>Ga0209251_1001674_pt1 | contig 16387 bp, 19 predicted proteins | sample SaaInlV_100m_DNA_6_FD_184665 | JGI IMG/M metagenome (GOLD analysis project Ga0209251, IMG submission 184665) | Marine microbial communities from expanding oxygen minimum zones in the Saanich Inlet - Saanich Inlet SI073_LV_10m_DNA (SPAdes) (version 2) | ecosystem: Environmental > Aquatic > Marine... | reverse complement strand
CTACGCCTTGACAATGATTATCACTAGATGTAGCTGAGTCGAAAGTACTCTCTCCTGAACCGCCATCATCAAGATTTGTTATTGTTTTATTATCATAAATATCATGATTAACATCACAGTTGAAATCAGCTATATGAATTATTTCACCAACTCCAGTTAAAGAAACTCCACCGGATGAAAATGATTGTACTTTATGAAGTCCCATTTGCTCATAAGCATGAGTCGCTCCAGCAGCCTCACTAGCAGTCCATGTAGCTCTATTTTTGATAGTATTCTGTTCAGCAGTACTGCCCTCAGTAAAGGCAGTTCCAGTCCTTAAGGCATACTCAGTAATCGTTAATGTAACGCTTTGAGTTCCGCTCTCTGTTGCACTTGACCCTGAAACTGATGAAATAGCAATAATGACTGTCTCATCCCCTTCATAAGTTGAGTCATCAGTCGTTGTAAATGTTTTAGTTCCAGTGATTGATCCTGAAGAAATAGTGATTATTTGTCCATCGAGTGAGGAGTAGTCTGTTCCGTTAGTTGCGGTTCCAGATGTTGAGAGAGTTACAGTAATATTTTCACAAGAAGTAGCAGATGCTGTTGCAGTTAGGGTAACACTATCATTTGAACTTTCAGCAATTGAAGAATCAGATACTGCAAGGGTAACCGTTTGACCTGTAGATCCTGAACAAGCTGATACTACTGCACTTGAGCTCCCACCTCCACGACCACAACCCGCTAGAAGTGATAACATTAGAATAATAATATAAAAGTTTTTATAATTCACTCGCAAGAATATACTCTTAATTAAATTTAAAATTAAAATTTAAGATTTAAGATTAAAAAATTATTGTATTAATTAAAACATACTGTTTCAATAAATAAACAGAGCGATTGCTAAAATACATTTATAATTTTTATCTTTAAGATCACCACAACTATAATGGCATTTAGATCAATAGAGGCAGTAATAGCTCCTGGCAACCTTCATTTTGTTGGGGACGGATTCAGGGTACATGGGATCCTTGGAAGAGAGGAGCCGCTTACTATGAAGCGTATGAGCCCATTTCTTTTAATGGACTATGGTCCAACACATTACTTTCCGCCAAATAATGGCGCCCCACGAGGTGTCGGCTCGCATCCTCACAGAGGCATTGAAACGGTTACGATTGCTTACAAAGGAAGGGTTGAACACCATGACAGTAGCGGTGGTGGTGGGATCATTGCAGAGGGTGATGTGCAGTGGATGACCTCAGGCTCTGGCATTCTTCATAAAGAGTATCACGAGAAAAACTTTGGCAAAAAAGGCGGCGAGATGCAGATGGTTCAGCTCTGGGTTAACCTTCCAGCAAAAGACAAAATGACAACACCCAAATACCAAAACCTTAATAAAAAAAATATTACGACGGTTCAGTTAGAAAATAATGCGGGCTCTGTAGACATTATCGCCGGTGATTTTGAGGGCAGTAAAGGCCCAGCCTCGACGTTTACCCCTTTGAGTTTATACAACGTTCACCTAAATAAAGGCAAGGGAACTAGCTTTAGCTTTACCGCTAGTCACAACACAGGACTTCTAATTACTAAAGGAAGTGCTACAATCAACAACATTGAAAAAGCCCCAGCAAACCACTTTGTCCTCTTTGAAAATGACGGCAAAGAGTTCACCATTAGGGCAGATGAAGATGCAACCATTCTGATTCTTAGCGGCGAGCCTATCGATGAGCCTATTGCCTCATATGGCCCGTTCGTGATGAACACCAATGCAGAGATAAAACAAACAATTGATGACTTTAATAGCGGTAAGTTTGGATACTTAGACTAATGCTCCGAAGATTTTTCTAGAGCTGGGTATTTAAATCCCAAAGTAACGCCCCTAGCTATTGAAAAAATAATCAATGAAGCCCAAAGCCCATGATTGCCATAGCTAGGAAGAAGAAGCGCCAATGCAATCAAATAGATACAAAAAGAAATAAACATCATATTGCGCATATCAGCTGTCCTTGTAGCACCGATAAAGATACCATCTAACATCCATGCGGCAACGCCTGCCAGAGGCGCAGCAACCATCCAAGGTAAATATTCATAACTAACAACCCTTACATCCTCTGCTGTTGTCATAACATTAATGATGCTATTGCCAAAAACAAAAAATGCTAGCGCCATTAGAATCACTGAGCCAAGACCCCATTGACTTGTCATTATTACTGCTCTTCTAAAAAGAGGTCTATTTTTAGCGCCAAGAGCTTGCCCTACCAAAGCCTCTGCTGCAAAGGCGAACCCATCAAGAGCATAAGCAGTAATATTTAAAAATTGAATCAACACCTGGTTAGCAGCTAGCGTTGCATCATCAAAACTTGAACCTAGAAATAAAAAGCTGACGAAACCAATTTCTAACAAAATTGAGCGAATCATTATGTCACTATTCACTTTGGCCATTTGAATTAGGCGCACTCTATCGAATATCTGAATCCAGTTTTTCCAGTAGCCATTATTAAAGCCTTCTCTTGCAAGCCAGAGTCCAAATATAAGGCCTGACCATTCTGCTATTAGAGTTGCAATAGCAACCCCTTCAACGCCCCATCCAAGGTTTAAAACAAACACTAAATCTAATGTAATGTTGATTCCATTAAGTGCCAGCTGAAGCAGCAAGACTTCACGGGTTTTTTCTTTAGCAATAAGCCAGCCAGTAATACCAAAAAGAGCGATAGCAGCAGGCGCGCTATAGACCCTAATCTGTAAGTATTTTTGCGCTAAGCTTTCTACTTCCATAGAGGCTGGAGATAACTGGAGAGCCCCTAAAAATATAGGTACCTGGACAATGATTAACACCAAGCCAGCTACGAGGCCAATAATAATTCCTCGAACTAAAAGGGCAGATGTTTCAGGTTTATCGCCAGAGCCGATGGCTTGCGCGGTAAGGCCTGTTGTCCCCATTCGTAAGAAACCAAACAGCCAATAAATTGCAGTAATGATGATTGCGCCAATGCCAACAGCGCCAATTGGAGCAGCCAGACCCAATTGCCCGACAACTGCAGTATCGACAGCGCCTAAAATTGGGATCGTAGCGTTAGCCAATACTATTGGAATAGCCACACCTAAGACTCTCTTGTGCGAAAGACCTGTAGAATTATTTTGCATTTTTATGGCTTAATTGATACCCTTAAAGAGTGTTTCTTTTAAATTTTTGATTAAAGAGCTTAAATCGCCAGTACAGTATAAAAGCAAGGAAAGCATATACTAGCTTAGCAATACTAAAAACTCCTGGAGTGCTTACAAATTTTGCGAGCCAGTTATAGCCCTTGGTATTACTCCACACATAGATAAAAGCTTCAACGCCTTTTATTTCTGAGCCGTCTGGAAATTCAACATAAAGTGCTTTTAAGTACTTATCACCCTTCTGACTGCAGTTTTCATATTCGAGCTGTGAGCGTTTTTTGTAGTGCTTAATTTCAAAGTTACAGATACTGCATTCTTCATTAAACAAAACCTTTCCTTCGGATTCAGTTTTCATAATTCTATTCATTAGTTACTTCCCTGGCGTAATTGATTACTTACTAAACTTTCCATAAAGATAGCCAGCGATTGCTGCAAAAATAGCAAATGGAGCTGACATCATAAGCCAATAAATTATATTATTGATACTCTGATCAACAACAAAAGGGCGAATATAAAAGGAAGTCGAAGCGAACAGGCTCCAAGCAAAAAAAGTTCGTGCGTAATAAATAGATTTAGATCCAGACTCTACTTTTGGTCTTGCAATCTTAAAAAAAAGATACCCAAAGCCAACTGACACAAGAATACTTATAAAGTTAATCATTTTTTAGATCTCCGAAAATATAAAAAATTAGGCCTAACTTGCGTTACATATTGGACACTTTAAATCTTTACCAATTTTAACCTTTCTAAAACTTAAATCCAACCCGTCAACGAGTAGAAGTGTTCCGCATAGCTCGTCCCCTAATCTCAATATAACCTTGATAGCCTGCAAAGCCTGAATAGTCCCAATGAGTCCGGCTACAGGCGCTAAAACACCATTTTGAACGCAACTCTCATTGTCATCTCCCTCTTCCGAGTAGAGGCACTGGTAGCAAGGTTGGTCCTTCTCATAACCCTTAAAAACAGAGACCTGACCTTCAAAGCGAATTACTGCAGCTGAAACAAGAGGCTTTTCAAACTCAACGCAGGCCTTGTTAATTTCAAAGCGACTTTCAAAGTTATCTGTTCCATCTAGGACAAGGTCAACATCTTTAACTAATGAAGAAAGATTACCCGTATGAACTAGCTCGTTTGCAATCGTTACTTTAATTTCTGGATTAAGCTCAATCAATTTATTTTTAGCAGAATTGACCTTGTCTTCACCGATGTCTTTAGTTTGATGAATGATTTGACGTTGGAGATTTGAAAGCTCTACCTGGTCAAAATCAGCAATTATTATATGGCCAACTCCCGCAGCTGCTAAATAAAGAGCTGTCGGGGATCCAAGACCACCCATACCAATAATTAGAACTGTAGAGTCCATAATTTTCTGTTGCCCCTCAATATCAATCTGAGGCAACATGATTTGCTTAGAGTATCTGAGTAGCTCCTGATCTTTCATTAATTTATTGCTTAAAGTACTTATTAATTTTTGGCAAAATTACCATTTGACAGTAGGGCTGATTAGCGTTGTTGTTGAAGTAATCTTGGTGATAAGCCTCTGCAGGATAGAATACATCAAGCGCTGTAATTTCAGTTACTGCGCCCTTTATGTTTCCAATAACTGAAGTTGCAATTTGCTTCTGTGAATCACTGGTATAAAAGATTGCCGATCGGTACTGCGTTCCTTTGTCTGCGCCCTGCTGATTTAGGGTCATTGGATTGTGAGTCTCAACAAAAACCTCTAATAAAGATTCATAGGTAACTTCGCTCTCATCGTAGTCAATTTTTAAGACTTCTGCGTGTCCAGTTTGGCCGGTACATATTGCCTCATAAGTTGGGTTTTGAGTCGATCCATTACAATAGCCATTTTTTACTTCTTTGACGCCGTTAACGCGCTGAAAGATTGCTTCTACGCACCAAAAGCAACCACCGGCAAGATAAGCTGTTTGCATAATTAATTGTCGTTTATTAAAAGAATGTAGTATATCTTATGACGACAAAAGAATGAATAAATGAACTCTAAATCTTAGCTGCGATTGAATTGCAAATTCCATCACTAAGTCTTTTCAAACTAAATCTCCGCACAAAATCTTATAACTACTTTAAGATATGCATTTGAGTGTCTATAATTCTCAATAAGTAATATATCCTAAAGGAGTGGTTTTGGAAGGAAGCATCAATAGAAGTCATGGTAATGGCCTAGTATTAATTCTTTTAGCGCTTGCTATTCTTGCCTTAGTTTGGCTATTTACTCCCTTTATTGCCTACCTTTTCCTATCCCTATTGATCTGCATATCAACTTTCAGTAGCTTTGTAAATCTGTCTCAAAAATACTCAAAAAATCGTGCTGCAATTCTAATGACGCTGCTAGTGACTATGCTTCTAATACTGCCCCTTGGGTACATCCTACTGGTTAGTGGAATAGAGGTTACTGCTCTTATTAACAAACTGCAAAATGACTTTCAGATGAGTGAAATCAGCAGGATAACTGACGAAATAATTATGGGGCTACCTCTATCGGACTCGATACGTGAGTTTCTTGATAGCTCTCTTCGCAACAACCTTGAATCTATTGCAATTGCTATTAAAGACTTTTCGATTGTAATTTTGAAAAGCATTACTACGCTGTCTAGTCAGTTTATCTTTTTCGTTATTATTACAATCTTTTCTCTGTACTACTTTTATATTGATGGCCCATCATTCATTGACAAGATTAAAAAAGTATCTCCTCTAGATAAAAAAATTGATGATTTACTTCTTAACCAATTCTCTGGATTGTCTTTAACTTTAGTAGGCAGCGTCTTTTTAATCTCAATAACCCAGGGAGTTGCGTTTGCAATAGGCGTAATGATTATTGGATTGCCAGCCTTATTTTTTGGAGTTGCAATGGCTCTAGCAAGCTTTATTCCGATACTAGGAGGAGTCCTAGTCTGGCTTCCTTTGTCGATCTACTTGTTTGCAACAGGGGAGTCGGTAAACGCATTAATCATTATCTTTTTTGGAGCAATTTTAGCGGGCACACTCATTGATAATTTTCTTAGGCCCATTATTATTATGAAATTATCGAGCTCTATGAATCATAAAAGTGCTTTAAATCATACGCTTATCACTGTACTTTCAACCCTAGCTGGGATAATTAAGTTTGGTATTCTAGGGCTCTTTATTGGGCCAATAATTGCCGCAATGTCGATTACTATATTTGAGATTTATCAAATTCAATTTGGTAGCTCTGACCAAGCCTCTAAATAAAAACCTCTTAACTATGAATATAAATGGATTAATAGAAATGGCTTGGAGTGATGAGGCAACCTTTTCAGATATTGAAAGAGAATTTGGCATTAAAGAGCCAGAGGTTAAACGCATCATGCAAAGTAATCTCAAGCCAGGATCTTACAGACTTTGGCGTAAACGAGTGCGCTGGATAAAAGAAAAGCAAAAAAAATACCTTAAAGTTTAATATTAAAACCACACTCTAGCGCAGAGGTATTTTCTAAAACAGCCAACTAAAAATTTGACTATAACAGTAAAATAATCACATGGGATTAAATACAGACATTAGTGAAGTTATTACGCAGATAGATAAGATAATTAGTTCGCAAGATGGCAGATGGCTCGATGTGTCTGACTACAATCTAAAGAGTAAAGATCGTAAAAATATGAAATCAGTGTATGGCTTAATCCATGACATTCTTCATCATGTTGATAATGATCAAAGGATTATTGATCGAATCCATAAAAAAAATCTAGATTATCTTTACAAGAAGACTAATGAGCACGTAAAAGGCCTGGGTTAGAAAAAATCGAAATTACTTTGCTTTTGACATCATGAAGTTTCGAGATTCTTTAATTTACTTAAAGCGCTCACAACATCCTCATCACTCTTTAAGGATTCATGAATGAAGTCAAAATAATTAAATTCTTGGTCCTGAAATTCTATACTTGTCCTCGGGTAGTACCATCTTTCACTCATTGCGCCAAGAACAAACTCTTTATCACGCCATAAAAACTTACGGACATGGTTGAAAACAATCTCAATATCATGCTCTGCCTTTAGGCATGTCCATATAAGAGATTCATCCTTCCAAAACTCTATTGAAAAAGCGCCGTATTGCTCTTCGCTTAAGGAGCCATCAATAACCCCCTCTTTAACCTCTTCTAGAGATTTCTGAGCCCATTCTTCATAGCGTTTTAATTTTTTTTCTTCTTGCTCTGAATAGCCATCTTGATAAAAGTATTTCTGGTCTGCCATTTTTTACTTTTCTATAATTAATCTAACGAGTAGGATACAGTATGACAAAAAATATACTAAAGCAATAATTAGAACGTATCTAATTTAAATCAGTAAAAAACGTTCAATTAATATACTTTTGACTCAACTTTGCAGTGGTTTTTCGCTAAAATTCCAACTTACTTTTCTCATTTACTAATCTATGCTTAAAGAGTTAATTCAATATATTAAAGAATACGAAGGCGACAACGATCTTGGTGATTACCTTGATACGAGGTACGTAAGATTGACCGAGCAGCACTATGACCAAATAGCGGGAGCTATGTCAGAAGGCGAGTTAGAGCTTAAAAAATCTTCAAGCTGCCCTGCTGAAAGGTTTTTTCTGCACTTCAATGAGACCATTCTTTTTGTTAACAAGCTAACGCAAGAGCCAAATTCAGTTTATGACGTTGAGATGATTCAAAATGATGGTGTCTCAGAGGATGACAAGGAGCTAATATTTGTATCATTTTCTATAGATGATGACTACGCACCTGCACTCAAGAAAAGAATTGCGAGCGGAAAGACAGCTGATGAAAATGCTCAGCAACTTGTGATGCTAAGCGTCATTCCTATATTAAAGGGCTTTATGATCGCAATAAGCGACTAGACTTACTTTTTACCGAGCTGCGTTGCTAACTTTAGCTTAGGACCTGCCTTAAACGTTACAACCTTACGAGCACTAATCATAACCTCTTCGCCAGTTTTTGGGTTTCTTCCAGGTCGCGCCGTTTTTTCTCGAACAACAAAATTACCAAAGCTTGACAATTTAATCTCTTCACCGGTTTTAAGAGTCTCAATAATTTGGTCAAAAAACTGATTGGTTAATGCCAATGCTTGAGTTTGAGTCAGATCGGTTTTCTTAACGAGGGTGTTGGCAATATCTTGTTTTGTAAGAGACATATTTTTTATCTAAGTTTAGCAGAAAATTTTGATTCTAAATGAGCCACTATTTTACTAACTTTTTCGGCCAGTTGTTCATCAGTTAATGTAACCTCTATTGATTGATAGGTAAGGTTCAAAGCAACACTCTTACTGCCCTCATCAATATGCTCACCTTCGTAGACATCAAACAAGTTAACGTCAACAAGGTCATCCTGTTTCAAAGACCTGATTGAATTGATAAGTTGGTCTGCAGCAATATCTTTAGATACTACAATTGCAATATCCCTTTGCGATGCTTGAAAAGATGAAAAAGGCTCATAGCATGAAATTTCACCCTGCTCGATGTCCTTTTGATTAACCTCAAAAAGAAAGGAATTTGGCATTGATAGCGACTTCTGAATTTTAGGGGATAGTGCGCCAACCCAGCCAATAATTTTATTACCTTTAATAATTTTAGCTGCCTGTCCAAGTTGAAGGGCAGGATGCTCAGCTGTTTCAAAGGTGTATATATTCTTGCTATGAAATAATAGCGCCTGGACATCAGATTTTGCATCAAAAAAATCAACCTCTCTTTCGCCTTCAGCCCACTGCGAATCATGGCGGTTGCCGCAAATAATACCAGCAATTTTTTGAACTTGGTCTTCAACTAAAGTCCCTGTAAAGCATTGACCTAATTCAAAGAATCTAGCATTATGGTGACCTCTTCTAATGTTTGATTTAGCAGATTGGATTAATCCAGACCACAAGCTTGAGCGCATAACCGCCATATCATCGGAGATTGGATTCTTTAGCAATATTTTTGTTGAGTTAGGATCAACCAAATCATGCATCTCGTTTGAGATAAAGCTATAGGTAATGACTTCTTTATAGCCTCGATTAACTAAAGAGCTTGAAAAGTCACTTGAGCTTATCATTGCTTGAGATGACGGGGATATATTGGCATTAATCGAGAGCCTTTGAACTGGAATTTTGTCATACCCGTAAAGTCTCGCTAGCTCTTCAATTATGTCTGCAGGAATTCGAATATCAAAGCGAAAACTTGGCGGCTTAATCGTCCATGAATTAGCACTATTGGTTGTGAATTCAAATTCAAGAAATTTAAACTTAGACTCAATCCAAGATGGCTCTAAATCAAAACCCAAAACTCTTGAAATCTTATCATTAGAAATTTCAATTGGCTCTAGTGCTGGGAGTGACTTTGAGTCAACACATTCATTAATCTCTGAAGCGGTGCCGCCGCAAATCTCAAGCACTAACTCAGTTGCTCTTTCAATAGCCTGTCGAGTAATATTAAAGTCGACTCCTCTTTCAAAGCGCAGAGAAGCTTCGGTATGAAGCCCATATGACCTTGCTATACCTGCAATAGATATTGGATCAAAAAAGGCACTCTCAAATAAAATATCAGTTGAATTTTCAAGAGTAGCGGTCTTCATTCCGCCCATAACTCCGGCAATTGCAATTGCTGATTTTTCATCCGCTATGACCAGGGTTTTTTCAGTTAATGAAACCGTTTGTCCATTTAAGAGTTCAAGTTTTTCATTTTTATGTGCAGATCTAACCTCAATGTCGCCGTTGATTGTTTTAAGGTCAAAGGCATGCATCGGCTGGCCAAGCTCTAGTAACACATAATTTGTTATGTCTACTATGGGCGAATGTAATTGCTGAGAAGCTCTTAATAATTTTTGAGCCATCCATTTTGGTGTTTGTGCGCTATTGTCAACACCCTCAATGACTCTTGTTAGGTATTTTGCACACTCACTAGGATTTGCTACTTTCGAAGTAAATGGCCTGGAGCCTTTTTGCTCTGCCTTATAAATTGTTGATGGCATTGATAGGTTGTAGTTCACACAAACCTCTCTTGCAACACCAAGCACACTGAAACAGTCGCCCCTATTTGGCGTAATGTCCAGCTCAATGATTTGATCATCAAGATCAAGAACAGATCGAATATTCTCGCCAAGAGTAGCAGTCATATCTAGCTCTATAATCCCTTCGTGGCTTTCTGAAAGGCCAATTTCTGATTCTGAGCAAAGCATCCCGTTGGATTCAACGCCTCTTAGTTTTGCGCGTTTAATTTTGAGCTTGCTTGGAAGCACCGAGCCAACGGTTGCAACAACGACCTTTAAATCTTTTCTTACATTAGGAGCGCCGCAAATTATTTGCAGATTGCTGCCATCGCCAATATCAATTTCACATAGGCTCAGCTTGTCCGCGTTTGGATGCTTATCGCAACTAACAACATGGCCAACAACTAAACCTTCAAATGGAGGGGCAACGGGGGCAATCCTGTCGACTTCAAGACCTGCCATAGTTAATTTCTCAGAAAGTTCACTATCACTAACGTCCGGGTTAGCCCACTCTCTTATCCATCTAGTTGAAATATTCATGCCTTATTCCTTTGCACTAGAATTGATTTAAAAAACGCACATCGTTTTCAAAGAATAATCTTAAGTCATTAACGCTATATCTTAGCATCGCCAATCTTTCAACGCCCATTCCAAAAGCCAGCCCTGAAAACTCATTCGGATCTATATTAACTGCAGTTAGGACGTTTGGATGAACAACGCCGCAACCAAGAACTTCAAGCCACCCTGACTTCTTACAAACGCGGCACCCTTCTCCGCCGCAGATTACGCACTCAATATCTGCCTCAGCTGAGGGCTCTGTAAATGGGAAGTAGGATGGGCGAAATCGAACCTTAAGATCATCTTTTTCGAAATAAGCCCTTAAAAAGTCAATCAACAAACCCTTGAGTTGAGAAAAAGAAGCCTCTTTGTCTACAATGAGGCCCTCTACTTGGTGAAACATAGGTGTATGGGTCACATCCGAGTCATTACGATACACTTTGCCCGGAACAATAACTCGAACGGGAGGCTGCTGCCTCTCCAGAGTTCTAATTTGAACGGGTGATGTGTGCGTTCTTAAAACGGTATTTGAATCAAAATAAAACGTGTCATGCATTGCCCTTGCAGGGTGATGCTCTGGAATATTTAGTGCACTAAAGTTATGAAAATCATCTTCAATTTCAGGGCCAATTTCTATTTCAAAGCCGGCCTTTGTGAAAATGTCTTGTATATGGTTTAGTGTTTGAGTAATCGGATGTAGACTGCCTTTTTCAAAATTTCTTGCTGGAAGCGTGACATCAATTTTTTCATCAAGAAGTCGTTTCGTTAGAGCTATTTCTTCAAGCTCACTCTTGCGACTTTCTAAAAGCTTTTGAATTTGAACTTTGGCTTCATTGATTGCCTCACCCATGACTGGACGCTCTTCTTTAGAGAGCTTACCCAATCCTTTCAATAGGTCAGTCAGTGCACCTTTCTTGCCCAGATAGAGTACTCTTGAATCGTCAAGAGCCTTTAAGTCCATAGCATCCGCTATAGCTTTCTTGGCGTCGGTGATAATCTTCTTAATCAAAATGCCTGCTTTGTTATTCGGTTTAAAAGACTGTAACCTAAGTTACAGTCTTTTAGTAAGATTTTACTACTCAGATAAACCAGTTTTTGCCTGATCTGCAATTTTTGCAAAGGCATCTTTATCAAAGATGGCAATATCAGAAAGAACTTTACGATCAATCTCAACACCAGCTTTATTAAGGCCATTGATAAATTGTGAGTAGCTTAAGCCATTATTCCTTGCCTCAGCGTTGATACGTACAATCCATAATCTACGGAATTGACGACGACGTTGACGACGGTCACGATAGGCATACTGTCCAGCTTTAATTACCGCCTGCTTAGCAACGCGATAGACTTTTGAACGAGCACCATAGTAACCTTTGGCTTTCTTTAATATTTTTTTATGTTTGGCGTGCGCCTGCACACCTCTTGAAACTCTTGCCATAGTAATACTCCTAGTTTAGCTGTACGGTAACATTCTTTTGACCATTGGAACATCAACCTTCTCAATGAAGTCTGGTGAACGCAATGAGCGTTTTCTAGAAGTACTCTTCTTGGTCAGAATATGCCTCAAGTGCGAGTGTTTACTTTTGTACTGACCGCTAGCGGTCTTTTTAAAGCGCTTTGCAGCACCTCTATTTGTCTTTAACTTCGGCATCATTTACTCCTTCACCCTTTTCGGGTTCAATTTTTCGGGCGACAGGCGCCTTACTTTTCTTCGATATGGGTGCTAGCATCATGCCAAGCTGGCGACCCTCCATTTTTGCACGTTGCTCTACAACGGCAAATTCTTCAGTATCCTTTTCAATTCTATCTAACATAAGCGCACCAATCTCTCTATGCTGCACTTCTCGTCCACGAAACCAAATAACGACCTTTACTTTGTCTCCGTTTCCTAAAAATTTTGTCAAGTTCCTAAACTTGATCTGGTAATCTCCTTCCTCAGTTCCTGGACGATACTTAATCATCTTAACTTGAGTTTTTTTCTGTTTCTTCTTAGCGTCGTTCTTTTGCTTCTTTAATTCATATTGAAACTTACCAAAATCCATAACACGACAAACTGGTGGATCTGCACTTGGTGAAACTTCAACTAAGTCTAAACCTACGCTTACTGCTAATTCAAGAGCTTCTACGTTACTAAGGACTCCCATTTGTTCACCCTTGTCATTGATGACTCTGAGTGTTGGTGAAATAATTTTTTCGTTAATCCTTGTCGTTACCTTATTTGGTCTTTTAATAATTACTCCTGATTTATTAATTCAATCAACGCCTCTAAAGACATTGAACCAAGATCCTCTCCACCCCTTCGGCGAACAGACACCTGGTTATTTTCTACTTCTCGATCACCAACCACTAAAATATAAGGATAGCGTTGCATCGAGTGCTCGCGTATTTTAAAGCCTATCTTCTCATTGCGCAAGTCTGAAATGACTCTAAGTCCTTGTTTTTTTAGATTCTTCTCTACATTTTTACTAAATTCTTCTTGTTTTTCAGAAATATTAAGAATAACCGCTTGAATTGGCGAAAGCCATGATGGAAATGCGCCTTCGTAATGTTCGATTAAAATTCCTGTAAATCGCTCGATTGAGCCAACGATTACCCGGTGAAGCATTACGGGTGTTTGCTTAGAGCCATCTTCGGCAATATACTGCGCATCAAGTCTGCCCGGCATGGAGAAGTCAGCCTGTATTGTTCCGCATTGCCATTCACGATCTAAGCAGTCTTTCAAAACAAACTCTACTTTAGGCCCATAAAAGGCGCCTTCACCCTCTTGAAGTTCCCAATTTATTCCTTTTGCGTCTAATGCTTCAGACAAAGAGGCTTCTGCCTTGTCCCAGTCCTCGTCAGAGCCGACTCGCTTTTCAGGTCTGGTAGAGAGTTTAATGTCGATGTTTTCAAAACCAAAATGCTTATACACCTTAAAGGTAAGGTCAATAAATTTAGAAACTTCGTCTTGTATCTGATCGATTGTACAAAAAATATGGGCATCATCCTGCACAAAATTGCGAACCCTCATAATTCCATGAAGCGTTCCAGAAGGCTCATTGCGATGACACGACCCAAACTCAGCTAAGCGAAAAGGAAGGTCACGATATGACTTAAGACCTTGCTTATAAATCTGAACATGGCCAGGACAGTTCATGGGCTTAATCGCGTAGTCACGGTTCTCTGAATGCGTGGTAAACATAGCATCACCAAACTTATCCCAGTGGCCTGACTTTTCCCACATTGATCGATCCATAACTTCAGGAGTGTGGACCTCCTGGTAGCCATTGTCTTTAAAAACTTGGCTCATATACTGGACAATTATTTGGTACAGGGTCCACCCCTTAGGGTGCCAAAAAATCATACCTGGAGACTCCTCCTGGGTATGAAAAAGATCTTGAGTCTTACCAATTTTCCTATGGTCTCTTTTCTCAGCCTCTTCCAAACGGTGCAGATGAGTTTCTAGGTCATCCTTGTTTTCCCAAGCCGTACCGTAAACTCTTTGAAGCATTTCATTGTTTGAGTCTCCGCGCCAATAAGCTCCGGCCAGCTTCATTAACTTGAACGCTTTAAGTTTGCTGGTTGAGGGCACATGAGGGCCGCGACAAAGGTCTACAAAGTCTCCCTGCTTGTATAGCGATAAAGCCTCATTAGAAGGAATCGACTCAATAATTTCTGCTTTGTAATGCTCACCCTTTGACTTGAAAAATTTAACCGCCTCTTCACGGCTCATTTCCATTCTCTCAATCGGTAAGTTTTGCTTAACAATAGCATTCATCTTTTTCTCAATCTTTGCAAGGTCTTGCTCTGAAAAACCATCTTTATAAGCGAAGTCATAATAAAAACCATTATCAATGACAGGGCCAATAGTTACTTGTGCCTTTGGATAGAGTTGTTGGGTAGCTTGCGCTAATAGGTGGGCAGTCGAATGACGAATAACTTCAAGCGCCCTCTCGTCTTTATTAGTAATGATAGCAAGCGCTGCGTCACTCTCAATCATGTAAGACGTGTCAACCATTTGACCGTCAATCTCACCAGCAATAGCAGCCTTCGCAAGGCCAGATCCAATCGATGACGCTACCTCTGCAACCGTTAATGCCTGGTCATAAGATTTAACTGTGCCGTCAGGCAGTGTTACATTTGGCATATCACAAGATTAAAAACAAAAAATTCATTTTACCTTGATAGCGCACTTATCTTGGTCAAAAATTGAGACTTTAAAGAACTTTTAAACGATCCTTTTAACGGTATATTAACACCCTATGAAAATCGCTCGCAAATCACCCGAACTATTAATCCTTCTAATGACTGTAGGCTCTGCTATAAGCTGGGCTGTGTGGCTTAACCTCCTTAATAATTTTGCAATTGATGAGATCGACTTTACGGGCGCAGAAATGGGAATCCTTCAAAGCCTAAGAGAAGTTCCTGGATTTTTAGCCTTTACCGTCATCTTTGTTTTGGCTTTTATTAGAGAACAGAAGTTGGCTTACATATCGCTCGCCCTCCTTGGCGGCGGCGTAATATTGACAGGTTTCGTTGAAACCAATATGACTTTTTATTTGGCAACAATAATAATGTCTATTGGCTTTCATTATTTTGAAACCATTAATGGTTCATTAACGCTTCAGTGGATCAAGAAAGATAAAACAGCGGAGTTTTTAGGGCGAGTGATTGCTACCCGATCAGCCGCATCAATCATTGCATTCAGTTTGGTTTGGCTCCTGTTTGAGCAATTTCAAGTTGCATACATGTGGCTTTATTTGATCGGTGGCGGGATTTGTATTACGATTGTATTGTTTTGTTGGCAGCACTTTTCATTATTCCCAGAAAAGGTAACTCAGACTAAAAAAATTATTTTAAGAAAGCGCTACTGGCTTTACTATGCGCTTCAATTTATGAGCGGCGCAAGAAGGCAAATTTTTGTTGTGTTTGCGGGCTTCTTGATGGTTGAAAAATTTGACTTTACGGTTGCTGAAATATCACTCTTACTGCTTGCAAATGCCGCGGTAAATATAGTTGTTGCTCCTAAAATAGGAAGACTTATTCACAGATTTGGTGAACGCAAAGCGCTCATATTTGAGTATGTCGGCCTCACTTTTATCTTTGCTGGGTACGCGTTTGTAGAGAGCAGCTATCTTGCAGTTTTCTTATACATTGCAGACCACCTATTTTTCTCAATTGCTATTGCCCTTAAAACCTATTTTCAAAAGATTGCGGACCCTGCTGACATTGCATCAAGTGCTGGAGTTTCCTTTACGATTAATCACATTGCTGCGGTATTTATTCCAGTTGTTTTTGGTTTAGTTTGGCTTTACTCGCCCTCTTTAGTCTTTTTGGCAGGGGCTGGAATGGCAATAGTCTCACTTCTACTCGCTCTTAATATGCCAGCAAAACCTGCTGCTGGAAATGAAGTATTATTTGGTAAGTTAGTTTAATTATGTATCTTAAGAGCTTTGCGTGAAGCTCGTCACTCTAAAGAAAATTACGGTTCATTGTAGTATGTATACTTTATTTAAAAGTATAGTTAATTCTAAATAATTCTACATGAACGAAAACTTTCGAATTGCCGCAAAAATTGGACTCATGTTTCGACCTAAATGCTATAGGATGGGTGAGGGAATCTTTGGTTGTCAATTTTAGCCATTAATTGGCGATTAACTCAATCATGAGTTGCAAAGATTCATTACCTCTAAACGAATTAACGTTTAACTTATAAGCAACCTTTACTTGT
>Ga0209251_1001661_pt1 | contig 16444 bp, 6 predicted proteins | sample SaaInlV_100m_DNA_6_FD_184665 | JGI IMG/M metagenome (GOLD analysis project Ga0209251, IMG submission 184665) | Marine microbial communities from expanding oxygen minimum zones in the Saanich Inlet - Saanich Inlet SI073_LV_10m_DNA (SPAdes) (version 2) | ecosystem: Environmental > Aquatic > Marine... | reverse complement strand
CGAAGGAATACCAGAAGTAGTACCAATTAGTACGCCATTATTCCTTAACTCTGCACCGACAGTTGCGGAAGCTGAGGAGGTCTTACCAACCAGAACAGTACCGCTAGAGGTGATGCGCGCCTTTTCCGCGCCACCTGCTTGAAAGTATAGATTGTCTCCCTTAGAGCCTACTTGAACTTTATAATCTGCTGTTGTAGTAGGGTCTTGAAACTCAATAGATCCATGCGTCGTATTTGCGCCGCCAATAAATCTTGCAGGCAAATTGTCGCCTGTACCGCCTTGTACAGTTAATTTTCTTCCCGGATTAGTAGTACCAATACCTACTTTACCCGCGTCAGTAAACCTAATATCTTCAGCTCCGCTTGGGAAAAATCTAATGTGTCCAGAACTACCTGGGTACATTAGAATGTCTGTAATTATGGTAGTACCTTGTTGACCAATTTGAATAGCACCGTTTCCGGTTGTTCCAAGGTGAGTAAGTAAGGTTCTTTGATAAGCTCCCTCGGTATTACTTCTAATAGAAGTACCTCTAGGAATTAGAATAGCAGTATCAGAAGAAGTATCTTGGGATAATGCAATAGAAGAACCTGTTTTTACATTAAGGCTTCCATTTACATCAAGCTTAGCGATTGGAGAATCAGTGCCGATACCAACGTTGCCAGAGTCGTTGATAATCATACGCTGATCACCAGAAGTATAAAACTTCAGGTGAGCAGTAGTACCCGCAGCGGGGCCTCCGTCTCGAAGCTCAATCTTTGACCAATTATTTGCGTAGTTTGGTGCTTCTACACCGGCTTTTAAAGTAAGATAGCTACTATACGAATAAGTAGTAAGCTTAGCGTTGTTACTTTCCGTAATTAGTTTGGTTTTATATGCACTACTTGCGTCGGTTATACTACTCTCAGCTCCAATACCTACAGAAGTCGTACCGGTACTAGCGGCAAGAGCTGTATCTGCTAAGATTGTGCCTGCTACTTGTAGTTTTTGGCTTGGAGAACTAGTTCCGATACCAACGTTGCCTGCAGTAAAAGTTGTATATCTATTGGTTGGAGACATAGTTATGAAGGGTATTTCGCCTCCAGTACCCAATGGATTATTAATACCTAACTTGTATATCCCATTGTTGGCATAAAAACTTGTATCATTTCCTGATATTCCAATATACAAAGCATGCGTAGCACTTGCAGCCCTATTGATTGCAAATATATTACCGTCCGTTTCTCTTCTAAGGTTTAAATTAACATTTGGAGAAGTAGTGCCAATACCAACATTACCACCTCTAAAACTGTAATTACCGGTGTCTGAAGTTTCGCCAAATATAATGTTCTGAGTGGCCGTTGTTCTATTTATGATAGCGGCTGTAGTACCACTAGCAGACCCAACTTCAATTCTAGGGTATGTGCTTGTAGATGTGTTTATTCTAAATATACCACTATTATTTTCTACTGTAAATTTTTGTGACGGAGAAGTAGTGCCAATACCAACATTACCAGCAGTATTTTCCATTATTATTTTCTGAGCGATAATCGCTGTGTAACCTGTAGGAGCACTTGCTACACCTTGAGAAGCTCCTGTATTTCCTGTTGTAGGATAAATATCTCCGTCTGAAATTACACCTACTGCAGCGATTTCCGCAAAACCATTTATTTTTACATAAATATCTGTACTTGCAGTATCAACATCAACTTGACCAATTTCAGTAACTACCTCTGAAGATCCAGTGTTATAGTCATAATACGTAAAGTCGTAGTTATCATCATTATTCAACTGACCAACTAGACGACCGTGTGCAGGAAGGCTACCGTTTCCATAACCTTCGCTTCTTCCATTTAGCTCAATACTCAATCTTGATGATTGCGCTGCTGTAATTCTACATATTTTTACGTATCTTACTCCGCTACTTGAAGAATTATCTATAGCCCTCCAAGTATAAGACTTTGCTGCCCCATCCGTTGTAAAACCTTGCGTTGCAAAAGCTTTTCCTACGACATGAAGTTTTTGGCTTGGAGCCGTTGTTCCGATACCTACGTTTTTCGTAGTTTTAGTCATCACCATTGTAGGTGTGTTAAGAGCATCATTTGCTTCATCAAATGCTAAATACGTTTGGCCTGCGGGCATTCCCATAGTCCATTTGCCTGCCCCGGTTATCTCGAATTTTAAATTTGGATTTGTGTCCGAAATATGCAGATTAGCATCAATGCTTTCCTCCCCTATGCCGACACCGTTAGAATCAATAACCATTCTCTGAACGCCAGCAGTATCAAACCTTATCTTATCCTCATCAGCACTTTCTTCAACTTGAATCTTTGTGTCGCCGTCTGTGTCAGAAATTGAAGTATTCGCTGATACCGCGGCTTCAGTTGCCCAACTTACGTTTCCTGAGCCGTCGGTTTTGAGTACTTGGTTTGCACTTCCGTCTGCCGTTGGGAAAGTGAATGCGTCGTTGAAACTAATCGCACCGCCAGTAGATATCTTTAAGCGTACGGTACCGTTTGCTTTTAATCCAAATAAGTGGTTTGAATCAGTGCCTATATAACCAGCGGCGGATTGAGCTTGTAAGTTTATTAATGCACCACTTGTGCGCTCTACCTCTATTTCACCATTTCCTGCCGATTTTACATGAAGCTGAGCTGCTGGATTAGTTGTTCCGATACCAACGTAACCACTTGAATTAATACGCATGCGTTCTGTGGCGCCGTTTCCAGTTGCAAAAAGAATGTCGCGCAATGCACCAGAAGACCGCGCCTGTAATACTAAATGACCTGCTTCATTAAAGGGTGCAGAACCTAGTGCCCCTGTCGAATAAACAGCCGCATAGCCTTGCGATGGAAAAGCGGTTATAGAGTTATCGTATAAAGATATTGGAACTCTCAAAGACTCCGCAGAAGCATCCCAGAAGAACTTCGCGGTCGTGCCCGTGTCCTCGTAAAAGCTGATGTCGCCGTTGTTGTTTATCTTTAACTTGTCTACACCATCTACAGCAAAAATCATTGAGCTATTGGCATACTCGTTGTTCAAGTCAGCGTCTATTTCCAGAATGCCGTTACTGTTTCTAATTCTTGCGTCTGTATTTGTATAGCCTTCACTAAGAATTAAGTCAGCATTAGAACTTGAGTCACCAACAGTCACTGTGCCAGTAACGTCGATGCCTGTGGAGGTTGTGGCTAGTTTTACAGAATTATTATAACGAATATCAACTGCACCACCATCTATACCTTGCAAATATGTGGAACTAGCATTTCCATTAGTTAGTCTTAGATTAGTTGCTCCTAAAAATAAGTCTCCTGTACCATTTTCTACAATATAGCTATTAGATCCATCATGATAAATTTGAAGATCATCTCCGTCTCCAATTACGATGCGCACGTTATCCGCCAGATTTAAGTTTCCGGTGAAATCAAGTCCTGAACTAGAAGTTGCGTCTCCTCCAATTTCTACAATGGATTCTGTACCGCCCACACTTTTCTTGATGTACATTTTGCCATCATAAGTGTTAAGAGCTACCTCGCCAAGTGCGAGTTGAGACGTGCTAGGGACAGCGTTCTGGGTTCCAGAACGCTTGAGTTTAATCGTTTGCGCCATGTGGCTCCTCCAGTACTATGCGTATATACGCAAGAGGTTAAGGTTTTTTAGAATGTGCCGCCGTCCAGAGTGTTCGCCCACGAAGCTACTCCAGAAGTATTCATGCTAAGTATATAGTCTGATGCAGTTGCGTTGCCTGAAGGCTTCACAAGTCGGCTGTAGCCACCATTTGTAGCTGCACCGATAAGTAGGTCACCTACGGCTGTAGTAGTAATACCTTTGATTCGTAAATTGTCATTATTAACTTCAAGAGTAATATTGTCATCATTTACATTGAGAGTATTGCCTGACTTGCTGAGAGCGTCACCAGCAATAATTTGACCTGCACCGTTAAACTGAGTAAACGTAAGGTCAGTGGTATCAAGAGTGATTGGGTCGTTTGTTGTAAGTACAAAGCCATTGTCGCCATTTACAGTACCTTCTTCAACAAAGCAGAACATTCCTGAAGTAACATCTACAGAAGCATTTGCATCTGCGGAACGAACGGGAGAAGATCCTGCGAGATAAATACCATTTTGGCTCGCATCTGTTTGATTCTTTACAAGTACACGGTCGCCGTCTGCAAGAGTAACGCCATCAATAGCGTCGCCTACATTAAGAGCAGTAGCAATTGTAATTGCAGCAGTTGTAGCAACTCGTACTGAGTCTTTAATATCGAGAGCTTGTTTTACAGCATCAACGTATGCTTTTGTAGCAGCATCTTGTGCTTGAGTTGGATCTAAAAGACTTGAAATACGAGAGTTATTTACATTTACTACGCCAGAGCCGTTTGGATTAAGAGAAATAGTTCCATTAGTATTTGTCGAAGAAATCTCATTGCCATTAAGTGTAAGATTATCTACTGCAACGGAAGTAAGCCCTGCAATATCAGTAGTAGTTTCACCAAGATTGAGGCTAGAACTACCAAGTGTGATTGCATTTGCACTAACTGCTCCAGAAGATACAGTAAAGTCGGTAGAATCAAAGCTTGCAATACCTTTGTTTGAGGTACTCGCTAATTCACCCGTAATTCTAAGCTCACCACTTGTAATCGTAGTGTCTATTCCTTCTCCACCAGAGACTGTAAGCCCTTCGCCCGCTGCTTTGTCAAGAGTATTAGCATCGTCTGCTGTAAGAGTAATTGGCTTTGATTCTACAAATCCAGATGTTACCGCAAAGTTTACACTGTCAAAGCTTGCAACACCTTTGTTTGCTGCGCCCGAAGTGGCAGCGGCAGTTGCGTCTTCACCAGAAATTGTAAGAGTAACATCAGTACCAGACTTAGCAACTACAGTATTAAGGCCTTCGCCTCCAATAATTCGTAAGTCATCAGTAAGAAGTTCAACATCAGCAGTAGCAGAGTCACTATCTACAGTAAGAGTTGCCGCAACATCAGTGAAAGTAACAGTACCAGAACCATCTGTAACAAGTGCCTGACCAATTGTACCGTCAGACATAGGAAGCGTATATTCTGAGTTTATTTCTAGTTGACGACCAATTTTAATAAGTTCTGCTGAGTTTGTAGTGTCAAAAGTAATATAGGTATGGTCAGCAGTAGCAAACGTACCGGCAGTAGCAGAGTTATCTAGTAGTTTAAATTCTGTTGCCTGGGTACTTATATCAATAGTACCTGCATCAATATCTAAGCTTGCAGTGGGATTAAGTTGTAAGTTACCGCTCGAGGTGGTAATAGTATTACCGTCGATAGTAATATTATCTACAAGTAACTGGTCAATCTTACTGTTCGCATCTACTACAATTGCACTTGAGGCGGTAAGAGTACCTGCCGTGTGATCGAGCATATCGACATAAACCTTACCACCAATTGCTACAACCGCATTATCTGCGGGAGCACCAATAAAAAGCTTATCACTACTGTCTGAATACGCTAGTTCACCGGCGGTAAGGCTGGACGGGACTGCAGTGGTTGTACTGCGTTTGATTTTGATTGTTTGAGCCATTTAAAAACTCCGATTTGCCTTTAAAAGGCTCCTGCGTCTAGTGTGTCTGAGTCCTCTGAAATATTACCTACCATTATAGGTACCCATTCAAAAACACCTGAGCTAGTTTCGCGGTATACTTTTAGTTGATTGTCATCTATGTCGTACCAAGTGTCTCCTTCTTCTATATTTGAGCCAGTTGGTGTTTCGGTTGTTCGAAAGTCTTGGTCTGCTAGCTGTTCTACAGCTTCTTGCAGATTTGTTGCTGTTACTGTACCGTGGGGTATAAAAGCAACTCCGGAAGCGTCCGAAGTAGTGCTTGGAATTGCAAGGTTATTTATTTCTATAGTAGTTGTATCTTCGTTTATTTCAACTTCAACCTTTCCGGTTTCTGTTATCGAAACTTGTGTTATATCCTCGGATACTTCTACTGTAGTAAGTACGACAGACATTATCTTGTAACTTCTTGGTTGAGTGTAACCTCTCCTTGTATAAGACGTTTAACAACAGAATTAGAGACAGTATGAATTTCAAGGTCGTAATAGTAACGCCCCGCTGAAATTCCAGTAGATGTAGCATTAGGGAGCTCCATACGAAGAGCTCCTGCAGTAGCATCTATAATTGTACAAGTAAAGCTAGCAGCCGCGTCTCCCGAGGCATCTTTTTTAGTGCGCAACTGTGCTCTAGCAGAATAGCCAGTAAGATTCTTGACCGAACCCAATTCTTTTACTACTAAGTCAAGAGTAAAGTCTGACCCTTGGTCAATAACTAGATTATAAGTTGCTGCTGCCATTTCTTTCTCCTATTGTGGAATTATAGCCCACAGGACATATTATGTCAAGATTTATTTTTTGAAGGTATTACGTGCCAAGGTACCCAATTCTTACTCGTAATGCACTGGAGTCTCGTATGTCAATTCTTGAGTTTCCACTATTATAGTCCATAAATATTCCTGCGCTTCCTCCGCTATTATTTGAGATTTGTAGCTCAGACGCTGTAATTGCACCTGCTGCAATTTCATTTGCTGTTATAGTATTTGTAGCAATATGCGAAGCCGTAATTTCTTCTGCAGTAATAATTGTAGCAACAATTGAGTTTGCTTGAATCATATCCGCAGTAATTACATTTGCATTAATAATATCATTTATTAGAGTACCGGTACCTGCTCGAAGTACTGTTGAATCAACTGCAACTGTATTTGCTGCCACAGAAATACCGTCGCCTGCTCCAACATTAAATGTAATTGTTTCATTTGTACTTTGATCAGTAGTAAAAGCTTCTCCACCTGTAAGACCATTTCCGGCAGTAAGTGTAATTGTTGCGTTATTTGCTGAAGAAGGTATTGATACTGCTACATTGCTTGCACTTGTAATACGTCCTTGTGTATCTACTGCTATTTGAGGAATATTTGTACTATTGCCGTAAGTTGCAGCAGCTACTCCCGTATTTGTTAAGTTGAGAGACCCCGAAGTAGTTACTGTTCCAGATAACCCCGTGCCCCCTGATACAGAAGTTACTGTACCCGTATTTGTGGTGTAGCCCGCTCCGTTAGTAAGCTGGCTATTGTTTGTAGGAATTGTAGTAGAGTTATAAGCATTACTTCCAAAGATTTCTGCAAATCTTTTTCTTCGTTCTACTCCGTTGTCTAAAAGAATTAATTCATCTACTGAAGTATCTACAGCAGCAGTCATATCAGTAAGCTCACTTAAGTCAACTGCTAATGAAATTGTTCCTGAAGTTGTAACAGTTCCGCCGCCGCTTAATCCTGTGCCCGCGCTTACTGCCACACTTGTTACTGTACCAGTATTAGTAGTATATCCCGCTCCGTTAGTAAGCTGGTTATTGTTTGTAGGAATTGTAGTACTTGTAAATGCGTTTGAACCAAACGTATAAGTTTGATTTGTTGCTCCGCTGACACTAAATGTCAGAGTGTTTCCGCTTTTGCTAATTCCGTTTAAGAAATAGTTCGTATCTGTAGTTGAATATCTTCCATCCAAGTCTACAGTAAGAGCTCCTAGTCCTGCGCGATTTAAAGTAAGAACGCCAGTACTTGTAGCAAAAGACACTGAAGATACATAGTTATTCGTATCAGTATTTGTATCCGTAGATGTAAATGTAATTGTATTACCACTACGACTTACACTTGTAGCCCCGCCTGCAGTAAAGTTTATGGTTTCGCCTGCACTAATATTTTCTGCAGTTCCTCCACTTGCTTGAATATTAAAGTTTGTGGTATTTGTATCTGTAGCAGCAAAATTAAATACACCCGCAGATGGCTCAGAAATAGTTACATTTGAACCGGACTGAAGAGTAATATTTCCTGTACGGTATGTACCAGAGTCTTCTCGAATTTGTGTAACAGTATTCGTATCAGTATTATCAGAAGCAGGAATAGTTACAGTCTTTGTATTTACGGCAGTAACGTGTCCTCGAGTATTTGTTGTAATACTATCAATTGCAGTAAAGCTTGCCCCATACCCTGGAGATACGGAAGAAGTATTATTTGTACGCGCAATGTTTGCATGATTAATTATAATTGTTTCCGCAAAACTTTGGTCAGTGGTAAATGCTCCTCCAGTACTTAAATCTGTTCCTGCAGTAATAGTAATTGTTGCGTTATTTGGAATAGTGTTTGTATCTGTAGAAGAAATATTAAAGTTTGGGTAAGTGCCAGATATAGAAGTAGCGCCACTACCTGTAAGAGATACGGTTTGGTCTGGAGCAGAGTTTGTTATTGCGCCGGTAGTAGAGTTATAACTAATTCCTGTGCTTCCTGACAAAGCTGCTCTTGCTCGAGTATTTGTAAAATACATTGTACCCGAAGAAGTTGTTGCGCTTGGGTCTTCTGCCAAATCTGCTGTAGATAGTCCAGACAAAGAGTCTGCATTTATATTACTTAAATTAGAGGCATCTCCGTAAAAAGTACCATAAAACCCTGTTGCTTCTATACGAGAAGTCCCTACTGACCACCCTGCTGCAAGATCTCCTGTTATTCCTACTCCCGATTCTTTGTATTGGAACAAAGCGTTTGCTTGAGTTCCTCGCTCTACTTCTATTCCTGCACTTTCAGTAGGACTACTTCCAGTAAAGTCAGCATTTAAAGTAATAATATTATCGCCAACATTCAAAGTTGTAGTATTAATGTATGTAGTAGTGCCAGAAAAAGTTACATCACCTGTAAAAGTTTTATTTCCCGCAATTGACTGTGTACCGGTTGTACGAACTACGGTACCATCTACACTGAATGTAGTACCCGATAGTCCTAACCCAGAGCCCGCACTGTACTGAGTATTTGTATCAGTAAATGTTACATTGCTTGCACCTTCTCGACTAAGAGTAAGAGTACTACCACTACCACTTACGGAAGCATTTGTAACATTATTTGTTGGAAGTACATAGGCATTTGCGCCTGCAGCAATACCATTTAACTTAGTGTGGTCTGTATCTGTAAATACATTTGAGTCAGAAGCGCTTTCTACTAATGCGCGTATTTCTGCTGCAGTTTGGTCGGCTGTAGCATTGCTTTCTATTCCCTCAAGCTTACTATGGTCTGCATTTGTAAATACATTAGAGTCTGTCGCACTTTCTACAAGTGCACGAATCTCTGAAGCAGTCTGGTCTCCTGTTGCTCCTGCTTCTATATTATTGAGTTTTGTATGATCTGCATCTGTAAATACATTTGAATCTGTTGCACTTTCTACGAGAGAGCGTATTTCTGTCGCAGTTTGATCTCCTGTCGCGCCACTTTCAATGCCATCTAGCTTATTTTTCAGAGTCGTGGTAAAGTTATTGTCTGATTGAATATCTGCAGAAAGCACACCGTTTAATATACTTACTCGATTACCTACTTTTATGCCCCCAAGAACAGTAGGAGATGCAGTAGGTAGTGAGTAGTTGTTTGCATTGTTTGCAATACCATTTAACTTAGATAAAAGAGTATCAGTAAATACGTTTGAGTCTGTAGCAGCACCTACAAGAACTCGTATTTCTGCTGCTGTTTGATCTCCGGTAGCTCCGCTTTCAATACCGTTAAGTTTAGACAAAAGAGCATTTGTAAAGTTATTATCTGTAGGGGTATCTAAGCTAATAGTAGCTTCTGTTCCAGAAACTGCAACATTCAGTCCGCTTGTAAAGTTTAAAGATGCAGCATCAGTGACTTCTGCAGTGCCATCCTCTTTTACAATAAGCTCAGGAGTTGCAGTAGCGTTTACTGTGGAAGATGCATCAATAACTACACCGTTTAATTCAAGATTAGTTCCATCAAATAATACATACTTACTTGCGTTACCAAATACCATCTTACCGCCAGTAAGATTTAAGAATGCTCCACTTTCTCCTGTTCCTGGGGCTGAGTTTGCATCTATTATATTTCCGCCTTTCAAAGTTCCTGCAGTAATGTCTCCAATATCTGCAGTAATTGCAGAAAGACTTGTAGTGCTAATATCATCAGCGGTAACAGAAGCTGCTGTCAAAAGTGTGGAAACAATAGAGGCTGCTGTAACTTTATCTGCTGTGATTGAATTTGCTGCGAGTTTGTCTGTTGTAATAGCACTTGCCGCGATTGCCTCTGCAGTAATTTCTCCTGCAACAATGTGGTTTGCATTAATTGCATCTGCATTAATTTCACGCGCATTAATAGTATTTGCTTGAATTTTATCAGCAGTGATTGAGTTTGCTGCAATTTTATCTACGCTGATACCGCCGTCTTTTACTGCTATTGTACCGTCATCAAGAGTTTCTGTTGTACCTTCTGCATCATCCGAAGAGCTTCGTAAAGTAATAAAGTTGTTTGTTGATATTGTACTACCTGTTTTTGTGATTTCAGCAAAAATACAATCATTTGCGTAGTCGGGTCGAAAAGCGGCTCGATACCCTGTAATATTAGATTTTGCAATATCAAAGGTACGATCAATAAGCAACTTAGTATCTGAAATAATAGAAATTACAGTTGCACCATCGCCTCCAGAAGGACTTGTAGAGTTCTCTAAGTTAAGAACGTCTCTTATTTTTACATTTGTATTAAACCCGCTTCCTGTAACTTCGTTTGAGTTTGCTGAAACAGATATAGTACCAATTGAAGTCCATGCTGTTGTAATAGAGGCATTGCCTGTGCCCACATCTCTATAGAATTGTAGGTCAGAAAGGGCAGTTGAATTGTACTCTAATAGTTTTAAAGAGGGAGTAGCCACATCTAAATAAAGATAATAAATTTCATCCGCAGAAATGTTTGCTATGTTTTTAGCACCCGTAATAGTATATGTGATAAAAGGGTTTGCTATAGAAGCTACGCTGGTATTTGTTGCTTGAAACTGGAATTGATTACTTACATTTATTTTTCCTTGAGCAGTAGAAATAGCACCTTTAGGTATTCCTCCTGCCATGCGAGGAACATTTTCACCATAAGGATCATAAACTCCATACTCAATAGCAGTATAGGAGGAAAGGTTGCCTTGACGAGAAACTCCACGTATCTTAAACGTTACACTACCATTAGGAACATTGTTAAAAGGTACTTGAGTATTATTTGTTCGTATAGGGTTTTCTAGCTCTGGTATGTTATGCAATACTTCATATTGTACAATTGAGTCTACATCAGGCTCGTCCCATTGAAGTATTAGTTCTTCTCCAGGATTTCCTGCGTCAGTTGCAAGAATTACTCTAGGATTTATAGGACGAGATAATACAGCAGGTTCGTTTTGCACGTAAATCGAATTAGGGATAGTTCCTAGGGAGTAACCTTCTTCGATTGCTGTAAATTTTTCATTATAGTATTCCACTGCGGATATTGTAAAAATATTAGGCTCTTCTTCTCCAATGCTTAATATTTTATACATCTTTTCGGAGCCAGAAACATTCAAACCCCCCGAAGTTTCTTTTAATGCCCAGATATTATGCTTAGAGGGAGTAATATCAAAAGTAGCAGAGTTAGCAAGAGTTACAGTATTTGCAGTATTTCCTGGATTCGTAATATCATGAGACTCTACATAAGAATAAGGTTTCCATATAGTAGGTAATAGTTCGGAGCCTGAACTATCAATAAATGCATTTGAAGCTCTTTCCTCTGTGTCTAAATTAACTAACGCGTAAGAAGAACCATTATATACATACCCCTGATCTACTTTTTCACCTTTTGCGTAAGTAACTGAATTAATAGTTACGCTTTTATCAGAAGCATTTAAAGCTGCCGGAGCAGTTACAAGAGTACTTAATTTGTAGGTTGAGCCAGAATTAAATGGTACATTTCTATCAAAAGTAAGAGTAGTAGAAGTAGCAGAACTTGCTCTACCACTATAAGCGACCCCAAACCTGTCCGCATCCTGAACATTAATAATATCTCCAGGCTTAACGTAATGTGCCGCTAAGGATGTTTTAAACGATACAATTTCTGTTTGATTTTGAGCAGTCCATAACTTCCACCGCCCATAACGAATAGCTTGACTCTCAGAAGTAGATCCAAAAGCAACAACAGTTTGACTTATTATTCTGCCTGTGCGCAGAATACTTTCTCGGTCTTCAACAATAATAGGAACAGGCTCATAATTAACTGTAGGGTCATTCCAAGTAACTACAACTTGATTTGTTCGTGTTCGAGAGCCTGAAGACTCGTAAGAAAAAGTGCCGTCTATAACGTTTCCTTTTGTAAAATTATAAACAGGATCTTGAGGGGCGTCTTGTACCGCAGTAATTTTACTATCCTGCCAGTAGAGTATGCCTAGAAATATTGTCGCAAAATCTTTTAATACTTTATAAACATCTGTAGCTTTTGTAAGAAACACATTAGCACGAAAACGAGGCTCAACTCCACATACAACTCCAGTACCTGCTATGGTTGTACCTGTAGCTTGAAAAATAGTATCAACGTTGTTACTTGCAGAGCCTAGGGAAGTCCATGTTGTACTTCCTACAGTTTTAATTTTGTAAAAATTACCAACTTTTAAGGGCTTTGTAGAGTCATACTCACTACCATCATCCACGAGTTCATCACAGTAGCGAGCAATTCGATAAAGTGCAAATTTATCAATATCGGTTTCAGTAATCCATTTACCTGCACCATATCTATTGTTACTTATAATATCATAAAATACCCAGGCAGGGTTGTCTGTATAAACTGGTGCACCATGAAAACTCCCACCCCAAAACCCCTCGTACTTTGCAATTCCTGTGTTAGAGTACTCACGAGGAGTATAGGTATTTGGAATTTTTACAAGCTTTCCTTGAAGTAAATAACTTCTTTTAGGAATACCTGAAAATTGTCTAGAAGAAAAACTTACGGACGCAATAGAGCTGTACGGGTATATAAAGTTATCTTTAATTACGGCACGTAAACTCTCAATCGAAGCTTGCGCAGAAAGTTGCCATTTTTTCTTGTTTGTGTCATCTTCATTTGTACCTGTTTGACGAACAGGTAATCCTATATGACGACTAACTCTTAATATACGAACTTGAAAATCATCAAAAGGCCCAACAATATTTCTATACCCATTAAGATTTACGGAATGATCGAAGGATATAGGAGCGTTAGTATTTGCAAAATGCCTAACGTAGTCTCCTCTGCCTGGAAAAAGGGCTTTCCAGGGCGTATATGCATTGTCTTGTTGAAAACGAATTTGCATTACATAAAATGCGTATGCTGTTTCTTTGTCACCTTTTTCTAGGTTAATTACTTGAAGGGCGGGGTACTTAATAGTAAAGCCAATCTCATCTGCCTCAGCAATTTTAACTGCCGTATCAAGCCCAAAAGAACTACTAGGCAAAACAGTAGCACCATCAGCCATTACAGAATAATCAGGACTACCAGGATAGGTTTTGCTTCCATCACTGTTAGGCAACCCTTCTTTATCAAAGATTCCTATTCCCTCTGAAGTTGATACTGCTTGGCTAATTATTTTTAATTCGGGTAAATTTACAAGACTTGTATTTCCCGCAACCGCAACAGAGCCGCCTACTCCTCCAATAGAAGAAGTTACATCTTGTTGTAAATCTCCTCTACGAAAGTCAATATTAAGCCCATTAATTTTTCCAACTACACTCGAAGAGGCAGCTGGCAATGAGCCGTCGTCATCAATTTGAAGCTGTGTACCTATAGAAAACTCATACTCATCTGAAACTGGAGCGGCTGCTAAAGTGACCTGATTGTTAGAAAGGTTTACAGACGTTATAGGTATATAATAGTATGCCCTTAAAGTATACGACTCTGAAGTAGGAAATTCTTTACTACTAACGTTTGTAATAAGATTAGCGGTAGATGCGTCTATAACTCTAAATACGCCACTCTCAACTGCGACTTCGAGGGCGGATACGGCTACTGCAGCCTCCGCAACTCCAGATAATTGAGAGCCGCTCTCCCAAGAACTGTCAAAAGAAAATCCAGAAGGGGCGCTGAATGTTATAGTTCGTGTGGTATTCTGACTATTTGTAACATCGCTCGTTACAGTTACCCCTTTCATTTTCTTATAAAGTAGTTTAATACTTCTAGGGCTATTTTCATCAAACTCTAAAGAGCTTATGTCAACATTTGAGGATATTGTACCAACAGCAGTCCCAGAAAATGTTATAGTTCCGTTTAAAAAAGATACAGGGGGAGTAAAATCTCTAAATTTTCCATCTTCTGCCGATACGTCATCTAAGTATAAACTACTTGCACCCTCTACCAGCCCTTTAATAGGGCCTTCGCAGATTAAGTCAGTTATATTTACATTCTGTGCCGTAGCCCCATTATTTGTGGCTTGTGTCGTATTAGGCTCTGTAGGTCTTACATTACTCATATCAATTTCCTTTAATTCATCTGCTCGTTTTCAGTTTCCTCGGCAGGGGGGCCGCCTCCACCTGGAGGAATAACAATTCTAGGATTAGTAGCATCTGCGGTAGAATCCGCGTATATGGTTCCATAGTCAATATAGTTTAATTTTTCATTACGCACCTGTAAACTTATAGGGCGTCCTGGAACTCTTAGTTTTCCGTATAGTACAGGAACTGGGTCTCCCTCTATAAGAGTTTGTCCTGTTCCTTGAAACAAGTAACTTTCGTCTTGATTATTATCCACACTTGGGTCTGGTGCCATTATTTGCTGAATACCTGTAAGTGCTAGGTTAGTAGCTAATCCTACTGCTGAAAGAGCGGCAACTTGAGTTCCCCCGCCCATAGCACCAGATAAAGCTGCACTCAAGCTACCTTGTACCTGAGGAGCGTATCCACCTATAGCCTTACCGGTATAAGTCATAAGTTGGGGGACATATACTGCGGCTACTGCAATTGCAATTGCTGCTAATATTTTTCCTCCCCCGCTTTTAGACCCCATAGGAAGCGGAGTAATAACCATATCTCCTTCTTTATACTCTAAAAGCAATTCTGCCTCGCTTTTTAAAGGATCCCCCGCAACCTGACATACAAATCCTATATTATTCTTTTCACAAGAAATTAGATATTGTTTAAAATTAGAGAAATTAGATTCTAAGCATCGAAGCGCTTCAGAAAAAGAAGCTACTGTCATTGTAAACTCTTTTCCAAACTTAGCACCTAATTCTCCTTCTAAATAAATTTTACGTTCCATGCCGGTATATTCCTATAATATGCTTCGCCCAAAAAGGGTATAATGATTCTCTACAAGAGAGCCTATTTTCTGCATGATGAAAAAATACGTCATTTTGTAAATAAACCCCGCAGTGATTTCCCACAGAGCTTTCTACTGCAAAAACTAATAAATCATTTCTCTGAGGGGAAGCTACTTTTGTAAAGCCCCACTCTTTTACTACTTCTTCTGTAAAGTAATCTAAGCCTTTTAACCACCAATCATCTTCAAATGCTGCCCTTTGTGGAATAGCTATTCCTTCCTTTAACAACCAGTCCCTCATTGCTTCGAAACAGTCTTGAACTCCAAACTTATAGTCTCTTCCAACAAGGGGGTTAAAGTTCTGCTTGGGCTCCACTATATTCAACTCCATGTCTGGATAACTAAAAATATAGTAAGGTATTCCTAGAGTATTGCAGTAATTTATGTCATTTTCACTAGGACTGTTGTCATTATCTAAGTGATTGTGAACTATAGCTAAAATATCTGCTTTTTTCTTCACAGTAAACCAATCTTTTGAAGAAAGTATAAAATCATTTTCTGTTTGTGATAAATTTTCACAAGGAAACCACTGTTTTTTACCTTTTACAATTCCTATTATTCCACAGCCTTCTCGAGGGTACTCGTTGTCAAAGTGGTTTTTTATATCGTGTATCATTTGAATTGCTTAGCTCCAGGGAATCCCCCAAAGGGCAAAACAAATACACTGTTTAAACTATCATCGCTGTTATTTCCTTGAAAACGAATTTTACAAGAGTTTAAGGTTTTTCCGCAAACATCTAAACGCTTCCAGTAAGCCCTTGAGTTTCTAGGATTATACTGTCCGTTGGAGGATTCTGCAGGTACAGCTCTTATAGCTTCCCATATTTCGGTATGGCCATTAGTAGTAGTTTTTGTTTTATATCCTAGTGCTCTTGCACTATTTGTAGTTGACGCGTTATAAGTAGGAATAGAAGAAATATTTTTTGTTATGATATTATCATCTTTATCAAAAAATCTTCCATTACTATCTATAGCCCAAGTACACCCCCCATCTCTAGAAGAGACTCCTGCACTATTAGGTAGAAAGTGTCCTTGGTATTTCCAAGGGCAGTACTTACCGATTACAGCTCTATTAGGGAGCATTACTCCTTCTATATCCAATGGGCTTGCAAGCTCAAATTGAACCACGATATTATTTTCTGCAGAGACCCTATCAATGATATAAGTCTGGGAGGGAAACTCTATAGGGGCAGCCGTAGGGTTAGAGTCTGACTCAGTATATGTTTTTGATAATAAAGTTCTTCGTATAACAACTTTTGAGTTTAATAAATCTTCATTGTTTGTAATTCCTTCTGAAGTTAATATATCTAATATATCTGCTTCATCATCAACC
>Ga0209251_1001652_pt1 | contig 16500 bp, 13 predicted proteins | sample SaaInlV_100m_DNA_6_FD_184665 | JGI IMG/M metagenome (GOLD analysis project Ga0209251, IMG submission 184665) | Marine microbial communities from expanding oxygen minimum zones in the Saanich Inlet - Saanich Inlet SI073_LV_10m_DNA (SPAdes) (version 2) | ecosystem: Environmental > Aquatic > Marine... | reverse complement strand
AGTTTTACTATAACCAACTGCAAGAGGAGCCGGACATTTCACTGTTCCACTAACAATGGTAATATCCTGCGAGAAGGACAGTAACCCACATAATAAAGTAATTAGTAAAATAAAAAATCTATTCTTCATCTTTAATTTCTGATTCATTCTGATCTGAATCTTCTTTATTATCTAAATTAATTTTAAGAAAAATCTCATGTGTCGGGCTTTTTATAGACTCAGCAGCAGAACCATTTAAAAATTCATACCCATAACCCCACTGAAATCCATTTTTGCTTATAGAACTAAAAAATACAGATAGATTGTCATTATTTGAAAGACCTGTTCCTAATGAAAATTTCTCATCATATAAAAAAGAAATATTTCCACTGATAAAATTAGGGGAGTCGGAAATCGATCTATAAATAATTGATGGATTTAGACTTAATTTACTGTTTAAAGTGAATTTTAATCCTCCAGTTAAGTGAAAAAGAGTTAAATCCTGGGCCGATGGCTCTAATTCCCCTGTCTGCTTAAATCTTTTACTGTTAAAAAGATTTGGTGTCCCTAATCCAACAAAAAAATTAGGGGCAATCATAGTAAATCCAACCCCAATGATGGGATTAAAATAACTTTCTACAGCTGAGAGAAGTGGATTAGCCTCGTTAAAAATCCTAGGGATTTTATTGGTATCTATATTATTGTAAAATCCACCTGCTTTAATTCCAAGAAATATTGATTTCTTTTCATCAATTTGAAGCTTATAGTTATAATCTAGAGTTAAATAGGTTTTGTTTTCAACAAATACTCGATCGTTTATGGCTGAAATCCCTAAAAGAACATTTTTTCTTTGAGCAAGGTGATAAAGTAAATAGTTTGTCCTTGGCGCTTGATCAATCCCAATCCATTGCAATCGAGAATTTAAAATAAGGGAAGGACCTTCAACACCTGTATAGGCAGGGTTATAAGTACTAAAATTTACCTTTGAAAAAATAATACTAGACTGTTGAGATTGTAAAAACAAAGGGGATAAAAAAATCAACAGTATATTAACTTTTATTAATTTTTTAATTAAAGTCAAATTTTTGATTTTTATAAATTTAATTAATAAATATCGCCTTTGCAACTCCATGTTTTTCAGAACCTTCCAGTAAAACAAGTTCATTATTTACCCATACAGTCGGAACTTGAGTCTGAGAATTTGTTGCTACATCACCTGAAACAATAATAACATCATCTGATACAGCTATATCATAAGCAGAACTAACCCACATATTATTCCACTCACCTCCAACTAAATCGAATTTATCTCCATTGATCCAATAATGAGCATAAGTTCCACCACTGCCCTGAACTATCTCTCCATTATCACCTCCATTTGCAATATGGTCTATTATACCAGCAACATAAATATTACCATCACTGATAAATCCACCATTTCCTTCTCCTCCGTAGATGCTTTGATTAAAACCCCCTCCATTAGTTAAATCTGTTCTTTTTCCTCCACTCCAGTATGAGGCTTTTGGAACATAGCCTGTCATATTATTGGGTTTCATAGTCATTCCAAAATAGTAAGGCGTCCCATTAAAAATTTTTACGGCTTTAACCTCTCCATCACCATGTTTGGGGACGCTCAAATTGATCCTTTTCCCATTTTTCCATACTGCAGGGATAATAAAATGATGATTATTGACATAATAGCCTGCTGCAAAAATATCTCCATTTTCTCTTACAGCAATTCCATAAGCAGAGGAGTCACCCCCAGATAATTTTATTTTGGTACCATTTTTCCAATAACAAGCCCCATTATCTCTTCCTGCTACATAAACATCTCCATTATAGACCTCAATTGAGTAGGTCTCTGCACCATTTCCCTCTAAATCATAAGGGTTGTCATCAATCCAATATGAGGCTCCACCTCCATAGCTATAACCACAGGAATAAACCTTACCTTCACTTACGGTTATATCTGTTAATTGACCCTCACCTAAATCTACTCTTATATCGTTTTTCCAATAGCACGCCAGGCTGTTTTTATTTTCATCATTAATATATCCTGCTATGTATAAATTTTTTCCAGAGATAATTTCACTCAAAGAGTCCGCAGGATCATCTGATTTAGAACAGCTTAAAAAAACTGTAAGTAGAATGATGAGGAATCTTTGCATTACTTTGGATTTTTTAATTATTTGATTTGTCTATTACTTTTTTTTAAAAAATACTTCTCCTTAGCTTCCTCAAACTCTTTAATAGTTATTCTTTTCCCATTAACATAAACAGATTTAATACCCTTTGGAAAATCCTGATAAAATAAATAATCAAAGTCCATAACTAAAATTTTAAATCATTAACCTATTACTTAATATTAATCAATACACATCGGTTAAGCACTCTTCCTGTTGTTGTACTATTATCAAAAATTGGTTCTTGCTCTCCAAGTGCTTTAACCGAAATTCTATTTGACTCAATACCCTCTTCAATTAAGAAATCTCTAACGATATTAGCTCTTTGCCGAGATAGGTTTAAATTAATGGAGAAATCTCCGTCATTTGAAGAGTGACCCTCTAATAAAACTTTTAAATCCATTTCACTTAAAAGAATACCAACAACATTTTTTAATTTTTTGATTGTCTTTTTCCCCAATACCCTTGAACTATTTGCAGGAAAATAAATTAGCATCTGCTGGTCAGGTAATTTAGTTTTAGACATATTTTCTTCCTGGAGAATATCAGTTTTTTCATCTGATGACTGCTGGCTTAACATAGAGTTATTATCGGAAAAAGTTGGGCTCTCAGTTCCAATTTGACTTTCCAAATTTTCATCAACTTGCATTTTGTTTTCTTCAGATGAATTCTCTGCATTGGGACATCCATTGTTTACTTGTTCTCCAAAAACTTTGGGGCATTTATCTTGCGGATCTGGGATCCCATCACTGTCAGCATCTGGACAACCATTAAATTCTGGGAGTCCAGGAATCTTGGGACATTTATCTTTTCTATTGATAATTCCATCCCCATCTCTATCAGTATCTCCTAGTCCTATGTAAAAAGAAGCATTGTGTCTTAAATGTGTGATCCCTTTTTTATCAATTGCTTTATTGAAAGATGAGGAAATTTCAAATCCAATATGGTTGGTTAGTCTATATTGAAATCCAAAGCTAGGCGATAATGTTTTTGAAAAATATTGGCTAAAGGGGATCGAATCTCCAAACAAACCTCTATCTATCCCTGAAATACCAAAGCCACTTTTAACAAATGGCCTCAATTTTTTTTTATTATTAAATGTTTTTCTTAAAAACACCTCACCAGAGTAGTATGGAAAGTCAATCTTGTCTTGACCCTCAATTTTTTTAATTTCATTTATAGACATTTCAATTCCTAAATAAAAACTTTTTACTATTAATTTAGACACAGAAATCGTTGGACCTCCAAAATTCCAGTGATCGGAAACATTAAAAAAATCTTCAAAAACTTTTCCTTGAGAATAGTAAGGCTTACCCTCTTTGGCACCTGAGGGATATAAGTCAACTGCACTATAACCCACTGAAAAAATCCATTGATTTTCGTTGTTTTGAGAAAACAAACTTGTATTAAACAACAAAAATGAAATTATGATATAGTATTTAGAATCAAACAAGGTTTGAGATAGTAAATCCAATGTTCTAACTACTTTATACATTTTTAAATTCGTTAGTAATTAAGGTATAGCCACCCTTTTTTAAGTTCATTTATCTCAGGAATCTCCACAGTAAAATAATAAGGTCCTGCCGACAAATATTCTCCTGTCTCTTGGTAAGTGCCATTCCAATCGTTCTGATAAGCATTTTTCTGGTAAACTAATTGCCCATTTCTATTATAAACAGAGACTCTTGAATTAGGGAAATTTTCAATATTTATTATTTGCCATGTAGACTCAGGTCCAAATGTATCTGGTGTAACTAGTCTAGAGACTTTAATCTCATTGTCAGCCAAAGGACATCCATCACACATTGGAAAATCAGGATCACAATAGTTACCTATACCATCCATATCATCATCAGATTGATTAGAATTTGCAACATTTGGGCAGTTGTCAATATCGTCAGGTACTCCATCCCCATCTGTATCTCTCGGCTTTACAACAAATTCAGTACTTATTGATGCTGATCCGTAAAAATTTGTACTGTTCATAAGAGCAGTAATATTACATGTCCCCACTCCAATTATAATGATCGTTGTTCCGGAAACTACAGCAACATCTGGATTATCACTTGTATAAATAATTTCTCCATCTCTTGAGGAAATTGGTGGAGTGATTTCAAAATCGTCTTCGTATACAAATTTATCAGGAATTGTAAAGTTTGATAGTTCAGTTAAACCTTGAATAACTGTTATTACCCTATTTGCAGTTGAAGGATTATAAAACTGATTTCCAGGTTGTTCGGCTGTAATGTAAACTTCACCCACATCAGTAAATGATAGCGTTTGATTTTCAAATAAACTTGATCCTCTATCTTGTTTTTCAAGGCTTACATCTAAATTAGAATCAGACACAGCATCAATTGAAAGCTCTAAATTTTCAGTATACATAATTTCAATTGGAGGTTCTGGCTCAAAACTTATATTTTGATTTAACTTAACTATATCCAGAGAAAATTTAAGTGTGGCAGTATAATAGTTAGGATGATCATTTTCAACTGTGAAATAAGTTATGGTAACCATTCCTGTTTGATTTTTGGTCACTAGCTCGAAGTTGCCTAACGTCCCTGATATAGATGCTGCAGACCCATCCATCAACTCTATGTATACTGGAGCGCCTGAAGTTGAGGTGGCAGATATTGGAATTGAAGTGAAATCTTTGAGAGGTTTTTCAGTTGGTAATTCTGATGGAATAATCGCCTGGTTAGCCTTTAATATATCTAGAACTACATACAATGTTGCATCTTCATAATTTTTAGACCTCTCAAACTTTGCACTTAATAGCACTCTACCAATCTTATTAAAATTAACAGTTCTTCCAGATAAACTAGCCACTGATATATTCGATGAAGTATACCTTATTTTGCCATCATAAGATGATGGATAAGTCGGCTGCTTTAATTCAAATTGACCAATGGTATATACTTTTTTAAGACTAGACTCATACCATGAAATATCAAAGGGGGCTTTATTAACTATAAGGGTCATTGTTGCTGATCCAGAAGTATATAAAGTTGACGAGCTTTGATTTACTGTCACAACTGTAGATCCAGCTCCTACAATTGTTATGGTATTGCCACTGATTGTTGCAATTGAAGGATCGGCAATAGAGTAGATCGTTGCCCCGCTACTATTAGAAGTTGCGGCAATATCAAAATCAGGGTCTCCAAAGGTTTTTATTATGTCATTAAAAATAATAGTTGGAGTTGCAACATTTACAGTTATTGTTGTGCTTCCAGAAATACTTAAATAATTTTCAGATTCATCTATATTAACCGTCACATTTGTCTGTCCAACACCAACAATAGATAAGGAGCTTCCCAAGGAACTAGCAATTGAGGTGTCTAAAACGCTAAATGTTTGGTTACCAGTACTGCTAGTTGTAACTGTGGGAGTGAAATTTGAGTCACCATAGTTTTTTATAATTTCAGGGAAGTCTAACGTTGGAGTTGCTTTATTGACTATTAGACTTATTACTTTTGATACTGGGGAGTATAAATCATTAGAGGGTTGACTGACTGTTATTGAAGTAGTACCTGCTTTTAATACACTTAAAGTATCTCCAGTAATTGATCCTATGGTTCTATCGCTAATTGTATAGGAGAAATTTCTATCTGTTACACTTGAAGTAGCAGACATGGTGTAAGCTGGATCACCATAAGTCAATACAATATCATTTGCATCGATATTAACACTCTGTTGGTTAATAGTTAGCGTCATATTTCCACTACCTGATTTGCACGAGCCATCATTTTGACTTGCGGTAACAATTGTAGTCCCAGATTTTAAAATGGTGATTTCACCGCTAGATTCATCAATTGTCGCAATACTTGTATCTGCAATTGAATAGTTGATTGGGATTCCTAATTGATTTGATGTAGCCGTGACTGTAAAATTAGGATCACCAAATATTTTTGTTTCATCACTAAAAGAAATTACTACCGAATTCCCTGAGCATGCTGCTCCCCAGGTAGGGTTTGTTCCGCCAATATTTCCAAAATTTGTTATGGGGCTCTGAGCTGTAACTGAAGCAACGCACCAATTAGAAAGATCCTGATTAATTAGGGTTTGATAAAACATCCAATCCATAGTTGTCGCACTAGAAGTATCCCAACAACGTAATGATACGCCTCCATTATTGAATTGCTCTGTTTGATCGAACATTTGACTCATGTCTGTTGCTCTCGAAACATCCCAGTCGGATATATCTTGATTGAAAAGACTATTCCTAAACATTGCCCTAAAGTTGCGGACTTTTCCTACATCCCAGTCCCCTATATCTTGATTGAAATCATTTGCATTAGTTAAAGAAAAATTTCCGTTTCGACCAAACATAAATTCCATGGTTGTAACGTTTGAAACGTTCCAGTTGTTTAAAGGCTGATCAAATACATTAGAAGAATTTGTAGGATCATTAGAATAAAACATTTTTTCCATAGTAATCACGCTGGAAACATCCCAATTATTTAGTGGTTGATTAAAAGCTGAAGCATTACTAAACGTACCATTCATTGAAATAACGCTAGAAACATTCCAATTTGCAATTGGTCTATTAAACCTAGTAGCGCCCATAAACATTTCATCCATCGTTCGGTTCTTACTTGTATTCCAGTTTCCTATATCTTGATTAAAGCTTGTTGCACTTTTGAACATAAACCTCAATTCAACTACTTCAGAGGTATTCCAACTATTAAGTGAATTAGTAGAAGCTCCCGGCGCTTCACCATTATTAAAATTAGTGGCACCCATAAACATCCCCATCGTAGATTCAACTTTACCAAGATTCCATTTACTTAAATCTTGATTAAAATTAGAAGCTCCCGAAAACATGATTGCTGTATTTTTAACACTTGAGGTGTCCCATGATCTTATATCAGGATTAGTTGCATTCCCCGAGAATAAATTACTCATGTCAGTTACTAATGATGTGCAACATTCTGAGGCTTGACCAGCGGCAATTTTTGTAATTAGAGAAGCTCTATCTACCGCTGTGTATGTAACTCCTCCGAAAACACCCGTATCACCGACGTTAGCAAGTGGACATTCAATGGTTACACCATTGGCATTTCTTGAAAATTGGCCATAGCTGCTAAAGCAAACTAGATAAAAAAGAAATAAAAAAGATATTAATCTAATTTTCATTTTCTTGGGTTTCTATATTATTATCAATCTCAGAGTCTTTATTACCCTCTGATTTTTTTTTACTCTTTAGATCAATACGAAGCATTAGCTCATGTGTAGAATTACTAAGCGACTGCCTATCATTTGCTGATAAAAACTCGTATCCATAGCCTATATGAAATCCTTTTTTACTTTTTAATTTAAAAAAAGCTCCTATAGTATTATTGTTGGTAAAAAGAGAACCTAATGAAAAGCTATCATTATAATCAATCTCAAGAATTGAATTAATTAAATTTGGACCAACAGCAATAGACCTATAATTAACAGACGGCTTTACAGTAAATTTGTCTGATAGATTTAAATTAAATCCACCACTTAAATGTAGGTAGGTAAAATCTCTAGAGGTTAGCTCCCAATCTTTATTTTTATTGAGCCCTATCTTATTAAGCAATCCAGGAGCTGCAACCCCCAAGAATATATTTTTTGAAATAAAACTTAATCCTACTCCTAAAACTGGTGAGAAATAATTTCCAAGTGAGGAAACGGATTGATTCGGTGTAGTATAAATTCTGGGAATATTATTGGTGTCAACATTGAAAAACATTCCACCGGCCTTGAGACCCAATGAAAGATTTGAATTGTCAGATAATTGAAGTCTATAACTGTAGTCCAGAGTTAAAAGTGTTTTATTTTCAACAAAAACCCTGTCATTTTGGATAGTTAATCCTAGAGTTGCATTTTTTTTCTCAGGGAAGTGAACAATTAGATAATTGGTTAGCGGAGCATCCTCAATTCCCATCCATTGAGCTCTAGTGTTTAGATTTATTGCTGGTCCTTCAACTCCGGCGAAGGCAGGATTAAAAACACTTAGGTTAAACCTATTAAAAATAAGGCTAGATTCCTGAGAAAACAGGAACTCACTAAATATAATTAATATGTAAAATATAGATCTTTTCAATTTATACAATTGGTGTTAAACTATCTGATAAATAAACCTCCAAGCTCAAAATTCCCCGTTGTGTCCAAAACATGGATAGTTCCATCTATCCATATGCAAGGAAAACCAGTGTCGTTATTTACTTCTGGTCCATATCCATAATCAACTTGATTTCCGTTACTATCTAACAAATATTCTCCTGTTAACATACCAACTACAACAATTTTCCCATCAACAATTGCTATATCAGTAGCCTTACCTTGATCGTATTGTTTCCCATTAACAGTTGCTCCCTGTAGTATATTTTTTGTTTCATTTTTCCAATATGTTGGATATTGACCATCCATATTCATTGTCCAACCAGCCTGATATACAGTATTTCCATCTAGCGCTAGACCATGGACACCAGAATTTTGCCAACCTTGACTAACACTTCCAATATTGCCAACCTTTCTTTGACTGCCTATCCAATATGCTGGTTTGGTTATTGAACCTAGAAAGTTATGTGGTGGTGAAAGTGTCCCTCCATAAACTACCTTGCCGTCACTTCTTATTTGAACAGTAACTGCTTCGCCATCTGTTTGACTATTATTCCTTGAGAGGTTTGATCTAGTATTATTTCTCCAATAAGCAGGAAGTACATAGTGGTGATTATTTAAATAATAACCTGCTAAATACACATCGCCACTAGAGCTTACAGCAATACCTGAAGCTCCATGATCCCCATTTCCAGGCGAATTATCATACTTAACTCCATTTTTCCAGTAACATGAGTATGCACCACTCATCCCGTCAGCATGAGAATAATATCCTCCTACATAAACATCACTATTTTTAACTACAATGGACTGAGCTTCACCCTCAAATCCAGGTAGATCATTTTGAGTTATACTTTGTCCATCAATCATCCAGTAGTGAGCTTTAGAACCATAGGTATATCCACTCACAAAAATTTTACCATTGTTAACTGTGATATCGCTTGCAAAAGAATTTACATTGATTGAATTTTTTTGTCCATTGACCCAATAAACTGCACCTTCAGTTTCAGATGTCCCAGATATAAAAATATCTCTACCTGATATTTTCTGAGGACAATCACTACAAATATTTGGGGCTAAATCCGGGTCATTATTTACTCCTGGACTATTATCAGACAATGGATCAGTTCCATCAATTTGTTCTTGCTGATCAGAAATGCCATCGTCATCGGAGTCACTATCTAGTGGATCAGTACCAACAATTTGTTCCTCTTGATCAGTAATACCATCTCCATCATCATCTGGATCGGCATTATTTCCACTACCATCATTATCTGTATCAGTAGTTTCATCTGGGTCTTCAGGAAAAGCATCCTGAGTATCAGGCGTGCCGTCATTATCATCATCAGTATCTATACTATTATTTACTCCATCATTGTCTGTGTCCTCGTGGGCATGAAGATTTCCCTCGATATTAACTATTGAAGAATTAACATCCTCAATGATTCCATCTAGCTGGTTGACTTGATTTAAAAGATTATTTAAGTCTCCAGATAAATCCCCTGACTGCTCGATCATTTCACCAACATACTCAGAAATGGTATCTAGATTATCCTCTAGGTTATTTACATCAACAATGGCATCTTCTAATAAATCAGAATTCTGAGAAATAGCCTCGTCATTTTCCAAAATTTCATCAGACAGATTTGCAGTAATTCGCTTTTGTTCAAGAATCTCATCAGTTAAAACAGTTATTCTTTGACTAAGACTATCAATTTGACCTCTCAATGCTAAATTGTCGAATTGTAAATCATCAAATGTTTGACAACTATTATTTGAAAAAATAAAAAGGCAAATTGTAAAAACTAAAATAATTTTGTTAAACATATTAAGAATCATTTCTTATAATTTAGTACATTAATTAATAATTTCAGAAAAAAAGTAATTCTGGATGAGTTATTGCTTTGCAATAAATGAAATGAATTATATTTACTTCACAATAATCAAGTCAAATACTAGACGTTTTTTAATTTCTTGCTAAGGTCCATAAATGGATATTTACCCTGTTTATCTTCTAAATATTGTTCTAACAATAGTAATTGTTAGAATCTCATTGTTAATCAATGATGACAACAAGCACCACTTAATATATCTTATATTTCATTATATCTTTCAGCTAATTTCTACACTAAATATGAGTATTTATTCTTTGTTTGAGGTCAAGGCACCGATAGTTCTCATATCAATTGGAAGGGTATTAGCGTTCATTTTCTTTTATCTATTTATAAAGTCTATTATGAAAATGGCAAAATCCAAAATGACTGTTTTATATCTGATTCCTGTATTGCTTTTAATTTTTTTCAACCATCTAAATGGCTCAGGAATTAGACTTCTAGATTTCACTCATAATCAAGTTCCTAAAGAAAATATCTTAGGATTTTTTATTTCAGATTTTGTGGGAAAAGGAGATTTGTTTTTTATGAACTTATTTAACACATTATTTTTTACTTTTTTAATTTTTCATGAATTTTTTAAATTAAGGAATACTGAAATTTTCAACTTAAAAAAGAAGGAAATTGTTTCTAATTTTATAATGTATTATTATGTGCCAATTTCTATAACAAGTATTACTACACTAATTACTATATCAGTTTATTTGCAAAATATTGTATTACCCTATTTTGTAACTTCAATTAAACTAATTGCAATTTTCACCCTATTACTTTTAGTTATCAAGCCCAAATTGATTAGACGGCTTGCCAGTATAAAAAATATTCAGGAAAATGATGATGATCTTATTAGAGTTTTTGAGAAAATAACAAATTATTTTAGCACTACTGACTACTATAAAGATTCTAATTTTATGCCAGCTAATATAGCTGTAGATTTAGGAGTAAGAAATGAATTGATACGAAGCAGTATTAAGAAATTTTCTAATATGACTATACCACTTTATATTAACTCTCACAGAGTTGAATTTGCATGCGAATTAATCAAGAAAGGTCACTTAGAAACTTACTCTATGGACGCAATTGCAGAAAAATCGGGATTTAGTTCTCAAAAAAATTTCAATAGGGTTTTTAAACTCATAAAATCATTTACTCCATCACAATACAAGGATTCATGTAAATAGTAAAATTTAAAATATCTCCTTAAAGTTAACAGACAAAAGCTTTACTTTTTATAAAAAATCCTGATGAAATATCATCAGGATTATATTTTATGTGGGCGCGAAGGGATTCGAACCCCTGACCCCTTGGGTGTAAACCAAGTGCTCTGAACCAACTGAGCTACGCGCCCTATATTTTATTTATATGCCTTTAAAATAACTGGAAAATCTTTTATTTAAAACTTAAAAAATTCTTTAAGAATCCTTCTATTTGTCTTTTGGCTCGGCAAATATAACACTATTCATTTAAACAAAAATAGTTTTTTAAAGCTTGTCGTTAATTTTTAACCACTAATACATTTATGCCAAAATTCGGGCTTAGTTGAAGCTTAATTCGGCATTGTTTTTTTTAGGATCAAAAAACACAGTGTCCATTTCCTCAATTTTTTTTCCGCCTACAAAAATGTTTTTTAAATGAACGCTCAAGTCTTTCTTTTTGGTCTGGGAGTAGTGCCTAAAAAAAGCCCACTTCTTGGGAAAGGCCTCTTCAAAATTACAATCCTCAATAGTGATGTTTTGGATTTTCCCCAAAGATGAAGTATCGCTATTTCTTTTGGTAATATAAAAGTTGATTGCCGTTTGCTTTCGATCTGGGTGACAATACTCAGCGTGAATGTTTTTAAACAGCACTTCTTTCACCAACGCTCCATCCCTTACATTGATTCCCAATACTCGGTCCGATTCAATAATATCATTGTCCTCAAAAATAATTTTTTGCATTAGCTCACAATAGGTTTCTGTTCCTATTTTTAACCCTGATTTTTTAGTTAAAAACACATTGTTGCGAATGGTAATTCTTTCTGCATTGGGAATCATTTCTTGATTTTCGCCCCGTCCAGTACATTTTATCGCAACAGTATCATCTCCAGCCCATCCGAATGAGTTTTCAATCAATACATCACTAGAGCTGTCCGGATCCCATCCGTCAAGACTACCGAGGTATTTACTTTCAGCGGGATTGTTCATGAGTTTACAATATCGAAAACTAATGTGTTCTGAGTTGAGAATATGAGTATTCCAACGGGCAGCGTCCTTCAATAATATTCCTTCTATTTGAACATTCCTTGAACGGTAAATCAGCAACAGCCTTATACCTCCAATCTTTGAGGACTGATCAGGATGCGACAGCCCAACAATTTGAGTTCCATTGCCATCCAGTGTTCCTAAGCCTGAAATGTGGAGATTTTGAACATCTTTGATAAGAATAAAATGATTGATTTTTGTTTTGTCATTGGATATATAACTACTCAGCGAATGATCGTCTGCTATAATTCGTGCATTTTTATTGAGGTGGATTCGACTGTTGCTTCTAAACTCAAGTTTATAGGTCTTATATTTTCCAGGAGGAAAATAGAGTACATTTTCAGTTCCGGAAATCTCGTCCAAAGCCCTTTGAATTTTTGAGGTTTCATTCTTTTGACCGCTATTGTCCACATCATAGACATCCACTATGTTGATCCTTTTCTCTGGAACAACTTCGGGGGCTTCAAACAATAAAACCAAACGTTTTGTAAAATCTTGATTTTGCTTCAAACGAATTACGACATAACCCAGTCGATCCATTCTAAATGAAAGTTGATTTCCCGATTTCTCGCCCTTTATTTTATATCGCTTGGGTGAAATGGACCATTCAGTATCATTAAAATCAAGGTCGGAAGACTGTAATTTAATACCAATAGGCTTACCTGTGTAGGTAATACGAGCAAATTTATAACTAGATAGACCGTGAATGGACGGAACATCGTTTTGTTCATGTACCTCGACACGGTTGCCATCAGCATAAACCTCAAAGGGCTGAGCTTTGGAATGAAAAGCCAATGAATAAATAAAAATTAAAAGCAAAAATCGCAAGCCACAAAATTTTTGGAAATATAGTAATCTATTTCAAATTCCTTTCTTTTTAAAACCATCATAAAACAACTTCCATCGAATTTTATAATATCTCTGCCACCACAAAAGTACTCCCCCCTATATAGATAAAATCATCGGCATGGGCTTGACTTTTGGCGGCTAAAAAAGCAGCTTCAACTGTTGGAAAAATTTTGTGAGAAAGATCTAAATCTTGGGTGATTCGTTCCAAATCACTTACGGCCAAGGCTCGGGGGATTTGAGGAGCAGAAAGGTAAAATTGAGCATCAGGGGGGAAAAGCCGGAGGATTTCATCCACCACTTTGTCCTTGACAAACCCCAATACCAAATGAAGTTGGCGATAGGAATGTGATTCGATCTGGGGAATAATGTATTGTAATCCCTCTATGTTGTGTGCCACATCGGCAACAATCTTTGGGGTATCATTTATAACTTGCCACCTTCCCTGAATACCAGTATTGGCCACCACATTCATCAAACCCTTCTCTAATTTTTCGGGATGGAGGTCAAAACCCTTTAAATGTTGGAGCCCAACAACGGCCGTCTGAATATTCTGTCGCTGATAAGTCCCTTTTAGATCGGATTCGTATTCTATGGCGTTCATTTGATCGGCAAAGATGATTTCGGCTTTCAACTGACGGGATTTCTCCTCGAAAACAGTCTGGGTTTCCACTTGGGTCAAACCAATAATCACAGGGATCTTAGGCTTGATGATCCCTGCCTTTTCTCCGGCAATTTCCACCAGACTGTCTCCCAAAAATTGGGTGTGATCCATTCCTATATTAGTAATTACACAAAACTCGGGTTGGATCAGATTGGTTCCGTCCAACCGTCCTCCCATACCCACTTCGATGACCGCTATATCCACTTCCTTTTTTGAAAAATAAGAGAAAGCCAAGCCCACAGTCATCTCAAAAAAAGAGAGGGAGTGAGACTCAAAATAAGTACGGTGTTTTTCAACAAAATCTACGACAAATGCTTTATCAATAGGCTGACCATTAATCTTGATTCTCTCCCTAAAATCTTTTAGATGAGGAGAAGTGTACAATCCCACCTGAAGCTCATGTTGTTGGAGAACTGAGGCCATCATATGAGCCGTCGATCCTTTTCCATTGGTTCCGGCCACATGGATGGTTTTGATTTGGTCTTGGGGTTGATTGAGGTAGTCACAAAAGTCCTCCATACGGGACAAATCAGGCCGATAAGCTTGAGCTCCTTTTTTTTGATACATCGGAAGTTGGGACAACATCCAAGCCAAAATGGATTCGTAATTTTCCAATCTATTCTCCCAATTTGAACTGAATCACAACAAAACCGATCTGTTGGGCGGGTGCTTTGGCATCGGGAAACCATTTGTGCAATAGCGCGGTTTCTCTGGCGGGTTGAAGTAGGCAGGGATGTGTATTGGTCGATCCCTTGACCCCTGGTTCGGCCTGAACCACATCACCTTGACGGTTAACGGTTATTCTGACTACCACCACTCCTTCTTGGTTACACTGTTGGGTAACTTTTCCTCGAGATTCCAAGCGGCGACCATTCAATCCAAATCCTTTGCCCATTCCTCCTGGACCAGCCAAATTAAAATAGCTATTCGCATAGGGATTGCCTTCAATTTTGCCTTTGTCTCCTGCAACTTGGTCATTACCCTCTCCTTGTTGATTCGCTTTTTTAGCTGCCTTTTTTTGATTGACCAATTTGGACAAAATATTCTTGGTCGCCTGATCTACCTTTGGTTTGGGTGGTTCCACTTTTTTGGGAACTTCCTTTACAGGGGGACTTTGTTTTTTTTTGGTTTTATCGGGGACAGCCACATCACTGCTCTCTTGAGTGGCCACTTTGGGTTGGGCTACCTTCTTAGGTGCTGCTTTTGGGGTTACTTTTTTTGGAGTCGGCTGGGGACTGGTTTTGGCAGTAACAGGTTTTTGGGGTTGTGTCTTTCCCATGCCCTGTGAGGCGTTGCCAAAATTTACCTCCATTCCAAAACTTATCGGAGGATCGTAGTACTTCAAACCCAGCAGAAAAAACAAAAGGATCAACAGTGTGGTAATCAAAGTAGTGATGACCGCCGATTTTTTTTCGTGTGGTGTTTTGAGATATTTCATGGTGCATCTACCGCCAAAACAACTTTGATGCTGTTCTGATTCGCAATATTCATTACATAAACCACCTGATCTATGGGAACCTTCTCCTCTGCCCTAAGGACAATGGCAGGCGCACTGGAGCCCTTGAGTTTTGCAATCAACGCTTGTTCAATTCGACCTTTGGAAATCTGTTTGGAATCCAAATAAAATTGAGAACGGTTGTTGATGGTCAGCGATACCGTGTTTCGGTTTTCCGTTTTTCCTTTGGCTTGGGGAAGTTTTACATCAATGGTGTCCAAGTTTTTGGCCAAAGTTGAAGCAATCATAAAAAAGATCAACAACAGAAAAACGATATCTGTCATTGAGGACATATTAAATTCGGGGGTGATCTTATTTCTTCCTTTTAGATTCATCCTAGGCGGGTTCGTTCAGTAAATCGAAAAACTCTAAAGAAGTGGCCTCCATTTGATAAACTACTTTATTGGTTTTCACCACCAAATGATTGTAGGTGATATAACCAACAATTCCTACGATAAGACCTGCTACGGTTGTCGTCATGGCAGTGTAAAGTCCATTGGACAGAAGCTGCATATCGATATTCCCACCTGCATTTGAAATCTCAAAAATCGATAAAATCATTCCGATGACCGTGCCCAAAAACCCAATCATGGGAGCAGCACCAGCTATGGTCGCCAAAATACTGACGTTTTTCTCCAATTTGTAAATCTCCAATCGGCCAGCATTTTCTACGGTGGTACTGATGTCCTCCAAAGGTCTTCCGATGCGCGAGAGTCCTTTGGCGATCAATCGGGCAACGGGTTTGTTTTCACTTAAGCACAGCGCTTGGGCCCCATCGATTTTGTGGTTTAAAACATAGGTTTTGATTTGTGCCATAAAGTTGGGACTGATTTTGGAGGCCGACTTGATAGCAAATAATCGCTCAAAATAAATGTAAATGACAATGATCAACAAAAGGAAAAGCAATCCAATAATCAATTGACCCCCCAAACCACCATCTTTGATTAACTCGATCAGGGAAAGGGTTTTTTCAGTCTGAAGAGGGGTTTTTTGTGTAAATAGCATATAGGCCAAAGGTTTATTATTACAACGATGGTAGCGAAAAAAAATTTTACTCCACTACAAAATAAAATCTCGCATCAAAATAAAAGTAAGCGAGCCAGCGATAAAA
>Ga0209251_1001649_pt1 | contig 16511 bp, 22 predicted proteins | sample SaaInlV_100m_DNA_6_FD_184665 | JGI IMG/M metagenome (GOLD analysis project Ga0209251, IMG submission 184665) | Marine microbial communities from expanding oxygen minimum zones in the Saanich Inlet - Saanich Inlet SI073_LV_10m_DNA (SPAdes) (version 2) | ecosystem: Environmental > Aquatic > Marine... | reverse complement strand
TTATTCTCTTCATGGGTAAGAACTCTTCAGTTTGAAATAGCAAACAAACACAGCAGTAGTGGATGATTCAGGGCGAATTGTCCTTGAAGTGTCAATCAACCAAAACGACGGTCAAGCCATTGAGTTAGGGCATAGACAGCGATAAACATTGGGAGATAAGCGATCCACAAACTTGGAAGATCAAGGTTACTGTTATTAATTAATACCAGACCGAGATAACTCACAGATCCATAAATAGAAGCTCGACGAATGGGACCTATTATTTTTTTCACAGCGCATTAAAAGAATTATTTTACAGGAACATGATTTCTTTATGAGGTCTTAAGTATGGGGGAAAACCCGCCATCATCTTGGCTTGATCAGTGGGCTCTAATACGGCGTCGTAACCGAGGAATCACCAGCAGATCCATCAACGCAAACACGAAAAGTGAAGGGAGAAATCCACGCGCAACAAGCCGACAGGCATAACGTGAATCATCAAACTGACATATCAAAAACTCGATTACAAAAAATAGACATATTTTCACCGCAAAGCTTTTAAGCGCAAATCTGAGCTCAGACGATGTCAACAAAGCTTTTCTCATATGGCAAGCAGACCTTTTTGCAACACCAAGGGCATACCCGAAGATTAATTGAATACCTCAACCTGTCAATAAAGATAGGCAATTGCTAAGGCTGCAACAAATAACGATGATTGAAATTCAAAATATAATTTGACAATGCACCATCAAATCCAAGGGAATTCTACTTATCAAAAATCTCAGCAAAACGATAGAGATGCGTCAAGAACCGGCAAGATTTAAGCACTAGTTATAAATAACCTAAATATTTTTGTCCTAGCCAGGGTTATCAATGAACTCAGAGTATCAATTGCTGACCGTAATTTCACGCAAGCCTGAGGCCCTCACCCAAGCCGCCAATGCCTCAATATCAGTGCGATTGGGGATACAGATACACCCGGTACCTGGATAGCAACGGTGAACCCCTAAGGCGCTACGCGTGGTTTCAAAATGAGGCTGAAGATCAAACCAAAGATCATCCCCCCAAGGTTCAGGGGTACCAAGTTGATACGTTCCAGCCGGTAACGGTGAAGCATTTCCTGGACTCCACAACCGATCAGCGGTTTGACGTTGCGCAATCCCACTTGCCGCTGTCCAACGGGCCAATAGGGATCCCTCCCCATGCAACTCCACAAGCCAAACACTGTTGCCATCAGGGAAGACGTCGTTGGTTCTCCGCATGGTGAGGCGAAGGGTTTCTCCCTTAGGCCGATCTGATATCGGCCCCGCTTGACCAGGAAGAACAACTGCGTTCAGGCTCTGCTCTTGTGGAACTTTGACCAATTGCGGAGATCGCGTTTCCGCTGAAGGCGTGCAACCAACAACACACAGAACGGCCAGCAAGAATGCCGAACGGATCGAGACCATCAACATGGACATCAAGACGCGTCTAACGCTGGCACGATGCGTTGAGAACACGAGAAGGACCCATGGAAGTTGTTGATCTTTTCCCACGTTCCATTCTCAAGGGTGAGTTGCCAACTCCCCTGCTGAAGGAGCTTTTGGCATTGGGGGCCCAAGTGTTGAAAAACCCGGAGGGCAATCCTGATGCGTCCTTGAAACTGGCCGGTCAGCTCACGCAACAGCGGGAGCTGAAACCTGGGCAACCAGGTGTGCGGAGCCTGATCGGAGACCACCTTTTACCCGGATGCGAGCGCTGGATCCGCCATGTCATCGACCGTCAGCCACCCCAAGGTCGTGGACCATGGGGTGCTGGGAACTACCAGCTAAAGCTCATTGATCTTTGGTTGAATTGCCAAATTGCTGGGGACTACAACCCCACCCATACCCACGGCGGCAGCTTCTCGGGGGTGATTTTCTTAAAAACTCCCCCCCAGATCACTGCCAACAGTTTTGACGGACAACTGTGTTTTCACGGTCCTGAAGAGTGGCATTTGCAGTCGTTCCGTACAGGTATGGCCCATTACGTCCTCCCTGTACCTGGAGAGTTTTATATCTTTCCTGCTTGGCAACCTCATTCCGTGATGCCTTTTCGTGGAGACGGTGAACGGTGGTCCTTGGCCTTCAATGCAACAGCCATTCCTGGTCCACCAAGACCACAAGCCACGGGAAATATCTCCTTGTCCAATCAACGACCCATGGTGCAGGGTTTTTAAAGGACTCTGTCAAGATGGTTGCCTGAAAATGTCGAATCAATGGATTCAAATAGTCCCCTGATCGAAGCTCGCGAGATTGCTGACACCATCGAACATCTCTCGACCCAACTAAAACCTGAAGTGATCCGAGCAGCACGACAAAACAAAGACGGAAGGCTTTATTTAGATCGAATCGAATACGCGCTTGGCACCATCGGGAAGGCCTTAATTCTCACTGATTACACCATCGATGAGGAAAAAGATATCGACAAACTTGAAGCATTTCGAGAATCGCAACAGCGCATGAACTGAACATCGTCACTCCACAGCCTCAGCAGATTTAACGTCGTGTTGATGGTTAACAACGTCATCGTCGTTTTCAACAATCTGCTGCCAACCACTGCACCAGTGCTTGGCATCGTTGAGGTCACGCCACAGAACACGTTCCCGATGGGCAGGGTCGAGAACAGCCGATAGCTCGACCCAGCGCTGATCCCCCTTGCCGCCTTGGGTCACGAGCTGAAAATGGCGATATCCCCCAACGGCCCGTTGGCTCGTCCAAGCCTTCGCTGCAACCCAAGCCATTAGGCATCCACAAAAACCTGATCAACCGTGCTCTCCAGGACGTGCCCCGAGGCGGCAATCGTGTCTTTGTGATCTTCCATAAATTGGGCCATGACACCGGGTTTGGCCTGCATCACAGCACAAATTTTGGTGGGGTCATCCGGACTCACCCCGCGATATAGCGATGAAATGCCAGCCATTTTTTGGAGCGGACGTGATGCGTCGTAGGTCTTCACCCATTCGCTGAATGGTTTCGTGATGGTGAATGTGAGCACATGGGTTTCCATTCAGCCCAAAACAAACGAACGTCTGGACCGTATCACCGGTTTCAAGGGGCATCAATTACCCCTGAAAGCCGGATCACAGAAGCCATGGCGTCATCAACACGAGTTGATTAGCTCATGGTGAGAACTCTCATTAGTCGTTACTATTGAGAACAACTGGTCAACTCCGGGTGCCTCTGTCTTCAGCACAAAATCCTGAGGACGGATCCCTCGAAGATGGTTTGCATCAAGGCGGACGGCGCCTCACCCCCCAGCGCAAAAGGGTGCTGGAACTTTTTGAACTGCGCGGTGCCGGCTGCCACCTCAGCGCTGAGGAGGTGCATCAGCAACTGGTGAATCTCAAACTCAAAGTGTCCCTAGCCACGGTGTATCGAACCCTCCGTCTGCTCGCAGACATGGGGTTTCTGCAAGAGCTGGAACTCAGTGAGGGGGGGCGCCGATTTGAATTAGCCGACGATGACCACAGAGACCACCACCACGTGGTTTGTATCCGCTGTGGACGCACCGAAGAATTTGAGAGTGAGTCAATTCTTGCCGCTGGGGCAGAAGCAGCAGAAAAATTGAACTTCAAATTGATTGAATCAAGCCTGAATGTCAGAGCCATCTGCACTGACTGTCAGACCTGACAACAACTCATTACTGAGGATGCTCGTTGCAGGGCATCCAGTAACGGTCACCCATGCGATGAACACCGTGGCAACCGAGTTTTGCGGCCTGTTCTTCAGCCTGCTCCCGTGAGGGGTAAGCGAGATAGCGAGGATTTGTAGTGGAACGGATTTGAATCAAGCCCATGCTCATGGGTCCAGCGGTTAAGACGCCCATGGTGTTGAACCCCACCGCGATCAACCCCATGCCCACGATTGCGGCATTGAACACACCCATGGCGACCACACCAATCGACACCACCCCCATCGGCACCACGCCGATCGAGATCACGCCCATCGGCACAATCCCAATGGCAATGGTTCCCATCGGTGCAACACCGATGGCAATGCGCTTTCGATTGCTAGCGCAATCACCATCTCCTTTCATTGAATCAATGTCCGTGATGTGAATTGGCATCGGTGTGATTCGCGCAAACCATCCACATCTCACCCATGCGATGGGAACCCTCACAACCAAACCCTGGGGCGGCAGCTTGAGCCTCAGCTTCGGTTTTAAACATTGCCTGCTTGGGCTGATCGTTCTGGGCATTCACGGCTGCACCGAGGAGCACCAAAGCGCAGGCACTGATCATCAGTCGGAGAGACACCATGCGTTGAACGACTTCTTCAATCAACCATCATGCCCAGCTGCGTTGGTCAGGCTTGAAGAGCACCGCCACAGCTTGATCCGGCACCAGCCGTACAGCCGAAACAATGGCGTCCGGTGTGAATTGAATCGCCACTGAGGTCAACCTCAACTTCAAGAAGGTCACGCAAGTGACGGATCACGCCTGGGCGAGGCAATGACAGCTGTTGGTTGAAGTCGCAGTCATAAAGCGAACCCTCCCAATCAACACTCACAAGCTGGCGACACATCACCGTGTCAAGGTTGGTGGGATTGTGCGCCTGCTCGAGCACTTCCCAATAGTCATCCATTTCACCCTTTAGTTCCAGTTGTCGGGCAAAGCGCTGGATCGGCATGTTGGCCAACGTGAGTAGTCGATCAAATCGAATGCCGAGTCGGGCTAGCTCTCGCTTGTAATCGGCTTCCAAAGTGGCTTGGGGTGGAGGGAGTGCCGCGCCAAGCGGGTTGTACACCAAATCAAGTTGCCGTTCTGGATCGCCACTGCCGTAGCCCAGAGCATTGAGTTGATGGAGGCCCTGAAGACTCCGATCGAAGACACCATCACCGCGTTGACGATCAACGTTGTCTGCGGTGTAGCAGGGCAAAGATGCCGTCACGGCAACACCATGCTCCGCCAAAAATTCAGCAAGGTCTCCGTGGCCGGGTTCATTCAGGATCGTGAGATTGCAGCGGTCGATCACCGCTATCCCAGCCGAGCGCACCTCGGCCACCAGCTTCCGAAAGCCAGGGTGTAATTCCGGAGCCCCGCCGGTGAGGTCTAAACAGCCAATGCGATGCCGACGAAGCACCAAGGGGATGAGCTCTAACAGCTCCGCCTCCATCATTTCGGTGCGGGTGGGCCCCGCATTGACATGGCAATGGGCACAGCTTTGATTGCAGCGGTAGCCCAAGTTGACCTGGAGTGTGGTCAAAGCAACCCGTTGCAGTGGAGGAAACAGTGCAGGGCTGACGGTCAATGGTGCTCGACTCCAATGGACTTGGTCACCTAGATCGTGGCAGGACTTGGCGAGCGTTGAGCAGCCAATTGGCAGAACCAGTTGATGTATTGCTTTGGCCCTGCCGTCATCAACACATCGAGCCTTAGCGGGTCTTCAGGATCTGAAATACCCGTAAGGGCAGGGTCAGAGAGGCTTGGGCGATCGACTTCACCATGACTGCTGTCAACGACAACCACGCGGTTTTCTCTCCCGCTCCAGGTTCCCAACGCTTGGAGCAGGGTTAAAAACCCACGATCGCTTCCACCCCGCAACCAGGTGGCGCCGTCGGCAGAAGGATTGGAGGTAACCGTGTCACCCACCCCCACGAGCAATGGCATCCGCTCCGCGGGGATTTGATCCTGCACAAGCTTCAACAACGCGTCATGGGTCTGTGGAGCGACGCGAACATTGAAATCATCACCAAAGGGCACCTCCCCATAACGTCGGGCCATGTATTGATTCAGCAGCACCAACAAGCCGGCCTCTTTGATCGAACCACTCAGCATGAACTGAATATCAGTGGTGCCCACATCACCCTTCACCGCTGGCTTGAGACGTTCCATACCATCGGCATTGCGTCCAAGGTTGGGAGCTACGTGCAGAAAAAATGAACCCTCAAGGCCCTGCTTCTCCGCATCGGCCAGCAGCGTTTCCATCAAGCGCTGGAGCAGGGTCTGCATCATCCGCTGCTTCTCGACATCCTCTGGAATCGCAGCAAAGATTCCATTGAGATTCACCGTCGGAGACACCTGGGTATCCAAGACGGCTGCATGGGCGAGCTGAGCGATTTGCTCCAACGAGTGCAGGGGAAAGATCTCCGGCAAGCCGTCTTTCAGCAACGCTTCCATCCGTAAGGGAGCCGCGGCCAAAAACGCGATCTCGGCCTCACTCACCCCCGGATGACTGAGCTGGCCATAACGGTCCTGAAATTGGACACCACCGGCCGCGAGTCCGCGCAAGTACAACCCGGCTTGAGCCGGATCATGGTCTGCACTGAGGGCCTGTTCCACGAGTCGATTCACGCCCCGGCGCCCCTCGTGCTCACCATTGGTGAGCACTGCAAAGGTATCCCCCAGCTGACCCGCTGCCATCACATAGGCCCCATCCATCTGCCGTGTGAGTGGATCATTCACCAGCTGCATACAGACCCCATCAAGGTCTTGAACGATCAAAAGATCCTCAACACCACAGAGCTCCTGCAACAGTTGATCGGGGCTGAGGCGCTGCACGGCACTCGCGGCATCGAGCCGTCACCTTCCCACGGTTGTCGCACGAGGCCAAGTCGCAACAGGCCAAGTCGCAACAAGCCGAGGCGAGCGCGATCATGTCGGTCCTGGAAGGACGTTGTGATGCATTCCACTTGGACAGAACAGTGGTGGCCAATCGCTTACCTCCAGGACCTGGATCGCCGCCAACCCAACCGCTTCACACTGCTCGAGCGAGACCTGGTGATCTGGTGGGACGCACAGGCTGAACAACACTCCTGGCGCGTGTTCCCTGATGTTTGCCCCCACAGGCTTGTGCCCCTCAGCGAGGGCCGGATCAATGACGAGGGACTCCTGGAATGTCCATATCACGGCTGGAGTTTCGATGGGGAAGGCCATTGCCGTTCAATTCCGCAAGCAACCGACAACACCAAACCGGAGGCACGCCGATCACGCTGCTCCAGCCTCCCAACAGCAACAGGGCAGGGCCTTCTGTTCGTTTGGACGGGAGAGCCGGATTCGGCCAATCAGCATCCCTTACCCCTCGTACCAGCCCTGGAGGAGGACCCCACCAGCTGGACGCTGCAGGACACCTTTCGCGACCTCCCCATGGATGCGGTGACCCTGCTGGAGAACGTGCTCGACGTGAGCCATGTGCCTTTCACCCACCACAAGACCGTCGGCAATCGAAACAATGCATCGCCAGTGCTGGCCACGATTACCCGAGAGGCTGAGGACGGCTTTGATGCTTTTTGGGAGGAGGGTCCCCGTCGGGGAAAGCTCGGTTCCCAAACCACTCGTTTTCAGGCCCCCCAGTTGATGTGGCATGACCTCACAGCGAAGGGCTTCGCCCGAATCCTCACGGTGGTTTATGCCGTACCAATTCGACGCGGTGAATGTCGCTTATTTGCCCGTTTTCCCTTCCAATTTCAGTCAGCCGCCCCAAAACTTCTCATCGGCCTACGACCGCGATGGCTCCAGCACATCGGCAACCACAAAGTGCTGGAGGACGATCAAGTTTTTCTGCATTGGCAGGAACGAGTTTTGGAGCGATCTGGTGGCAGTCCAGCTGCGGATCGAGCCTTCTTTATGCCCAATAGAGCCGACGTCTATGTGGCCGCACTCCATCGCTGGCTGAACAACAACGGCGGTGAGCCATTTGCGGGGGAATCCCTACCCGAACGTCGGCGAACCACAGACTTGATGGATCGTTTTTACAGCCATACCCAATCGTGTCGCAGTTGCTCCACAGCTCTGAGACGAATCCGCACTGCCCGGCCTTGGGCATGGGCGGTGTTGTGGGGTGCTGCTGCTCTGGTGGGGTTAGGCCAAGGCGGGGTATGGAGTGCCGTTGGTGTCGTCGTTGCAGCCCTGGCGGGACTCACCCTTCGTCAAGTTTCTCGATGGGAAAAAGGGTTGCTTCGGGGAGACGGTGCAGCCCCCCGCAACCGACGGGCCTAATCAAGGCAACGGCAACGGCAGCAGGGTGGGTTTCACTTTCGCTCCAACATTTCCTTCAACCGTCACTTTCCCTCCCACGTTGACTTTTCCGTTCACGTTCACCGTTTCGTTCACCGTGACAGCCGCATTCACCTGAACAGGAGTCTCGATGGATCGAACATTGGCCTTCACCTCTCCGCCCACCTGAACTTGGCCTTGAACCGCCAAGGGAGTTGTTCCTGTAATCACGACATCCTCACGAACCGCAACCGGCAAAGGTTCATTCGATCGAATGGTCACACTCGCGGGTAAGACGAGCTTGTCGACCTGCAAACCACCCTCAATCCGAATCGGTATTGGCTTGCTGAGGATTTGAATCGCCGTGGTGGCCAACACAACACTCGATACGACCACGGCAGCCGGCCAGCGATATGCCAACAACAATTCTCGAGACGTTGGCGACATCGGAATCAGGCTTTCAGTGCATTACACCGCCTCCAATCAATCCATGCCCATCACTTTGCGATAAGCAGGACGCTGCTGGGTGGCCGTGATCAACGCCTGAATTGCTGGATACGGCGACAAATCCTCTTGGGGGAAAAAGATGGGTAAGTAGGCGAGATAAGCAGTTACGGCGCAATCGGCTGCACCCCACTGATCACCGACCAGGGGACGGCCAGGGGTCAACTGGTGATTCAGCTCCTGCATGAGACGCGGAAATTCTCGCTCCCGATTGCTGGGTACAAACAGTGCAATCGCCAAGGTTGCATTCGCAAAGAGCAACCACTGAACCGTTAACGAGCGTTCAGCAGCTGACTTGATCTGTCCAGCATGGTGTTCTGCCAAGTGGAGAAGGATGGCTCCAGATTCAAACAACTTGAGCGGTGTTCCATCCATGGCTTGAACACTGCTATCAACGAGGGCCGGCAATTTTCCGAAGGGGTTGACCTGGAGATAGTCGGCTTGACGGTGCTGGTTCCCCCGCAAGTCCAATTCCACTAAGTCGTAAACAATCCCCTGCTCTTCGAGGTACCAGCGCGGCATCGAGGCCCGCGTTTTTGGACCGCCATACAGAGTGAGTGTCATCGAATTACCCCGGAGCTTTCAGGCTCTCGAACGGCCCTGCTTAGGCTAGAAGCCATGCGCAATTCTTTTTTCGACCAAAGCCTGGATGCCGTGTCGATCCGACGCAGGATTCATGAAGTTGTGGCCGGAAAAGTTGGCTTCTACAGCGTCGGGCTTTATCCCGCATCACTGGCCTACAACTGCGCGATGCAGAACGAGGCAGGACGGTTGTTGCTTGCCCCTCGACTTGGTCGTGAGCTGCTTGGAGCCTTCCCGGCGGAATCCATCAAAAACATGGATCCCGGGCACGTGGAAACCGTGCTCGATATGGGAACCCACCGCACGGGCACTGAGCGAACTCCCAACACCCTTGAAGACCTAATTCGACGCTGTGAGCTCGTGGTGCTCAGCGCCAACAGCAATCACATTGAAGAGGATTTGCTGGAAGCCACGCGCCTGCGAGAAGAGCTGGGACGTGATCAAGTGGTTTTGGCTTGTCTAGCCGGTTCCTTTAACCACGATCCAATCAGTAACAGTGCCTATGTGCTCTGCGAAAAGGAGCCCAATTTGGCCTTTTTCTCAGGGTTTCATCGCCATGGGGCCCTTCGCAATCCGTTTGATAGTTTCACCGCCAATTTCTGCCATCCCAACGCCCTTACGGCAATGCTGGGAGCGCAATTACTCGATCAACTATCCCCCAACATTCAAGTAGCAGCTGGAGTTCACAACGTTGAAGGGCAATACATCAAAGCGGCCAAAAACATGGCCTCCGTGTTTGCTGGTTTTGGGTACACCTTTCACCAAGACAACCCTGGGGTGCTGCCCACGTTGCTGACACTGCTTCTTGATCAGTGCATGGACCAGGCCGCCACGGTGTCGATGGCGCGTCCAGACCGCCAGAAGCTTTATCACCGGCAACCGATTCCCCTCACAGAGCTGGGGTATGCGGTGCCCAGAATTGAGGCAACGCTTGTTCGAGACGGGGATTTCGAAAAGGTGCGCGACCACACGTTCAGCCAGCTCACCGCCATGGTGGCGGATGTCCGCGGCAGCATGATGTTGCCGGTTTCTGGCAGTCCTACGCGGAATTTCCAAGCCGGCCAGGTGCTCGCGATGCGCATGCAGGAACAAGGTCGTTGCCCGCATTCCATGGAGGAACTCGAAGAGTGGTGTGAAGCAGCCGGGATGCGAAAAGGGGGACTGGAAGGGCTGAAATCGTTGCGCTACTGGCCACAAATTGCCCGCAAATATGCAATCCCAGTGCATGACGCCTCCATGGTGAATTTGTTGTACATGGCGATCTATGGACGCCCTGGTGTGAAGGAAACCGCCTATCAAGTGATGACGGAAAGTCGGGAACTATCCAGCTACTGCCAGGAATCGGTACGACCTAGCCATAGCCGTCGCTATGGCGAGGCCCTGCAAAACCTTGAAATTCCAGAGGCCCTCGACCTCCTGGTGAATGCTGTGATCGCCGATAACGCGCGGCAGGCCATGCGCGGCGAAGTAACCCTGGATGAAGCCAATGAAGCAGGTGTAGCCGCCCACCTACAGCTCATGGACTTGATTGAATCGCAGATGGACACTTGAGTCGTAGTCGCCTGTTGTTCCGCACACCGAGAGAAGGACTTCCCAACGGTTAACGGCAAGGTTTTGGCATAAGACCAGTGCGACTATCGATGACCGAGGCCCTGGAAGCCATCGCCGATCGCTTCCATCCCCGTGAACAGATCACGGCGATCCGGACCCTCGGCTCGGGAAACGTGAACGAAACCTTTCTTGTCACCCACGAAGGAGAAAACAAGAGGGGGAGTTTTGTGATGCAGCGGCTGAATACAGCCGTGTTTGAACGTCCAGATTTAGTGATGCGCAACTTGCAAGCACTGGGTGCGCACATGGACCGGCGGATGGCCACGCCACCACCGGAGCTTCAAGGGCGTCGCTGGGAACTGCCGAGAATTGTGCCCTGCCGAAACGAAGACTCCGCATGGGTTGAGCACAACGGGGAGTTTTGGCGCTCAATCACTTACATCAGCGCTGCAACTACCAGCAACGAGATTCAGGATTGCAACCAAGCGAACGAGCTGGGGTATGGGCTTGGCATGTTCCACAACTTGATTCACGACCTAGCCATTCACCAACTGGCTGACACCCTTGAAAACTTCCACGTAACGCCAGAGTATCTCAATCGTTTCGATACCGTGCTCAATTCTTGTTCTGTGCTGGATCCCGCCGAACAAGCGGCCTGCGCCTTCATCGACAAGCGTCGAGAAGGGGTTGATGTGCTCGAAGCTGCTCTGGCCCGCGGCGAGTTGCAGCATCGGCCAATCCATGGAGATCCCAAAATCAACAACGTGATGATCGATGAGACCAGCGGCAAGGCCGTCGGCCTGATTGACCTCGACACGGTTAAACCAGGATTAATCCATTACGACATCGGCGATTGCATTCGTTCCTGTTGCAACGCAGCGGGCGAGGAAACCACCGATCTAGAGAGCGTTGGTTTTGACTTAAACCTCTGTGAAGCGATGCTGGAGGGGTATATCAAGGTTGCGCGCGGCTTTCTGAGTGAATGGGACCTTCATTACCTTCCAGACTGCATTCGTTTGATTCCCCTGGAACTCGGGCTGCGCTTCCTTACGGATCATCTTGAAGGGAACGTTTATTTCAAAACAGATCGACCAAGCCACAATCTTCAACGCGCCGCTGTTCAGTTCAAGCTTGTGCAAGACATCGAGAATCAGATGCCGGCGCTTCAACGCCTCATCCAACGCCTCAGCGATCGACCCGTGAACTAAAAGAGATGCCTCGCCCCGCCGTCATGCTGCGTCAGGTGGCGCGCTTGACCCCCTTCGAGCGTTCCATTCCCAGTGATATTCAAGTCAGTGCATCGCTCGTTTGGAACAGCAATGGTTGGCTAGAGCTCAGCTATGGACTGCTTGCGTTAGCGCCTCCCGGTCTCTCGACGCTGGTGCTTCCCTCCCCCCTAGATGACGGCCCCCAGGAGGGGAACCGTCGAGATGGTCTCTGGAAAGCCACCTGTTTTGAAGCATTTTTGGCCTTGCCGAATCAAAGCCGTTATTGGGAGATCAATCTTTCCCCCAATGGCGATTGGGCGGTCTACAGCTTCGAGAGCTATCGCAGTGGCCAGCAACCGCAGATGCTGAAGCAAGACCCAGAGATTGGGATCCAACGCTTGCACCATCACCTTCGCGTGGACGTTCGTCTTCCCTTAGCGCCATGGTGGTCTGCTGGGGTGTGTCCCGAGGTGAACCTCTCTGCCGTGATCGACCATGGAGATGCAGGGTTAAGTCACTGGGCCCATCGCCACCAGGCAAAAGCTGATTTTCACGACCGAAGCACCTTCCTTAAGGGCTGAGTGGGCCGTAGGGTCACGCCACTGCCCATAGACAACGAGATGCGGAGACGTTCTGCTCTGATTGCCTTTGTGGCTGCCGCCACGACGCTGGCATTGGTGGGGATAAAACAACCCAAAACAGTTGCGCTTCCCTCGCTGGGCGGCTCGCCAGAGAGTCCAGCCGCAATCGGCGAGCAACCCACGATCGCGAAGGTCCGCAGCTATCCGAGGGTGCCCTCCCATCCCCAAAAGATTGCTGCACTGCTCAACACGGTTGAGACCGCCTTAAGGGACCCAACAACCCCTGAAGGATCCCTCCCCGATCTGGGGCATCAACAACAGGTGATCTATCGGGTTCTCTCCGCCAACCCAACCCTGTCTTCAGAAGTGGTTGCGGCACTCCCCGCTCAATGGCGCAGTGTGGCTGAGCGGCATTTGGCCGCTCGGGGCGAATTTTTACGGATGGGTCGGACTCGCCGCCCAACGGTTTTACCCGCCTGGCGAATCATTGCTCCAGAACCGGCGGAAAACCTGCTCTCCTACTACCGCAAAGCCGAGGCCGCCACAGGCATTGAGTGGGAGGTTCTGGCCGCAGTGAATTTGGTTGAAACCGGCATGGGGCGCATCGATGGCATTTCAGTGGCCAATGCGCAAGGCCCCATGCAGTTCTTACCCACCACCTGGGCGGAAGCAGGGATCGGACAAGGCAAAATTCGCGATCCGCACGATGCAATTCAAGCTGCAGCCCGTTATTTGGTGAGACGCGGTGGGCTCAGGGATATCCGCCAAGGGTTGTGGGGGTACAACAACAGCGACTACTACGGACGTGCTGTTCTGCTGTATGCCTCATTGATACGGGAGGATCCACAGGCCTACAACGGCCTCTATCACTGGGAAATCCACTTCAACGCCGCCGACGGCGACCTATGGCTGCCCGTGGGCTACAACCAAGCCGAACCGATCACTGTGAAGGACTACCTCAAAACCCATCCGATCAGTCGGCCTCCAGCAAATTGAGCATCAACACCTACCCTGATTGAAGGCGTGATGCGTGCAACGGGTGCCCAAGGAAACTTCTCACCGTGGCGATGAACTGAAGGGCCTCGGCTGGTCAGAGGCCGAGGTTGTCAGATATGTCGAGCTCTGGGAATATCGCCAGCGCTGGGGAGCCATGAATCTCGAGCGGGAAGATCGCTTGTTTCTCCGGAAAGCGGAAAACGCACTCCCTAAAATTTTGTCTGGACGGGCTGCAGCCAAAAAGTCCTTGAAGGACAAGAGCTATTACAGCTGGCTCCGATTCCAATGCGATGCCATGGCTGCTGCTGAAGCGGAGATGGGACTCAGCGATGGAGACAAAGGTGCCTGGCCTGTGCTGTTGGAGACCGAGCTGCGCATCCTCGATCACTACGAACCGGTGCTTGGTTTACCGGACACCCTCAAGGCCAAAGCGCTTGGTCCCGTCCGTGAAACCCTGGCCTCTCAAGCAGCTGCCCTTGGAACCACAAAGGCCTACGACTTCCAAGCTGCGCTGACGGCACTGAAGGAAAAAGAAAGCAATCGCTGGAAACATCTGCGCGACGTTGACGCCAGCGATCGCACCTACCCAATCTTGAGCGCCGATGGAATCGAAGGATTCCGACGCGAGGCGCACCGTGAAATCCACACCCTGATTCGAACCACATTCCCCTCTTTGGCAGAAACGGACAAACCAGAGCTGCCAGATGCGTAGAGACGACTAGAACTAAATCAAAGCTTGATTGATCTGGTCTGATGTCCCAGCGTTTTGAGACCCTTCAGCTCCACGCCGGCCAGTCGCCTGATAGTGCGACCAACTCCAGGGCAGTGCCCATTTATCAAACCAGTTCTTACGTTTTCAACGACGCAGAACACGGAGCCAACCTGTTTGGGCTCAAGGAATTCGGGAATATCTACACCCGTTTGATGAATCCCACGACGGATGTCTTCGAGAAGCGAGTGGCTGCCCTCGAAGGCGGTGTCGCAGCGGTCGCCACAGCATCAGGCCAATCGGCGCAATTCCTGGCCATTACCAACTGCATGCAAGCGGGAGACAACTTTGTTTCCACGTCCTATTTGTATGGCGGCACCTACAACCAGTTCAAAGTTCAATTTCCCCGTTTAGGCATCAACGTTCGTTTTGCCGACGGTGACGACGTGGCCAGTTTCGCTGCGCAAATTGATGACAACACCAAGGCGCTGTATGTCGAAGCGATGGGTAACCCCCGTTTCAACATCCCTGATTTTGAGGGTTTGTCGGCACTCGCTAAAGAGCGGGGGATTCCATTAATTGTGGACAACACCCTGGGCGCCGCAGGTGCCTTGCTACGGCCGATTGAACATGGGGCCGACGTTGTTGTGGAAAGCGCCACGAAGTGGATTGGTGGCCATGGCACCAGCCTGGGTGGAGTCATCGTTGACGCCGGTACCTTCAACTGGGGCAACGGAAAATTCCCACTGATGAGTGAGCCGAGCGCGGCCTATCACGGCTTGGTGCACTGGGATGCCTTCGGTTTCGGCAGTGATATTTGCAAGATGCTGGGGTTACCAGACGAGCGCAACATCGCCTTTGCCTTGAGGGCCCGAGTGGAGTGTCTTCGTGACTGGGGTCCAGCGATCAGCCCTTTCAACAGTTTCATGCTGCTGCAAGGTCTCGAAACCCTGAGCCTGCGCGTTGAGCGCCATACAGAGAACGCCATGGAAATGGCCACCTGGCTCGATGGTCACCCCAACGTGGCCCATGTGAGTTACCCCGGTCTCCCCGGCGACCCGTATCACGCAGCAGCGAAGAAATACCTCACCGGTCGCGGCATGGGCTGCATGTTGATGTTCTCGCTGAAGGGGGGCTTCGACGATGCGGTGCGATTCATCAACAGCCTCAAACTCGCAAGCCATCTAGCCAACGTTGGGGATGCCAAAACCCTCGTCATCCATCCAGCCTCCACCACCCACCAACAACTGAGCGAAGACGAGCAAGCATCCGCGGGTGTGACTCCCACCATGGTGCGGGTGTCGGTTGGCATTGAGCACATTGATGACATCAAGGCCGATTTTGAACAGGCCTTGGCGAGCCTGAATTGAGCGTCGATTAAGGATCTATGGCGCTCATTCTTCCTCGGAGTTATCACAAAATATCGGCGATTGAACGCAACCGGATTTCCTGGATTGAAGCCAAACAGGCGGAACTTCAGGACATCCGACCGCTGCGCATTGGCATCCTCAACATCATGCCCCTGGGGAAGCAGTATGAATTTAATTTGCTACATCCCTTGGGGTTATCTGTACTCCAGATCGAACCAATCTGGATTCGCTTGAACTCCCATGCCTATAAAAGCTGGGACCAGGATCACCTCAATCAGCTGTATGTCTCTTGGGATGAAGCTCGATCCAAAGGGCCTTTGGATGGATTGATCATTACCGGAGCCCCCGTTGAGCATCTGCCGTTTGAACACGTGCGCTACTGGAAAGAACTCACCAAACTCATCGAAGAAGCTCGCCAAAGTTGTGCAAGCACCCTGGGATTGTGCTGGGCGGGATTTGCCCTGGCCTATATGGCAGGTGTCGACAAGATCTCGTTCGAGAGGAAACTCTTTGGGGTTTATCCGATGCGCAGCCTGGTTCCAGGACACCCACTGATGGGTACCCAAGATGACAAGTTTCTTTGCCCGCAGAGCCGGCATGCAGGTCTGCTGGATTCAGCGATGGAATCAGCGCAGCGCCAAGGCCGTCTTCGCCTGTTGGCCCATGGAGAAAAGGTGGGCTACACAATTTTCGAAACGCCCGATCAACGGCAACTGATGCACCTCGGCCACCCCGAATACAACGTTGGCCGAATGATGGGCGAGATGGAACGGGACAAAGCGCGCGGCGACGTTCCTCCTCCAGAAAATTTTGATCCAGACCACAGACAAACACTCTGGCGTTCGCATCGCAATCTCCTGTTTCAACAGTGGCTGTGGTTCTGCTATCAGCGCGTATCGATGGCCCCTTGAAACCAACCAAGAGCATGGGCCCAACCAGATTTTCCCAGCACTGATCGCTACGAGGAGCTCGATCTAGACGGAGATGGAGACCGAGACAGCGACGGATCAACCAAAGCCTTCTTGGCAACGGTTTTTGATGATGTCTTGGGCACCTGCTTCGTGGTGGGGCGTTCAG
>Ga0209251_1001646_pt1 | contig 16536 bp, 19 predicted proteins | sample SaaInlV_100m_DNA_6_FD_184665 | JGI IMG/M metagenome (GOLD analysis project Ga0209251, IMG submission 184665) | Marine microbial communities from expanding oxygen minimum zones in the Saanich Inlet - Saanich Inlet SI073_LV_10m_DNA (SPAdes) (version 2) | ecosystem: Environmental > Aquatic > Marine... | reverse complement strand
GCACGTCCAGGACTCCATTGGACGTTCCTCTCCAAGCACGGCCGCAGAACAGAACATCATCACTAGCGCAGTCACCAAACTACTTATTACAGTTTTCATAACACTACCTCCGTCTTTGCAAATTACACTTAGATTCGCCCTTTAATTGCGGCGTCATTTTGAAGCCGGCCCTCGCCGATAAAACTTCAGTAATAGCTTTAGCAACTCCACGGCAACACCGCAAGGATAGTTCGATCTTGGTCAGTGGCCGTGTTGTGTCGATGAATTCTGCTAGTACGACGTCTAACTAATAGGTTGCAAGATATACAAAATACAAAAAGGCCTTGGGGCTAATTTCTACCCATTTCGATTTGACACAAGCCATTTGTTAGGCTCATACCAATAAAACATTTGCCTGATTGAAGATAGGCGCCTAAAAAAGCATTTATCCCTGATCCTAGGAGTATCTCGATGGATTGTTTTTGCGAAAAAGTCCGCGGCGTCGTTCTTTGTAGAGGCAGGTCAACACCTGAATAGCGGCAGTTTGCAGGCAGCCTGATTGATCGCTGACAAGATTTTTGTTCCTTGAAATGTTTTCTTGTCGGCTTATTTGCAAATGGTTTCAGGCTGGATTGTTGTCGTGGGTTCAATCGGCGGTAGTCGCGCTTCCACGCGATCGCTAGCCTTCAAAAAAGTCGTAAAAATTCCACTCCAGTCGGAGCCTTCCAAGGTTATAATCGCGGCTTTTCGAAACTCAGCGTGACACATGAAAATATCCTCTGCAGAATTTCTCGATATGCATCATCCTCTGGATACCCATCGATGGCAGCTTCCTATTGTCGAACGGACCACCGGAGGCGGCGGTTCGCTGTTTGGCGGCGTCGGTCTGGCCGCAGGCGTCATTGCGCTGGAGCAAGCAACCGAAAAACCCATTGTCTGGGCCACGGGTCAATACCTTGGCATTACCCAGCAACCTGCCGCTCTTGATCTTGAATTAAGTCTGCCGGCAATTGGTCGCAATGTGACACAAGGTCGTGTAGTGGGATACTTGTCGAACAGTGAACCAAGAAGGGAAATCATTACGGTGCTTGGAGCTTGCGGTAGCCGGCCACCCGTGGCTCAGGGGCTATGGCTTAAACCACCTAAAGTAAATGCGCCAATGAACTGCCCGTCGTTAGACGGTCATCACGACGCCCCGTCTTTACATGATCACCTTGAGATTCGACTGGCGCGCGGTATGTTTGGTTTTTCTGGTGATGGAGAACCTAGCGGTGATGGTGGTAATTCGCTTTGGGTCAGAATGCCAAATGTTCAACATGATCGAGGAGCGCTCGCGATCATCGCAGACTATCAACCTTCAGCTTTGGGCAATGCATTGGGGCAATTTATGTCTTGTACTAGCATCGACAACACCATCCGGTACGCCAATCAAGCCGATTCCGAATGGGTGTTGTGTGAAAACCATATGGATTTTGTCGGTGACGGTTTCGGTTATGGCTCAGTTAACATGTGGAATCAAGATGGTGTGTTGCTCGCGACTGCGAGCCAGACAATCATCGTCAGAATGCCGAAATAGTGCTGGCAGATAAAATGTTTCGATTGGTTACTTAGCTAATTGTCGTGTGCTAAATCCTCAGTTAACCGTTACAATCGCCGCAAAATTTGGAGACATCATTTATGAAAATAGCAGTCGTAACAGGTACCAGCAGTGGTATCGGTCTAACCACTAGTCTTTACCTCGCTGAGCATGGCTACAAGGTATTCGCTGGTATGCGCAACACAAGCAAAGCCGTCGCATTGCAAGAAGCGGCCGCTGAGAAAAACCTAGATGTCACCGTTATCCAGTTAGATGTCTGCGATGGTGCATCGGTAAACGCCGCCTTTGGTAAAATTGAGGAGACTGGCCCCGTTGATTTATTGGTAAACAATGCTGGTATCGGTGGCTCATCGCCTCTTGAGTTAACTCCCGAGGAGGAGCATAGGCAGTATTTTGAGACGAACTATTTTGGCGCTGTGTCATGTATTCAAGCCGTGATCAAATCGATGCGTGAACGAAAAACTGGCTGCATTGTGAATATCACCTCCGCTGTTGGACTCATGGCAACACCAAATCAAATCGGTTATTCCGCATCCAAATGGGCATTGGAATGTTTGGGTGAATCCCTTGCGCATGAACTGTATAGATTTGGTGTGCGCGTCGTGAACATTGAGCCAGGTGTCATCATGACCAATATATTTGAGAACTCAGCAGAACAAACACGCTACGACAAAACTTCTCCCTATCAACCCATCATGCGAAGAAACGGCAAGATCTTTATGGCAGGTTTCCAAAGGGCTGTCGGACCAGAAGCGGTGGCGGAAACGATCCTTGAAGCAGCAACCACTGAGGAATACAAACTCCGCTGGCCCGTTGGATCCGACGCTGAAGGTTTTATGGCGGCAAGAAACAGCGTTTCTTCAGAAGAATGGATCGAGATGGGAGGCGATTTGTCGGACGAAGAATACAACGCCAGATTTCTCGAGATGTATGGCGTGCAACTTTAGGTTTATATTGCCAGGCCAGCTCTCAATCATAGGGATCGGAATTCCCCTGGTCTGGCTTTTAGCCAATGCATAGCGGTAAACAGGTCTTCATTCGGAACAGTCATCGTCGATAGCCTTGTATTGACCGCCGCAAGTACGTCGTCACCGTATAAATCCGCATCGGTCATCTTTTGCCAGAATGCATATCCTCCCGGGGTTGAAACGTGACCGACGAAAGCGTCCATGACATAGCGCAGATTATCGTCTGTCTCAAGCCCTTCCTGATTGAGTTTCAATAACGTGTCCAGTTGATTACCCATTGCATACAGCATCATGGCCGCTCGGGTCTGGCGGTCAGGTGCCATCACGGGGTTATTTAGAAACTCTCTGTACTCGGAGCTGTAATTGGCCATGAAGATCATCATTTCCTGCCATATATGGCGTTGCTCTCGCTGAGATGCTGCGAGGGCGAGTCGATTGGCCGTTTTTGTCTGTAAACCCAAAAAAATCAAAGAGATGATGACACCGATTCCGCCTAAAAATTCGCCCCAAATTGCTAGTGTTTCCATGCCAATTCCATCCTGTTGTTTTTAGCAGAAATATAGCAAATAGAAGAATGGAAGTATAAATCACATTTTTGAAGAACGATGATGTATGGCGCTTGCTGATGATCATTCAATATTAAGACATCGGTGATGTGGTTATTCTTCCGATGACTGTGAAAGCATGCAGGTGATCTGTGCGACCGGTTAGCTTTGAATTTTCGGTTTCCCTGTGCTCGGGTCAATCCGATCTAACGATGGACCCGTATAGCTTCCTTTAATCAGTGCGATAGCTTGCTCTCCATACTGTTCGAACCAAAAGTCGCCAAGTTTTTTGAGCTTTTTGATGTTGACTCGGCTCACATCATCCATTGCGTCATCCGGTGGTGTCTGAAAGCCAGGTTGAGTTTGTAGCTCTGCGTTGACACGAATGTATGCGCCACGATTCAAAATCGCCATCGCCTGATAGGCGACGACGCGTTCGTCTGAAAGCACGTCAAGTATTCGGCCGTGGGTTATCCACTGCGCCGCCCCCCACTTTTTCGATTCAGGACCGTTTATCTTACGAGCCATAAAGCCGGTGCCGACTGACAGGACGCGAATTTGCGCCATTTTGATATGCGGCCAAATATTACGCACTTCGCTGACAGCGCACATAGTGGGATTGTTCGCGATCACGCCACCGTCAATCAGGTAGTAGTCATTCTCGGATTGGGCGGGTATATCCATCTCATGTGTTGGGAAATAGGTCGGTGCAGCGCTAGATGCATCCGCGACTTCGCAGGCGAGTAAATTACGATGGGCTTCGATGGTTGATTTGATGACCATTGGTGCCCGTTTCTCTATGGCGTAGCTGACTGCAAGGACATGTTTTTCTCGTCCAACGTTGTCCAAAGTCGCGTTACCCATCCTTTTTTTGAGAAGTGCGGTCTTGCCGCTGGCCGCGTATTTTGGTGCGTTGATACCGTCAATTTGAAGCCAGCCTTTGTTTGGATCAAAAATTTCTTGGGCATTGTCGTAGTTGTAGAGCTTGTTTATTTCGCTCATCGCAAGATCTGTTGTAGCAAGAGCCAAGGCGATAATGCTACCCGTACTCGTGCCTGCATAGAAATCGACGTAGTCGCGAATGGACGAATTTTGACGTTTTAATTCCTCTTCTATGTGTGACAGAAATTGCGTAGTAGCTGCACCGCGTATGCCACCGCCGTCTAACGAGAGTATGAGTTTGCTCATCCGTAGTTCCTCGGGGATTATTATTGATGGACTTCTATTCGCGTAGCGTCGGTACGTTCGTTTCTAATTCAAGTGACTTACGCTTTGTATGGCTGTCATGCAACATGACTTAGGCGATCGAACAGCATCGCCTTATTTATTTTTAACGAGATGGTGGTTTGCAAATCACAGAACCGGTCGTCGCAAAATAATGGATCAATAAAGAAAGGGAGCAAGGATCGAGCCAATCGTTTGGCAGCCTGCAATCACGTGGGGGGGCATCTAATTGTCAACAATGTTGCTGTGTTGTGTAAATTATCTCGACGCTTTTAGGTAAGAAAATAGCTTCTGCTTGAGCTAATGCTTTTTATACATTGGCTATTTGGTTGCACGGTAAGCGCGCAGCATGAATCGACAAACACTGGCGATCTTGTTTAGCTGTTTAAAATCCTAGGAGTCTGAACCGCGACGCATTTCGTTGGGGCGCAGTCGATAGAATCTGGTTGCTTCGTTAAGACGCGAATTCGTGTTTAGTTTTAATGGCACTTGCTCAAATATCGAGTTTGACGTCTATCACGCCAAATGGAAAAACTGACGCGCCCTGGGCAGCCTTTCGTCTTATCTGCTGGGTGCTGAGTGCTAACCCTGCTAGTCGGCGAATGGGTTCGCCCCACCACGCGCGACTGAGTACAACTTTCGGCGGTTTCGCCTGTAGGTTTTGAATGTAATCAACTTCAACTCTGCGTTCTTTCTCTATGTCGTGAAGTGCGGAAGTTATCTCCGTTACTGAGGTCGATGAATTATTCAATAAGGGCACCAGATAATTAGCCGCAACCACCGCATCGCGCAGCGCAATATTGACGCCCTGTCCACCTACCGGTGACATCGTGTGCGCGGCATCCCCTATCAACAAGACCCCAGGTTTACTCCAACCATTGACGCAGTCTGACACGGTATCAAGGAGAAAAGGCTTTTCGGCAGCATTACTGTGAGTTCTTAAATGAGACGCTAAATCTGGTGATACATGGCGCGCCATTTCTTCTATCCATGCTTCAATGCCTTTATTGCGAAGCTCTCCAAAGGTGCCTTTAAGAATGACCCATCCTAGTTGCAAACTGTGATCCCATGTATGGTATGCCACAAGCAAATGTCCACGACCAACATAGGCTTTTAAACCTAGCCAATCGTCCGGGCAAGGCAGTTTGCACCAGACGATGTCCATGGGTGGGCTTTTTTCGGTCACACCGTGATTCAGATGTTTCCGAACGACTGAGTTTCGACCATCTGCGCCAATAACCAGATCAGCAGGCAGGAACCTATCACGATTATCTTCTCGAATCGTAACACCTGTAATGGTCTCATTATCCTCGACCAGTTCTTTCACTGACACGCCACGTACAAATGTGAAGGTGGTGAGTTTTTCGGCTTCTGCCACAATGGCTTCAAGTAGCGCAGGCTGAGAAATCGCAAGCGGGGGGTGTCCTTGAAAAACCTCAGAGTCCAATTTTTCGGTGAATATCAGCTTGCTGTTCATATATAACGCAAAGTCTGACGCAGCATGGCTATCTGTTTGCGCCAACGCGTCACCAAGCCCTAGCTGTTGCAGTGCTTCGATTCCACTGGGCATCAAGATCTCACCACGAAATTCTCTGGCGAAATCTCGACGGCGCTCTACCAGTGTTACGGCGATGCCGCGATTCGCCAGCAAATAGGCAATGCTTGCGCCTGCAGGACCTGCACCAACGACAACAACGTTTTTCATGGCTAACCCTTATTAGAAGGCTCTAGAAAGAGGATAGCTATTTTAATAGGAATAATCAGTCTATATTCTGAATATCTAAGCCGCATCCGCTTAGCATAGGAAGGGATTAACGCGCTTTTTTTGTCACTTCCTTTCATCGTTTGTCATTAATACTTTGTATTAGCTGATCGATCTGGTGAACAGAATTATAAATGTGAGGTGAAAGTCGAATCCCCTTAGACCGGCTATCAAAAGAAACATCGCTGTTTTTTAACCTATTGACCATCGAGTCGTGGCTTGAACCAAAATGAAGGATTAAGGTGCCACTTCGATGATTCGGCTCTAATGGCGACACCAGCTCTTCCTTTTCTAGCGCGTTAATAATTCGATCAGCCATGGCTAGGTTATGCTGGCGAATAGCTTCAACGCCAAGATCAATGACAAAATCTAAGCTCGCCGAGGCGACCAAAAATGGGTGTACTGAGGGCGTGCCGCCCCAGAACTTCAGCGCATCATTGGCATAGCGAAAATCATGGATGTCGAATTCAAACGGATCTTCATGGGAAAACCACCCGACATTTTGCGGTTGGCACCGATCTATCACATCTTCACCAACCCATAGAAAACCTGCGCCGGGGCCACCACTAAGCCACTTGACACAAGAGCCAACAATAAAGTCGGCTCGCCACCGCTGAATATCAATCGGAATAATGCCAACGGACTGAGCAACATCGACTAGGGATAAAACAGACCGTTCATTTGCCATTGCCGTTATCTCGGCGACTGGCAGTTGAGTACCATTATTTGATTGAACCTGCGTCACCAAAACTAAAGCAACATCATCGGTCAAATACTCATCCCACACCTGCATGTTATTTAAATTCAGGTTCCGAGGTATGTAGCGGATTTGGTAACCTAGCACTGAAGATTGTTGCAAAGCATAGGCCACAGATGGAAAGTCTTCCTCGCTCATTAATATGACTTTTTTAGGATCAGGGCGTGCTAAGGAAAAAATGATTTTATTTACCGCACTGGATAGATTGCTCTGGGGACAAAATTGATGGCTATCACTATTTAGAAGCGTTCCAAGACCTGCTCTAAATCGTTCAATGCCAGATAACCAGTGATCCCAAACGTTTGCACCTCCTGTACTCCACGGCTGCCAAAAGCCGACATCTGCAATTGACTTAGCTGTTTTCAATGGCAGACCTACCGAATGACTCAGCATATAAGTGCCTTGCTGTTCAACAAACTTGTCTTCCATCATGCCAGGCACGCTTTAAGGCTTTGAATGTCTCTGAAGCGAGTATCAAAGCCCTGCGTATCTGAAGCGGCACAGCGCATATCACAAAGCTTTCGTAGACCTTTTAAAAGTACCGGTAGCGGCGGCCCGCTTGCCGTCAAATCAGTTTGCTCTGCATGAGCCCCAGATTCCGCAGGACGTTCGATAAATTTATTCACTAGCTGCTCGTGATGCTGAATCGCGACTCTGCCATGGGCCTCGCAAACCTCTAGAAATATACTTAAGTTAGTCTGAAACCATGGATCATTTTTATGCTCAGTCTGGCAATCCAGAAAGCTGTCGAGCAGACTCTTACGGCGCATACAATCACGTAATACCAGTTGGTCATCTGGGCGCATGAATAAAAACTTATCCACCAGAAGTTGAGAATAATAAGGATCATCTGCTTTACAGACGCCCAGCAATAAATCAATCACGTTGATACCGGCAAAGTCGCCAGCATTGGCGCCTCTATATTCGCGCAACCCCACCCTATGCGGACGGTAGTAGGGCCTGACACAATAAAAGAATCGACTAATATCTAACTGATCAAATAGCTTCGCGTTAGTGTCATACACTTCATTCAGTGCTACTTTTGCAGTCGATAACAAATCGTAAGTAATCGGATGGGAGACACCTAATGGTAGGCAATTCCTCAAGGCTTCCGAGGCCCGGATAAATGAAAAGACACCACGTGTATTAAAGTCTACAAATACCTTTTCATCTGCAAGGGAGGTAAATGTTTTATATTCGCCATTTACCGCACGGTTGTGAGTTTCCAAATGACAGGATGCAAACCGCGGAATGACACCCAATGATGCGCCTAATTGCATTGCTAGTGCTGAAGCTTCAGATAAGGGAGATTTTGTTTCTCTCGAGGGTTCGGTAATATCATGCCGTCGACAGGCAGCCATATAAAATCCGACATTACCTAACAATTCAAATCCGCTGTCAAAACCCTCGTCGGTATTACCTTCGTTAAGAAGGTCAACAATAAGTTCTCTGCCTTCGTCAACTAACTGCTTTTTGATCTCTTGACCTGCAACCTCAGTAGAATCTGGGTTATTGAAATATATCTCTTCCAGTTCTGTGTTTATTTGTTTGAAATCCGTGCGGATCCATTGATCTAATACACGAGCTTTTTGCGTCACTTTGGCAACCCCTAGCAATACTTTGATGTTCAAATGTTAACAAAATCAAAGTGGTATTGTCGGGCGAACATAGCACTTGTTGCTTATGTTCATGTGTTGTCGATAGGAAGTCTATGCAGGATCCACGGAGCAGCAATTTCCGTTGATGTATATGAATAGAGCCCGTTGTGGCTTCACCCCAGAATCAAATCACGTAGCCCATTTGCAGACAATATTTCGATCCAGTAACCATCTGGGTCTTTGATAAAAGCGAGCCCCTTCATATTGCCGTCATCTGGTCTTTTCACGTAGTCAACGCCAAGCGAGTCAAATCGCTCGCAAGCTTGATAGACATCGGGTACTGAAATGCCAATGTGGCCAAAACCCTGCGGCTGATCGTTGCCGTTGTGGTGAGAGAAATCAGTGTCTGCTTCGGTGCCATGGTTATGAGTGAGTTCAAGCAGGGCAGGTTGCTGAAATATCCATTCGGCACGTTCTTTTGGCGATGTTGGCACTTCGGACTGGGGATATCCCAGAAAGTACAGGCTGAACCTCATCTCGGGAAAATCAAATTGATCGAGTAAGGTCATACCAAGCACTTGCTCATAAAAAGGCACAGATTTTTCCGGGTCTTTGATGCGTAGCATCGTCTGATTCATGACGAAGTCTTGTGTTGCTGACATGAGAGGAATCTCCGGTCTGTCGTTATTTGTGGGCGTTGGCAGCTTGTTTCATGCGGGTAAGTTCTTCCCAGCCAAGATAACTGGTGAGTCCGTTGTCGTCGTAGAACATCACCGGGCCATCGCAAATAAAGAGATATTCTGTGTCTTCCAGGGCGATGGTCGCGTCGTGTAAAACCCCATTGGGTTCGTAGTCATAGTCGCCTGTATTTAACACGCCATCGCGCACTTGTAGTTTACCTTTGATAATAAAGGTATGCGCATCAGACAGGTGTTTGTGTTTCTGCGCAACGTAGCCTTTTTTCCAGCGAAAGAGGGCTGCCCAACGGCCGGTTTCAGGACCAGTCCAGAGGACTTTTAGCCAGGCTTTGTCGGCCTCCGTTTCGATCCATGGTTCGTCTGATCTAACGATGATGTCTGCGAGTTGATCATTAAGTGGCGTAATGTCTTGCATAGGCATTGTTTGTGCTCCTTTGTTGAGTAGCGTTTTGTCAGAAACAGATGATTGGCTAATCGATGAATTTACCAATCTACCGTTCTCATCGCGAACTTCCGAGTCAGTAACTCTAACACTGATGTCACCGAAGAATGGCACCTCGATTGAGCAGATTAGGACCTGAAACTTCGGTTGATATCCCGTTAACCACTGAAGATAGGAAGTATAACCCACATTTTTCGAAGAACTATTAGGGATAGCTGTTGCTGATCATTCTTAAAAACGAAGACATAGATAATGTGGTTATCCTTTTGATGTTCAATGGCTGAAATTTAGCGTGTATTTGATGGATGTCCCCTTTGATGACCTAACCCCGAATTGAATCGACACAATCTCGCAGACTGGGCTAGACTAGTATTGTCAGCAGACATCATTTGGAGGGAAACGGTGATTACTTTGTTTCGGTTTGGTCCGGCTTGGGAGAAATTTGGTTGCATCAGCCAGTTTGTACTAAAAATTGAAACCTACTTGCGCATGGCGGACATCGAATTTGAAACTAGGAGTCTTGGCCTAGACTTTGCCGAAACGGCACCTAAAGGCAAGCTTCCCTATATCGAGCACGACGGTACTCAAATCGCTGATTCCAGCCTCATTGTCGATTACCTGAAAGAACATTTTGGTGATTCTCTAGATGGGGCGCTTAGTCTCGGTGAGCGTGCTAAGGGCCACGCAATCAAGCGCATGCTCGAGGAGCATATTTGGTGGATTATGGCGCGGGAGCGATGGTGGGCGCCAGAGAATCCATACTGGGACACACCGGGGATGCTGAAAGAGCTCGATCAGGCTGGTTATGAAGAAGCACGGGATGATAGCCGGCGTAAATGTATTGAGCATGGCGTAGGGGCGTTTACAGAAGACGAGCTAGACAAACGTGGTAGGGAAGACCTAGATGCTCTCTCAATATTTTTAGGCGAGCACCCATATATTCTTGGAGATCAGCCGACCTCTGTTGATGCCACAGCATATGCTTTTTTATGGCAAATTATGAATGGTCCGTACACCTCGAAGCTCAAGGATGCGGCTCAAGCACACGACAACTTGTCGGCTTATGTCCATCGTATGAGCAAGGAATGGTTCGAGAACGATCCGATGTCGCTCGCGCGAGAGGTATCAAAAGGGTGAGTGCTAACCTTTGATTGGCTCAGTCGTTGCAGATCGACTGTGCTGTTTCCAGAGTCAGCTACTTTTAGGAGAAAACTATCACTAACGCTAATGTCAGTATCACTGGCGAATTTTACTTTTTAACGCCAGAGACAGAATCTTCGCTCTACCGAAATGATCGCGTGCGCATGACTCGAGATGATCGGGGTAATTTTGTAGATAGCGAAGGCGTAGCGACCGAGTCCCACAAGATCGTGGTAAAAGACGCGCGACAACTGTTGCCGAAAAACAGGATGAATTTGACGCGAAATGGTTTTGAGTTGCTGGAAAACACCGTGCCAAGTTACGATTTTTTGGATCATCAAGAAGTCATCACCCGTTACTATCGAGATTGTGAGGATATTGTCGCGGAGGCAACAGGCGGGAAAGTATGGGCTTTCGACCATAACATCCGTTCGGCCGGAGGGTTAGCTGAAAAACGGAGAGTCAAAGGAGGGCAAGACGTCCAGGGTCCGGCACATATTGTTCACGGCGACTACACGTTACGTTCGGCGCGAGATCGGCTCACCCAATTAACTGAGGCGTCCAGTGTGAACGACACGCTTAGACAAGTCGTGCCAGAGGGCCAAGGGTTGATTCCCAAAGATGCGGCGAACCCCGCGCTTAATGATGGTGGTCGATTCGCTATCATAAATGTGTGGCGTAATATCGAAGCTGAGCCGGTTGCGACCCATCCACTAGCCTTGTGCGACGGACAGAGCGTTCAACCTGAAGACCTTGTTGTATTCGAGATCCACATGCCTGATAGGGTGGGTGAGAACTATTGGGCGAAGTACGACGAACAGCATTTGTTCTATTGCTACCCGGCCATGACGCGCAGCGAAGCATTACTAATCAAACAGTGGGACTCTGCGGGATTGCTGGCACAGAGTGGGGGCGCGAAAGCTGATCACATGGCTGACGGCCCTTGTACGTTTAGTTTTCATAGTGCATTTTATGACGCACAAACGCCTAAAGATGCGCCAGATCGATGGAGCATCGAAGTTCGGTGCATGGTGCTGTATTGATAATTACCCTAAACGGCGTGAGACATTGACGACAGTGAGGAGAAGAAGTTGATCAACACTATTCGCTACGCGGGGCTTGCCGTTGTATTCGCGTGGTTTTTTGGCGGTGGGATTACGCACTTCACTAACGCTGATTTTTTTATCGCGATTGTTCCTCCCTGGTGGCCATGGCCCTTATTCGCTGTTTATGCGAGCGGTGTGTTTGAGGTGCTACTCGCTATTTTAATCATCTGGCCAAAAACGCGCTCGCTTGCTGGATGGGGTTTGATTGCGCTGACCATTGCGGTAACGCCCGCAAATGTTCACATGTGGCTACACCCAGAGCAATTCCCGGATGTTTCCGAGGCCGCACTATCGATTAGATTGGTGGTTCAAGTATTGCTGTTGGCACTTATCTGGTGGTCAACCAGGAGACCATCAACAGACGCACCGACATCGGGCTAGTTTAACCTGCCCCGAGGCGCATGCAGATTTGCCGATTAGCATAAAAACTGGCACAGTCTCTCGCCTAATTAAATCCAACTCAATGGAATACCAATATGCATCTCTTTACGAACAGTGGTTCTCCTAACGGCAAGCGCGTCGGCATTTTTATGAACGAAAAAAATATCGATATTCCCAAGACGGAAATTGATTTGAGAGCGGGTGAGAACCTTAGTGAAGACTACATCGCCAAAAATTTTATTGGCAGGGTGCCCGTGCTAGAGCTAGACGACGGCACATTCCTGGCCGAGAGTCAGGCGATTTGTCGTTACCTTGAAGCCAAACATCCCGAACCCAACCTGTTTGGCACAACCGGCGAAGAGCAGGCGATCATTGAAATGTGGTCTCGTCGAGTGGAGATCAATGTATTGATTCCCGTCGCCCAGGGCTTTCGCAACATCACTGGCTTTTTTAAAGATCGCGAAACTTGCGTGAAAGAGTGGGGCGAAGTGTCGGTCGATCTTGCCAGAGATGCTGTTACACATTTTGACCAGCACCTCGAAAATAACCAATTTCTGATGGGCGACCGCTACTGCATTGCTGACATGACCTTTGCCATTCTAATCGGGTTTGCTAAAAACGTTGGCCAGGACTTTCTAGACATGCCTTCTATCAAGCGCTTTCACGATGAAGTTACCAGCCGCGACGCGTTTAAAAAAACCTAGTGGTTGCGGTTCGAGCTGATCCATCAGCGACATTACAAGCGCATAAGTTTTTTCGTGACGACAACGAACGCTTTCTACCCGCAGAGGATGTTATCGATGGCGGTAATGCCGTATCGTAAACAGTCGTCACTCATCATTTCAGCAATGCAATTGCTGCGAGAGGATTATATGAAGCCTACCATCAGACTTTTTTTGCTGATCACCTGTCTTGCTATTGCGTCAGTCAGCATTGCTGATACAACGCTGTACCATATCGTCAGTGAAAAAGAGCTGCAAACCCTCACGAAAGACAATGTCTACACGCCAGCTTCTGTCGAACTTGAAGGGTATATCCATTTTTCGAAGATAGAACTGATACTACCGATTGCCAATGATGCCTACATCGACAGGGAAATATTGTACCTGCTGCAAGTGACCTTCGATGATGACGATAAATACCTGAGATGGATCGGTGATAATCCTGATTACTGGCGCGGTCTTGACCTGGCAATGGTAGAACATAAATTGGTTTTTAACCGAGACGAAAATGGTCTATGGGTACTCCCTAAATTACCTACGCCTCCGTCTTGAACTTGGTAAGTCTCGGGCGAATCAGGGTGTCAATTGTAATCGCATAGGTTACTTTCCACCCTTCATGCTGCTCACCCTCGAACTCCTGCTTCAATATTGTTGCCATCAGGATCTATGACATATGCGGCGTAGTACTCGCGTCCGTCTGGGCCCGGCATTCTCTCGCCCGGCGCGCCATTGTTTTTACCGCCCTGCTCGAGACACCGCTCATAGAAGAGATCAACGGCGTTCCGGTTTGGCGCTCTGAACGAAATATGGATCGGGCTTAATGCTGGCTTGCGAACATCATCCCAATAGGAGGGTCGACCGGCAGCAACCACAAAGAATGGGTCGAGTGTTTCATCTGCGAACACGAGCCAGCCTTCACCTTTAGAAACAACGTGGTTCTGTACTAACTGAATGCCGAGTGATTCTAGTACAGGTACGTAGAAATTTCGGGCGAGTGCCAGATCCGTAACCACTATGCCTAAATGATCAAACATGTTTATTGCCCTCCGTATCTACAATTGTCAGTCTATCTCTGTCCGGAAACAATTAGCACTACTGTCATTAACCTAGCGAAGCTTATCGTTCCTCCGATTCAAACCGTCAACGAGCCTGGCGTTAACGCTCATCTTCCACCTGAACGCACGATTCGCCTTGATAAACAAACTGACGCCACTATTCAAGGATTCTAAGATGGAATTGTTGAACTGGATGAGGTGATGGCGTGTTATTTAATGTCAGGTGGCTCAGATTATATGCTCCATGTTTTGAATCATTCGTTTAGAGAGTATGAAACGTTTGTTCGTGAAAGATTAACGCTTATTTCTGGAATAGGAACCTTAGAGACACATTTTACTTTTGGACAAGTCAAACAAAAACGAAAGTCTGTTCCAGCAACGCTTCTGAGAAAAATACCTCGCTTAGCATTCGTGTTGAACCGACAAACTGTTTACCCACATTACTGGTAGGGTAACTGGACATATCGACAATGACATCGCTCCAATCGGTGCTATGACGTTATTCGCCACAACCCGGCCTACATTCAAGTTTAGTTTCTTGTAGCGGTAGTGTTTAGCAATGTGAACCCGATTCTATTTAGATATTCAATTCCGACACATCTCTGTAATTGCCAAAACGACCCTTAACAAAGCTGTTGAAGGCGATCGCTCGTCTCGGCTCGTTAGACCCATTCGCTTCAATCATATGGTTGATATCTGATGGGAACATAAACAGCTCATTCACTTTTGGAGTGATCATATTGACCGGAGAATTATATAAATTTCTTTTGCTATCCTCTGGGTTCAGTTCTATCTGCCGGTACATGGTATGTCGATCGAAAAAGACTCTTGATACTGGTTCAGGAAGTTCACAGTAGTACAGTGATCCCGAGACAATAGAGTTCGAATGGGCGTGCGCATGCATACCCACATTCGGAGGATTCATTAAACCCCAAGACTGGGTGATCACGATCTTTTGAGAGATACCCATCACCTCGCTGGCATAACGATTAAGCGCTTCCTGAACAGCCTCAGCCATAACACGCAGTTCAGGCTCTTCAAAAATATATAGATTTTCCGAAATTAAATTTGACTGGTTTTTCACCATTTTCAAATTCTGAACATACTCTATTTGGTCCGGTGTTATTCCGTATCCGAGATCCGCCTTCGCATAGGGCGTTGCAAACAAAGGTTGAATTTCAAATTTTTCAAGAGGCATACCAAACTTCCTTGATCTAGTGAATCGGGTCGAAAATAATTGATGTCAGATCTTACCAAGAATAGACGGGTTCAGGGTATGCGCGGGCATTAATTAGCATCGGAAGAGGGTTGCCCGGCCTTGCATCCCTGATCAAGGTGATTAGGCTTTCATCTTCTAATTAAATTTAGTAACAGTTTTGACGTTGAGAGCGTTTATTTCAAGGTCATTGGTCGAGGGTGCAGGTAGGTAGAAAAAGATCGCGCGGCCGGATCCAAACGCAAAATTTCACGTTTTGGTGGGAACCCCATCAAGAAGGGTATTGGAAACGGAAGTGGAAAGGCCTCAGCACCCGACTTAAACCCTTTTCCATGATTAGGCGTGGCTGCGTCGCCTTCATAGATTTTCTACCCATTGTCGTTAAGACCCCGTGAATTTCTTCTTGTCTAACGCTTCTTCATAGGCGGCTCTGAGGTTCCACCGATGAAACCCTGTCATCAATTTTTTCAGTTCAGGACGGATTGAATAGGCTAAAGGGACTCGAGCCTCAGACACCAGATCATTTGCTGATATCCTAGCCACCAAAGATTCCTCGGCTATATTTATTGTTTCGTTCAAATAATCGATATATCTCGTAACTATATCGCCGCTGGCTATATTGCCATGACCAGAAACAATAGTGACAGGCTCAATCGTCTCAGCTAGTCTAACAAGCGTGTTGCGGTATTCTTCTAGCCCACCAGAGCGTGCCCAGGGAATGGACCCATCACCAAAAATTAAATTCGCGGTCCAGGCAATTTTTGAATCGGGGACATACACCACACTGTCATGAGGAGACATTCCACTCCCAAACCAATACATCTCTACTACTTTATCTCCTAAATCAACTTTCCATTTATCGTTAAAGCCAACATCAGGAACCCGTAGCTTTACGCCTTCAAAAACTGACAGATCACCGCCCACTGTTCTTGCCATAGTTCGAGACATGCCTTCAACGCTCGACATGCTGAGCGAATCTATTGTGCTTTGATGCGCGACAATCTGAGTATCTTCCGGAAAAACATAATTACCAAAAACATGGTCACCAAATGCGTTGGTGTTTAATAAGTATTTGATAGGTAAATTGGTCACACGCCTGACAGCTTCTATAATCTGCAGTCCCATCGCACCATTGAAATGCGAATCGATCACCAGCACGGCTTCCGTGCCAACGATGAAGCCTGCGTTGTCGTTAAATGGCGTGTTCGCCATCAAAGCGTAAACCCCCTCACTCAATCTGCGGGTCTCCAAAACAACACGCCCGGGATGAAGTGGAGGAGGCACAAAACCCGGCGGCGGGGGCCGAGGTGAGATCAACTGAGAGTTTGGAAGAACATCAAAACTAC
>Ga0209251_1001636_pt1 | contig 16595 bp, 11 predicted proteins | sample SaaInlV_100m_DNA_6_FD_184665 | JGI IMG/M metagenome (GOLD analysis project Ga0209251, IMG submission 184665) | Marine microbial communities from expanding oxygen minimum zones in the Saanich Inlet - Saanich Inlet SI073_LV_10m_DNA (SPAdes) (version 2) | ecosystem: Environmental > Aquatic > Marine... | reverse complement strand
TGGATTCACGATGTCATTTGAACCAATGACGATTGCAACGTCTGTATCCGGGAAATCATCATTGATTTCGTCCATCTCCATGACAATATCGTAGGGCACTTTAGCCTCCGCCAAGAGTACGTTCATGTGGCCCGGCAAACGCCCTGCGACAGGGTGGATCGCAAAGCGAACTATCTTACCTTGGGCACGCAATTTACGCACTAGCTCGGCCACCGCCGTTTGCGCCTGTGCCACGGCCATGCCGTAGCCTGGGACCAAAATAACGCTGTCTGCTTCATTCAGTGCGGTCGCAACGCCATCGCTGTCGATGGCAATCTGTTCGCCCTCGACGGCCATCTGCTCGCCTACTGGCCCGCCAAAGCCGCCCAAGATTACGGATATAAAAGAACGGTTCATCGCTTTGCACATGATATAGCTAAGGATCGCACCAGAAGAACCCACGAGCGCACCGACCACGATCAACAGGTCGTTGCCGAGGCTGAAGCCAATCGCTGCAGCCGCCCAGCCCGAATAGGAGTTGAGCATCGAGACGACAACCGGCATGTCCGCCCCGCCAATGCCCATAATGAGATGAAAGCCGATAAAGAGTGCGGCCAACGTCATCAGTGCTAATGGCATCAGATCGCCAGTGTTAAAATACCACACCAGACAGACCAAGGAGAGCGCTCCAGCGGTCGCGTTCAGAACATGCCCGCCGGGTAGTTTCGTGGCCGCAGAATCCACCTTGCCCGCCAACTTGCCATAGGCAATGACCGACCCGGTAAATGTAATAGCCCCTATAAAAATCCCAAGGAAAAGCTCAACTCGAAGTATTGCGATCTCCACGCCATCTTTCTTTGCCAAAAGCGCTGCAAACCCATCAAGCGCCTTTTTAGCATCATACTCCATTACCATGACTCGGCTCAGTTCAAGATGGGCAACTAGGCCAACAAATACTGCCGCCAAGCCCACAAGCGAGTGCATGGCCGCAACCAGTTCCGGCATCTGTGTCATCTGCACTCGGGTCGCGAGCCGATAACCGATTGCGCCGCCTATTACGATCAAAACAATAGAGGTCATCCAAAGGCCAGAACCCGGACCAATAAGCGTCGCAATAACTGCCAACGCCATGCCAACGATTCCATACCACACAGCACGTTTGGCACTTTCTTGACCAGACAAGCCGCCTAAGGAGAGGATGAAAAGTATCGCGGATACCACGTAAGCCGCTGTTGTAAAACTAAATTCCATTTCTCTTATCCCTTCAAGACTTCTGGAACATTGCAAGCATGCGCCGGGTAACGAGGAAGCCCCCGAAAATATTGATACCTGTCATAAAGACTGACAGGGCCGCGAGTACGATCACAAGATTTGAGCCCGAACCGATCTGCATCAGCGCGCCAAGAATAATGATCGACGAAATCGCGTTCGTCACAGCCATCAGTGGTGTATGCAGCGAATGAGCTACGCCCCAGATTACTTGAAAACCAACGAAAACTGCCAAAACGAAGACTATGAAGTGCTGCATAAAGCTTGCAGGTGCTACCAATCCCACGGCCAATAACAACGCGCCACCAATGGTCAGCAAGGCAACCTGATTGCGGGTTTGCGTCTTGAATGCAGCCACTTCGGAAGTACGTTTTTCTTCTGGCGTTAGTTCTTTGATTTCCGGCTTCTTTTGCACCGCGATGGCTGCTACTTTGAGCGGTGGCGGCGGAAAGGTTACCGCCTTTGCATGCGTGACAGTAGCACCGCGAATGACATCGTCCTCCATGTTTTGATTGACGACACCGTCTTTTTCCGGAGTGAGATCAGTCATCATGTGGCGAATGTTGGTGGCATAAAGCGTCGAACTTTGCGTCGCCATACGCGACGGAAAGTCAGTGTAGCCGATGATGGTTACACCATTCTCTGTCACAATCTTTTTGTCCATGACCGTTTGTTTGCAATTGCCACCCTTTTCCGCCGCAAGGTCCACAATGACAGAGCCTGGCTTCATGGATGCAACCATATCATCGGTCCACAGCTCAGGAGCTTCGCGGTTTGGGATCAGGGCCGTCGTGATGACAATGTCGACCTCAGGTGCCAGTTTTCGAAACTTCGCCAGCTGTGCTTCGCGAAATTCTGGTGAAGAGACAGATGCATAGCCGCCTGTTGTTGCTCCGTCGGTTTGTTCTCCTTCAAAGTCGAGGTAGACAAACTCAGCGCCCATGCTTTCGACCTGCTCAGCCACTTCAGGACGCACATCGAATGCATAGGTGATTGCGCCAAGTGACGTTGATGTGCCAATAGCTGCAAGACCGGCAACACCAGCGCCCACGATCAAAACTCTGGCGGGAGGTACTTTGCCCGCCGCTGTGATTTGACCCGTGAAGAAACGGCCAAAATTATTGCCGGCCTCGATTACCGCCCGGTATCCCGCGATATTGGCCATAGACGATAGCGCATCCATCTTTTGCGCACGGGAGATCCGAGGAACCATGTCCATAGCGATCATGGTTGCGCCAACCTCGGCCAGCTTGCCCATCAAGGTCTCGTTTGCCGCTGGGTAAAAGAATGAGATCAGCGTCTGACCATCACGAACTTGCTTGATTTCGGCCTCGGAGGGCGGACGTACTTTAGCAATGATATCTGCTTGCTTGAAAAGAGCCGCGCTCGTTTTGACGACCGTCACACCTGCGGCCTCATAACTCGCGTCATCAAAGCCTGCAGCTCTACCAGCTCCACTTTCGATTAAGCATCCATGACCAAGCTTTTGCAAAGCTGTTGCCGAGTCTGGCGTCATAGCAACACGCGCTTCGCCCGTCTCTATTTCCTTGGGTGAACCAATAATCATCTCTTCGCCTCTGTCTTAAAATTGGTTTGCGTTTCAATCGGCTGTAGAAATCCGAAGTCACAACCTTCATCTGCTTGCGAAACTTCGCTTGCATAAAGTTTGTCGTAGCCGCGCCGTTGTTCTGGTGGGACGTTCTCGCTTTTCCATTCTGACTTGCGATGTGCCAGTTCTTCATCGCTGACCAGCAATTCGATCGATTTGTTCTTCACTGACAGCTTGATCTGATCGCCGTTACGGACCAGAGCCAATGGCCCACCCACAGAGGCTTCTGGTGCTACATGCAAAACGATAGTCCCAAAAGCCGTTCCAGACATGCGCGCATCTGAAATTCGGATCATGTCCTTGACGCCCTGAGCACTGAGCTTTTTCGGAATTGGCAGATATCCGGCCTCAGGCATACCCGAAGCACTTTTGGGTCCTGCATTCTGAAGGACCATGATGTCATCTGCAACGATGTCCAACTCCGGATCATCAACACGCGCCGCCAAATCTTCTAATGAGTTGAAGACAACCGCGCGACCAGTTTTTTCAAACAACGTCTCATCTGCAGCAGAGCGTTTCAAAACTGCGCCTCTTGGCGCCAAATTACCAAACAGTCCAACTAAACCACCCTGAGGCTCTAGAGGTGTTTCCGCCTTAGCAATCACACGATGATCGACATAGCCGGGGTTTCGTTCAAGCCGATCACCAAGCGTCTCATCTGCCACAGTCGGAGTGTCGAGATGCAACAAGGGCTTGAGTTCTCTTAGAACCCCACCGACCCCGCCTGCGAAGAAAAAGTCCTCCATATAATGTTCACCAACCGGTTTAAGATTCACCAAAACAGGGGTCGTGTCTGACAGCTCATTCATACGCTCAAGCGAAACTTTTATGCCAAGGCGACCAGCGACCGCAGTCAGATGCACAATCGCATTGGTTGAGCCACCTAGCGCGAGTAACATGCGCAAAGCATTTTCAACAGATTTCTCTGTAATGATTTGGCTGGGACGTATCGGCTTATCAATCATGCGTGCAGCAGCTAGGCCGGATGCTTCGGCGGCACGCAGACGATCTGCATGGACCGCTGGGATCGCGGCTGTTCCCGGCAGAGACATACCCAAAGTTTCCGCGATACAGGCCATTGTAGAAGCTGTACCCATCACAGCGCAGGTCCCGGCTGTGGTGGCCAAGCGACCTTCGATATCATTGATTTGATCAGCGTTTACCTCTCCAGCCCGGTATTTCCCCCAGAAGCGACGACAATCCGTACAGGCCCCGAGCCGCTCTTCGCCGTAACGTGAGGTCATCATAGGTCCTGCAACCAATTGCACCGCAGGAAGGTCTGCTGAAGCTGCACCCATCAATTGGGCAGGCACTGTTTTGTCACACCCGCCCATTAAGACAACGGCATCCATGGGCTGCGCCCGCACCATTTCCTCTGTATCCATCGACATCAGATTGCGGAATTTCAGGCTAGTGGGGCTAATAAACACTTCGCCAAGCGAAATTGTTGGAAACTCAAGAGGTAGGCCGCCCCCAAGCAAAACGCCACGTTTAACGGCCTCAACTAATTCAGGAAAGTGCCGATGGCAATTGTTGAAGCCAGAGAAGCTATTGGCGATGCCAACAATCGGCTTTTTCAAGACCTCGCGTGAATATCCCATGGATGATGCGAAGGAGTTCCTCAGATACACGGAAAAATCCTTGTCGCCATAGTTAGTCAAACCCCGAGAGAGGCCTTTGATTTCGTCATCAGTCATGTGTTATCTCCGACAATCGGACTTTTATATATTTGGGGTCTAGGTAATCTTGAATGCCGAAGGTCCCGCCTTCGCGGCCCATGCCACTTTCTTTTACACCACCAAACGGTGCCTCGGCAGTTGCAAGCAACATCTCGTTCACGCCCACCATACCAACTTCCAGATCCTCGGAGGCCCGGGTGGCAAGCGACAGATTGTTGGAGAACACATAGCCCGCCAAGCCGAAGGGGAGTGAATTGGCACGGGCCATCACGTCGTCATAATTTGTGAATGTCGTGATGGGTGCGATAGGACCAAACGGTTCCTCCGTCATCACTTTGGCATTGTCTGGAACCCGACCCAAAACTGTCGGTTCCATGAAGAACCCTTTATTTGCTCCAGCCGGTGCTTTGCCGCCTGCCAGCAATTCAGCTCCACGGCCAATCGCATCTTCTGTCATAGACTGAATCGTGTCCAAACCACGTTGGTTAGCCATGGGTCCGACCTGCACACCGTCATCCATCCCCCGACCGACTTTGAGCGATTTCGCGATTTCTGCAAACCGCGCTGAGAAGGCATCATAACTTCTTTCATGAACATAAAACCGCGTTGGCGAAATACAGACCTGCCCGCAGTTGCGGAACTTAGTTGGCGCACACACGTTGGCGGCCTCAATTGGATCGAAGTCATCAAAGATAACAACGGGTCCGTGTCCGCCCAATTCCATCGAGACTTTCTTTACACCCTCAGCCGCCAGCGCGAGGATTTGCTTCCCAACCGGAACTGAGCCGGTAACCGTGACTTTTCTTACAATCGGCGAACGAATGAGTTGAGATGCAATCGCGCCGGAGTTTCCTGTAACAAAGTTGACGACACCCTTTGGTACCCCTGCATCATGGCATGCTTGGATGATTGCTGCGCAAGAAGCCGGCGTCTCCCCAGCGGGTTTGACAATAATTGAGCAACCCGCGCCAAGGGCTGCTGCGATCTTTCTTGCAGGCAACAGTGCTGGGAAATTCCATGCAGAAAATGCGGCAACGACGCCGACAGGCTGCATGATAACCGCCATACGGCTATCGTGGGTTCGCGACCCGATAATTTGCCCGTAGATACGCTTGGTTTCTTCCGAGTACCATTCAAATTGATCAGCAGCAGCCCCGGTCTCACCTTTCGCCTCTGCAAGTGGCTTGCCAGTTTCCAATGACATTGCGATTGCAACTTCATCCACCCGCTCACGAATGAGGTCCGCGGTTTTGCGAATGATTGTTGCACGCTCCCATGTCCCCATTTTGCGCCACACTTCAAAGCCTCGTTCAGCCGCGCTTAAAGCATCATCAATATCGGCTTCGGTCGCGACCGGAATTGTTCCAAGCTGTTCTTCGGTCGCAGGATCAGTAACAGCCTTCGTTTCATTGTCGGACGCCAACCGCCATTCTCCATCAATAAAGAGGTATATATCATCGTACATTTGGCTTTCCTTAGATTTTGATTTTTAGGTAAGTTGCTTGAACGTCGTCGACCCAGTTCCCGACATTCCAAGACCCGTAGGCCCCCATACCTGCGATGGGATCTCTGCCGGAATAGACGGGGATATGAAGGAAAGAGAGTCCGTCGTGATCGAACGCTTCTTTCAATGCGGTTTCAAGGGTCCCCTTGGTAAATCCAGCATGTATGGCTTTTACACCTGTCACGGACCCTGCCATTGCGACGTAGTCTACCGGAACTGAATCGTTGGTTTTGAACTCTTTGCCATATTGGTCATATTGGAGCCCGGTAATTGCAGCCATTCGGCGATTGTCGAACAGAGCAATCATCCCACGCACGCCGTGTTCAACCCCATCAATCAAAATTTGCGGGTTCATCATGAATGAACCGTCGCCTGTAAAGGCGATTCCGTATTTTGAATCATTGACATAGGCTGAACCCAGCAGAGCCGATCCAGAGAAGCCCATGAAGGAAGCACCAGTTTCCGTAAACGTTTGCCCTGGCGCGTCGTCCTCAACGATCTGAAAACCATTTGCCTGCACATCACCCGCATCAAAAAATTTAATAGCCCCATTCTTGTTGGCAAAAGAAGAAACGGTGTAGATCGCTGCCGGTTCGGTCAGTACGGGTTGTTGCCAAACTTCATCATAAAGAGGGGCCGAGTTTACACGTTCCTTTTTGAATTTAGTCCATTCGTCCTTTTTCGCAGCGCAAGAACCAATCCAATCTTGGCGTGTTTCGATGCCCGTATCTTCGCCCAGAGCCGCGACAAGTTGATCTAAGACAGCAGTAATATCGCCAGGCAAGACTGACGTGTTCGCATAGTGGGCCAAATCTTCGTAGTCGCCATTAATGTTTAAGACTGATTTCGCGTTCGGATATCCTACTCCCGAACAATCGGCTTGGCATACGCCGCGGCTACCAATGAAAATAGCCACTTCCGCGTTTTGCATCGCATAATTGCCGCTAATCGACCCCTTGGAACCGCCCACATGCATGTTTTGAACATGTGCATCCATCATGACCCCAGAAGAGCCCGGTGAAAGCACAACCGGCACACCAATTTTCAAAGCAAACCGTCGCAGTGCTTTGGCGTGGGCGCGTGTGCCACCCCCCGCTTTGATCACAACTTTAGCATTGCTGCGTATTAACGCGACTGCATCGCCAAACGCTCCTTCATCCGCAGGTACCAACGCAGGAAAAGTTTGGCTCGGCGGTAGTGTTGCTAAGTTTACGCACGTTTTTTGTGGCTGTGTATTAATGGGCAACATGATAAAAAATGGGCCAGCTTTGTAAGGATGATGCACGCAGGATGTCCCGCGTCTCATGCATTCGCGGAGTGCACCAGGGGTATGAAGCGTATAAGATTCCCCCATGAGCGCAGCAATTTTCCCGAAAATTCCCTGCTCAGTCTTTGGGATTTGCTGCATGTTGTAGCCCTCCCCGCAAGTCGTCTCGTCGCCATAGATATGATACACGCCTACGCCATTTGATGCGGCCGCCAGAGAGCCTGCCATTGCCTGCAAGCCGCCCGGTCCGATAGACGTCACTACTGCTGGCGTCTTTTTGTAGACCCACGCATATGCAGTTGCGGCATGGGCCATTTCCACTTCGTTGCGACAGTTGACAACGTTGATCACACCCTCTTCGTGGTAGATTCTAAGCACTTCGCCGAGGTCAGTCGAGCCATGTCCGAAGATCGCATAAAATTGCGTTACTTCCTGTTTAAGAAACGCAATTATCAATGCTTCGGACAGTGTCAGATCCAGAACACCATCGTTATCTGTGGTTGCAAGAGCGTCGACCCCATCGCTCGATACAATCTTTGCTGCACGCGCACGGATTTCCATTTCCAATTGTTGGGGCTCATTGGCTTTATCAAGCATCGGACACCTTTATGTTTTCGCTTTCGTTTTCGTTTTCTTTTTTCTTATTTTTCAATTCACTGAGACTCTGAAAAATGATCACTAGAATTGCTAAAGTGAAAAAAATAAGCACGGTCAGGGATGTATAGAAAATATCAGCTTTGCCCTCGGACAACATCATCGCGGTCCGAAATTCATTCTCAAGCGTCGGGCCGAGAACCATCCCCAAAATGATGGGTGTAATAGGGACCCGAACAGCGACGAGCACATAGGCCGCGACACCGATAATTCCCATGGCATAGATATCGAACGGGGAATTTCGAATGGAATATGCGCCAATCGCGCACAGAACCAACACGACAACTGCTAGGATTTCTCGTGGAACCCTAAGGACGTGGACAAACACGCGAATGCCGAGGAGTTGCAAACCTAGCACCCAAACATATGCAACCACCACTACGATGTAGATCCCATAAACTTCGGAAGCGTTGTTCATGAAAAGTGCCGGACCTGGAACCAAACCGTGAATCATTAACCCTGCCAGAACGATTGCTGTGGCGGGATCACCGGGAATTCCCAGAGAGAGTAATGGAATTAAGGTTCCACCCGTCACCGCGTTATTTGCAGTCTCAGGTGCAATGACACCTTCGACATTTCCTTTGCCGAACGTTTCTGGCTTCTTTGAAAATCGCTTTGCATTGTCATAGGCAAGGAAAGACGCAATTGCACCGCCAGTTCCAGGGATCGCGCCGATGCCAGTCCCAATTATAGACGACCGGATCATGAGCCAGATATTGCGAGATAACAGTCGCACAGACGGCAATTCGGGACGTACGTTCGACATTCTTGCAATTTTATTGGTGCCAGGAGGGTCTTCGCTGAAAGCTTCGATAATGAACGGAACCGCGAAAAGACCGATCATGGCCACAAGAAGATTTACCCCTCCTAACATGTTGACGCTACCAAAGGTCATGCGCGGGACACCTTCGATTGCGTCCAGCCCAATGGTCATAATCATGAGACCCAGGACACCGGCAATAAGGCCTTTAATCAGCGAAGTCCCGCACAACCCGCATATCGTAGAAAAGCCAAACAGAACCAGCGCGAAAAGTTCCGCCGGACCAAAACCGATAGCAACTTTCGAAACTAGATCAACAGATACAATCATGATTACCAAGCTAAAAATGCCACCGAATACCGACACAATAACAGCAGTTCCAAGAGCAATCGACGCATTGCCGTTCTTGGTCATTGGATAGCCATCAAGAACAGTCGCTGCTGCAGATGGCGTACCGGGGATTCCAAGCAAAATTGCCGAGCTAGACCCCCCTGTCATGCCGCCGATATAAGTCCCCAGCAGCAGTCCGATAGCGGGCACCGTATCGAGGCTGAACGAGATCGGTAGCGCTAGCGCAAGGGCCACTGTGAAGGTCAAACCCGGGATTGAGCCAAATATCAATCCAACCAATGCTCCGAGACCGATCGCGGCAATAGACGTTGGTGTCATGGAAAGAAAAAAAGCGCTAAAAAAGTGTTCCATCATGCTTACCCGAGGTTGATCCAGCTGCCATTGGCAAGGTAGATGCCAAGTGCTTTTTCAAAAATTAACCAGCACGTCAAAGTGATGCCGATAGACATACCCGAAATTAATTTTATCGAGCGGATACGCAAATTGACGAGCATGACGAACAAGACGACAATTGGAGTCGCGATGACAAATCCGCATGTCTTCAACAGGTAGCCATATGCAACAATCTCAACGAGGATTAGTCCGGCAGGTAACCATTGGATGACTGAGTGAGAATTTGCGATTACATCAAGCTTAGTTTGGACATTAGCTTTGCCAAAAACAGCTTTAAGCAACAATAAAGTCGACAGAAATCCAAGGCAAAGACCAAACATCAAAGGGAATGCTCTTGCTCCGATATCTCCGTCACCGAAACCTGCCGGAATGGAGTCAATGACCAACCAACTCCAGACAACAGACACAGAAAATAATATCAGTCCCAGAATAATGTTGTGAATGCGATCAGTCATTGAACACCCTCCCTTTGGCAGCGTTCTTTACTTGGCCATGCCAAGCTGGCCCAAAAGGTCACCATAAAAGGCGTCGTCGCTGGCGATCAAATCCCCAAAATCGTCAGCGCCCATGAATGCTACGGAAAAACCTATATTTGCAGCCGCTTCCGCAAAGCGCTCGTTTGCAGCGGCATCTCTCGCCGCTCCTTCTAAGGCAGCAATAACTTCGGGTGCGGTTCCAGCTGGGGCGGCAAGCCCGCGCCACATGCTAATGTTTACATCTACGCCCTGCTCTTGCGCCGTAGAAACGTCAGGAAGCACACTTGCACGTTCATCTCCGGTAACAGCCAACACCGTTAAATCACCAGATTCAGCGTATGAAGCGAACTGACCAGGCCATTGAATTGCGGCATCAATACGGCCCGCTAACAGTTCAATTGGCGCTTTTCCACCACCGTAAGAGATGTAGACAACTTTGTCCGTAATCCCCATTTCATCGAACAGTGCTGCAGATGTGAGGTGTGTGAATGATCCCTTTCCAGAGATGCCAACCTTCAATTTGCCGCCATCAGCCTTTACAGCTGCCGCCATGTCGGCAAGTGATGTCCAACCTGTTGACGAATTGACTGCCAGAGCAGGAATTTCGGTTGAAACACGTGCGATTGGCGTGAACGCAGTATAGTCGAAAGGAATGCGTCCCGTGTGATGGCTGGTGTTTATGGAATTGGAATTCCAAACAATGCTATAACCATCTGCTGCCTCATTTTGCAGATGAGAATACCCAACAGCTCCGCCGCCACCTTTGCGGGCAACTGGAACAACGGGCTGACCTAATTCTTCCGACATCAGCTCTGAAAGCAACTGTGCAATGGTGTTTGCAGTACCACCGAATAGAACCGTCATTTCCACGGGTTTTTGGGGGTACTCAGCTTTTGCCGTACTAGAAAATGCAATTAACGCTGCGGTGGCTGCAACTGCGGTTAGCCGTCCAGTTTTCAATAAGTATTTCATAATTTCCTCCCTTTTGGTTAAAGTTTTTCAGGAACTCCCCTTCTTTAGAAATCCTGATCGGTAGACTCTCATTTATATACTGCGATGCGCTTGCGCCCTTTGCGCACGCGCATTTTGAACGTATTGTTCTCGGCCTGGCGTTTTTTCTTTAAGCGCTTTGAGGATCTTCTCAGGTGTGGCTGGCAATGACTTCATACGCACGCCAATCGCATCGTAAATGGCGTTCATGATTGCTGGAGCCGTCGGGACCAAAGAAGGCTCACCGATCCCCTTTGCCCCGAGCGGGCTCAATGGGTCTTTATCTTCGACAAGCGTGCAATTAATTTGTGGAATATCCAGAGAAGTTGGCAAAATATACTTCGCAAAACCATGTGTGGTCGTATGTCCGTTGACGGTTTCGTAGTCCTCCATCAACGCTTGGCCAAGACCTTGAACGACACCGCCTTCGATCTGGCCTTCAACGCCACGCGGATTAATTGCACGACCGACGTCATGCACAGCCCAAATGCCCAAAACTTGTATTTCACCAGTGTATGTATCGATTTCGACCTCAGCAACTTGAGTGCCAAACACATAAGTTTGCCAGGGGCTACCCGACCCATCGACCGGATCAAGTCCGGTGCCATGCGCTGTAAAAGACGCAGACCCAACAGGCACAACACCGCGCGCTTTACAAATCGCTACTGCATCTTCCATCGTGATGCGTAGGTTCGTTCCATTCGCCCAGACTTCTCCATCGAAAGACTGCAATGTGTCGAGTTCAACCTCCCAGTGGTCGGCCAATTCTTCGAACAAGTGCTTTTTTGCCTCTTGTGCCGCCAAATGAACCGAGTTGCCTAGCATATACGTCTGGCGTGTCGCTCCTGCATGAGCGGCTTCAGGTGAACGCGCTGTATCGTTGTCACCAATCGTAACCTCTGATGGTTTGATCCCCAGCTCATCTGCAGCAACCTGGCAAAGAAGCGTCAAGATACCCTCACCGATCTCTGTTACGCCTGTAACGATCTTGGCAGTCCCACCATCATCCAGTTCCGCCCAGGCGCCTGCACGGTCAATCGTGGCTGTTCGTGCAATTCCGTACCAGCTGGCCGCCATTCCACGGCCTCGAAGTTTACGTTCCATCAGACTACCCTCTCATCTTGGGACGTTTTGCGATCCATAAATCGGGCACCCAATGTGCAAGGTGCTCGCGTGTCATCGCCTCCCAAATCTGAACGATAACTTCCGCGAACATTTGGAGTCCCCTTTTCCCAGCGGGAATCTGTTTCTGCTGCGTCCAAACAGGCATCAAGCGAAGCTGCAGTCAGTTTGTGCTGGGTATGGGTTTTCGAACCGACCTTCATCATGTTAATCCGGCGGATCTCAAATGGGTCCATCTCAAGCGCTTCAGCGGCCATATCCATCATACTTTCGGTCGCGAACTGGGCTTGCATGCCCCCAAAAGTTCGAAAAGCTCCGGATGGAGTATTGTTTGTGTAAACCGCTGTTGTATCGACGCTCAAATTGTGGACTTCATAGGGACCGCATGACAAAATTGCTGCTTTGCGCATCACGCCTTCGCTAGACATCCCGTATGCACCACCATCGGAAATCATGCTGAATTGGATCGCCGTTATTTCGCCATTCCACTTGAGGCCCATCTTGTAGTGAACACGCGATGGGTGCCTTTTTGCGGAAGCAATGATGCTTTCTTCTCGAGTGAAGTTTAACTGTACAGGGCGATTTGTCTTCATAGCCATAAGCGCCAACATGCCCTGATAAATCATATCCTCTTTGCCGCCAAAACCACCGCCAACTGGGCTCATAATAAAGCGAACTTTATTGATTGGTTGACCTAGAATATGCGCCAACATGTGCCGATGGTGCGTGATGTTTTGCGATGGCGACATAACGACGATCACGTCATCAGGGTCGACGTAAGCGATGCCAGCTTCTGGTTCTAAGTAGGCATGTTCAACTTGTTGAGTAGAGAAATCGTCTTCAAGAACAATATCTGCGGAAGCAAAACCTGAGGCCACATCGCCTTTTCTGACTGGAATATGCTTGACGATATTGTCGGCAGCATAGTCATGTACGACAGCCGCCCCGGCCTTCATCGCTTCTTCCGGGTCATAGACACCAGGCAATTCTTCGTACTCGACCTTGATTTTGGATAACGCTCTGCGAGCGGAAACTAGATCCTCTGCTGCCACAGCAGCAATTGCTTCGCCGACGTGGCGGACTTTTCCGCGCGCCATAATCGGCTGATCGTGAACGAAAACACCAAACCCATCGGTTTCTGCTGGCACATCATCGGACGTAATCACGCATACGACACCGTCCATCGCTTCGGCTTCCGATGTATCAATAGAAACAATATTTGCATGCGGATGAGGCGAGCGTAGAACCTGCATCTGAAGCATGTCGTGCATCTTTATGTCAGCAGCATAACGCAAACGACCGGATACCTTTGATGGGGCATCAAGCCTGCGAACGTTGTGCCCAATGTAGGACTCACCGACTGGCTCTTCGTCCAATGCTTCTTCTGGCATATCCCCCGCAATCACAGCCTTTGCAATTTCAACGGCTTCGAAAATCTTGGTATATCCGGTGCAACGGCAGATGTTCCCGCCAAGACGTTCTTTGATTTCTTCGATATCGGCGCTTGGGTTTTCTCGCAATGCCGAGGTGGCTGCCATTACCATTCCGGGAATACAATATCCGCACTGACTTGCACCGGTTTTGTGAAAGGCTTTTTGCATTGGCGTCAAAGAACCGGGATCTGCCAAACCTTCGATGGTTTCGATCTTCGCTCCAGACGCTTTGGCGACCGGCATCAGGCAAGACTTGACCAGCTTGCCATCGACAAAAACAGAGCAAGTACCGCACTCGCCGGCGCCGCAGCCTTCTTTGGCTCCGGTTAAGTTCAAGTCATCACGCAGGAAGTCCAAGAGGCGCTTATGAGCATCCGTTTCTTTGGAGATTTTGCGATTGTTGACTTCCAAGTCAATTTTCAACTTAGGCATTTTCCAGCTCCTCAAATTTAGCATCGACGTCTGATTGATTGTCCAATGCTTCCTCGATGCCCGCTTTTACAAATCCGATTACAACACTGCGGCGGTATTCCTGACGGCTTCGCGATGCGACTTCATCTGCTGCCAGTTGTGCAGCACTATTAATGGTACGGCGTGAAATCTTCTCACCTCGCAATCGAGATTCAACGGCGTTCAATCTTATTGGCCGGGGCCCGACACCACCAAGCGCCAGTCGTACATCATCAAAAACGCGGCCAGTACTGTCCGCTTTGACAAGGACGGCACAGCAAGCAATGGAAATTACCAACGACCTGCGCTGCCCCACTTTTTGGAAGGAACCACCGTACCCAGCCAGTGCGTCCAGCGAAACAGAAGAAATTATCTCACCGGGCTGAAGAACCGTACGACCAGGCCCTAAAATGAAATCTGAGACAGTAAAGCTTCTCGTTTTGATTTCACCATTTTCCAGACGCGCGAGTTCAACTCCTCCGTTGAGAGCCGCAACAGCAGGAGTTCCATCGGCAACCGGTGATGCGTTTGCCAGATTACCTGCAAGCGTTGCCTGTTGGCGGATTTGATCATCTGCAAACCAAATTGCGCAATAAGGCATACATGGAAGAAACTGCTTGAGCACCCCGTCTGTCAGAAAATCCTGATAGACGATGTTTGCACCTAATCTAATCCGACCATGAGCAACGGAATGTCCCCCGAATTCTGCAACCCTCGTTACGTCAACGAAGGAAGGAATGTGAACATCACCCGCACGCCCTTCTCTGGCCCAGGGCAAAATGTCGGTTGCACCGGAAACGAGCCTGCTTCCCTCGGGGGCCTTAGCCCAAAGCTCCAAAGCGTCCCGTAGCGTGGTAGGGAGGTGATACGTATCACAAGTCAGCATGGCTCGTCTCCTTCTCAATCAAGCTTACTCAGCAGCGACCTTGCGGGCCTCAACGTGCTTATTTTTCACAACAACTTTGATCGCATCTTCGACACGGTCCTTGGCATAACGAAGCGCTTCTTGCAGATCGGTCATGTCAAACGTGTGGGTATGGATCAAAGTCGCATCAAAGACCTTTTGGCGCATGTAGGCTTCGGCACGGTGTGTCGCCGTTTTGCCTTCGCCACGGATGCCGAAAAGGTAAATATTGTTGCGCACTAAATATGCCACATCAACTTCATCCGGCTTGTGTGGAAAGGCCGCCAAACAGATTTTGCCGCCGCGGTTGAGCATATGGGCAGCCTGATTTGTTCCGTCTGGGGCACCAGCACACTCGACAACATAGTCAGCCCCTTTGCCGCCCGTCAGTTCGCGCACTTTCGCCACGACGTCTTCATTACGCACGTTGATCACGTGATCTGCACCAAGCTGTTTGCCGATTTCAAGCCTGTTGTCCCGTGTGCCGGTCAGGATGACTGGCTGGGCACCAAGCGCCTTGGCGACAGCGACGCCCATAAGACCGATTGGCCCCGGCCCTGTAACGACAACACTTTCGCCAGCGACCAGCCCGCCAAGCTCGGTCAGACCGTACATCGCGGTGCCCGCCGTGACGACCAATGTCGCCTCTTCGTCGGACATAGAGTCCGCCACGTGGACCAAGGTATTGATGTTGTTCACGGCATATTCCGCAAAGCCACCATCTGTTGTGAAACCGTTTGCCCGGTGACCCTTGTCAACATCGCCATAGTTCTTACCGTAGTTGTGGCAGGAGGTGTACATCCCTGCCCGGCAACGCTTGCACTGACCGCAGCCAGCATGAATTTCGACTGTCACTCGTTCGCCGATTTCATATTCATCGACACCTGACCCCAAGGCCACCACGGTCCCCATGTATTCGTGGCCCGGCGTGAAGTTCTTGTTGAACGGGTCACCACCGTGAATTTGAGCAGGCGGGCCGTTGTGGATGATTTCCAGATCCGTCGCGCAGATCGCAACAGCATCAATGCGGACCAGGACTTCAGCCTTAGAAGGCGCTGGAACGTCCTTTTCTTCGAGCGAAATCTCACCCGGATTTCCAAGGACCCATGCCTTCATCTTTTCTGGGACTGGGTAGTCAGTGCTTGTTTTAACATTCGCTGGCATAGCCATTGGTTTTCCTCCGTTAAGTGGCTTTAGGTGTTGCGCTACCGCTTTGCGCTGCGCAGTCGTTTAGAAAATTCCAGAGCTGCAGAGACCATCTTCTTGGCGATCTCTGTCCTGTACTCTTTCGTCATTTGTTCTGAGGGGGCGGTCATTGAAATTGATCCGACGATGGCTCCGCCCGAGTCCCGCAATGCCGCACCAATGCACACCACGCGTTCTTTCAATTCTTCATCGTCAATTGAATATCCGCGACGGCGAACCAATCGCAGATCTTCTATTAGTCCAGAGAGAGTTGTCAGCGTCTTTTTAGTGTACTGTGTCAGCCCATTCGCTGATATCACGCGAACCAATTCAATCTCCGGAAGCCATGCCAAGATTGCTTTGCCAGTCGCCGCCGCATGCAGCGCGCGCATTTTGATCAACTCGTCGGGCTCAAATGCAGCGGATTTTTTATCCGAAGCGGAGACTCGCAACTTTGTCACAAGGGACGTTTCAGTCAATACTGCTAGCTGAACGCTATGACCAATCTGAGAGCCGAGATCTTTCAGATCATCCTTGAGCAGCTCGCCGATGTCAGTTTCGCCTTCTGCT
>Ga0209251_1001632_pt1 | contig 16626 bp, 15 predicted proteins | sample SaaInlV_100m_DNA_6_FD_184665 | JGI IMG/M metagenome (GOLD analysis project Ga0209251, IMG submission 184665) | Marine microbial communities from expanding oxygen minimum zones in the Saanich Inlet - Saanich Inlet SI073_LV_10m_DNA (SPAdes) (version 2) | ecosystem: Environmental > Aquatic > Marine... | reverse complement strand
GCTTCTGCCAGGCATCCTCCGTGATCAGGCCCTCTTTCCCAGGATTTTCAAACCACAGGACCGAAGAAAGTGTAAACTGGCCGGCAATCACATCCAAATCTCCGTCACCATCCACATCGTGCATGTAATCTCCGTTATCCTGCATATAATCCTTTCCAAATGGTTCAATACTTCGAAACTTAATGGGGTCCCAATCTGGATTAAGATAGTAGCGCTCTCCTGCAACAATATCCAAGTCACCATCATTGTCCAAATCCCCCACCGCACAGGATTCAATATTGTCCTTATGTAACAACTGCACATCAAAACGAAGGGCAGCGGACAAAACTAGTGGGAAAAGGAGGAAAGGGAAGAATAGGTTTTTCATAAGTAAGTGAATTTAATCAGATGATAATATAAATGTCGGGTAAAATATTTTCTTACGCAAGTTGATATTAAATTGAAGATGTTTTTTTATTTTTCTTTTTTGACTAAGCGGGCAATTTTAGTGAACCCGAAAGACCCACAGTCATTAGCAATCAATGCCCCTCCATCTGCGCTAACGCAGACATCTTCTCCCGCCCAGTCTGAATTTGTCGCTCCGTAAATCCCCTCCCATTCCATTTCCCCATTTTCGTCGACCTTAATCAAATAAATCTTCCATTGTCCGGAAGGACCAGAAATATGTCCGGTCTTTTCATATCGCCCGGTCTCATCACCCGTTCCGGCAACTGCCAACCAGCCACCATCCATCGTTGAACGGGCACCCCATACCTCGTCATGAATCCATTTCCCCTCGTAGCCCCTTGGTTGTCCAAAAAACCGGGTCCAGACGACACTTCCTCTTTCGTCCACCACGGTCAACTCAATATCCCAGTTCTTGCTAAGAGGGCTTTTCTGCGTGTGACCGGCAAGCATGGAATGGCCATTCGCTTTTGTATCAAAGCCCCAGTACACGGTGTTATAATACTTCGACCAAACGACCTTTCCCAGATGATCTAATTTTAAAAGGTGGTATTTATTCGATTCCTCATCCCGGGGGTGGCACATTAATAGGCTGCCTTTATCCTTTGTAGCTTTGACACGGTAACCCGAGGAAGCAAACTCCCCCAATTCACGCCTCCATTCCTCCCTTCCAGTCGAATCCGTTTTCAGCACAACTCCACGGCCCCAGTTCATAAAAGTTCCCTCCGCCAAACCGTCTCGATATCCAGTCACCAAAATCCCTCCCTCTGGAGTGATTGTTAACCCCTCAAATGCGTCTTCCGTTCCCATATTCCATGTTTTTAACCATAGAGTCTTACCCGTATCCGCCTCCACCTGGATGAGGGCCGCATCCCTTCCAAGAGAACCGGCAACAAGATAATTTCCGTCCACTGATTCAGCGACACAGTTTCCTAAATTGTACCCTCGCTTTCCAAATTCTTTTTTCCAGATCAGATTTCCCTGACTGTCAGTCTTGACCAATAAAATCTTTGCTGTTCGGTTTTCCACGAATCCAGTTTCCCCCACCATTAAAAAACCCAGATCTTTCGTTTGAATTACATAATGTGGATGACTCTCCTCACCACTTCCGTTGTATGTGCGGTGCCATTCAATTTGAGGAGGGGAGCTAGCCATTAAACTCTTACAAATCACTAAACCGAGCAGTACTAAATAATTAATATAAGACATACGATTTATAATTTTCACACTTTTTCTCACTTTACTACCACAAATCATTCACACTTTAAAATAGGGATTTATAATTTTTGTAGCCCAGGTACCACTTATTCTTGAAAATAATAGATTATTGCTTTTAAGAGAAGAAAGAGCGTGGATTGATGCCAAAGCTCTCAACCTTAATGACTATCCCAAGAACATCAAAGTTCATAATTCTGAGTTCCTTATACTTTACTCAGGGAATTCCAAATGGATTTTTTCGGCATACTGTCCCCGTAGTATTTCGGGAGAGTGGTCTATCTCTTGAGGATATTGCACTCTTCCTCCCCGCTCTTTATTTGCCCTGGGTGTTAAAATTCCTTTGGTCCATTGTCGTGGAACGTTTTCACTCCAAAAAACAAGGGAAGTACCGGTCCTGGATAATCCCGTTACAAATTCTCACCGCGGGTACGATGGTCGCATTAGCAAACTGGCAGTTCGGCACCTCCCTATCCATTTTCGTTCTCGGGGTTGCTCTTATTAATATTTTCAGCTCCGTGCAGGATGTATCGACCGATGGCTATGCGGTCAAAATTTTGAGTTACCAGGAGCGTGGATGGGGAAATGCCATACAAGTCGGCAGCTATTGGCTGGGATTTGTTGTCGGCGGGGGATTTATTTTAATGCTGATGAATTCACTTGGATGGAATTTTTTGTTGATCGCTATGGCACTAATCACGCTTCTCGCCACCATTCCCCTGCTTTTAACTCGACCAGCTAAAAGAGCTCAAAAAGAAGAAGTTTCCCAAAGCCTAAACCAATCAATTGGATTATTGAATTTCTTACGACAACCAACTGTCTTTAAAATTCTCATCCTTGTGGCCGCCTTTCGAATGCTCGAGGGCTTTATTCGGTCGTTGGTACCCACCATGTTTAAAGACTGGGGAATGGAATTAAATGAAATTGGATTTACTCTTGGTATTGTTGCGCCCGGTGCCGCATTGTGCGGTGCCTTAGTTGCGGGCATTTTGGTGACTCGTTTGGGTCGCCTACATTCGTTACTCCTTTTGGGGAGCATGCAGATCTTATCCGCAGGAGGTTATATGTTTTTAAGTTCGACTGAATTAGTAGACAGTTCTCTGATTTTTCCTGTGGTAGTGGTCGATCATATGATTTCGGGAATGACCACCGTGGCCTTATTTTCATTAATGATGGACTGGAGCCGAAAAGAACATGGGGGTACCGATTATACCTGCATGGATTGTGTCGGAGTATTTGCGATGATGTTCGGAACTGGAATTAGTTACCTGATCGCTCATTATGGCGGCTACACGATGAGTTTTGGCTGTGCAATTCCACTTACTTTACTTTCCTTATTTATTGTTCGCACATTATTTGCTCAAATTCAGAAAGAAAATCACTGGAAGTCCTCACATTCAAATAACTGAATCACAAAAATTGGTTTAACTTTTCTACTGTTAAAAAACTGCTCTATTAAAAAGCGGGGTATTACTCATCTCCTCGTACTGTAAAAAACTAGTTGAGATAAGACTGTACCAATAAAGTCTGCAGACGACTGACCTCCACCGCTGAAGTCTTGGCAATAAATCCCCGGGCGTGTGCAAAATGAACATCCGTTTCCTCTGCCAATTCACTGAAATCAAGACGGGCATCATCATTAAATCGACGCATTCCGTACCCCACTCCCCGACTGTCCGGGGAAATAATGGCGAGTACCTCCTCTTCCAGACCAAGTGCCTTAACCTGATATCCAAGCACCCCGGAAGCATCTTCCGGTAGGCTGTCAATCCGGGGAAGGAATAAAGCTTTAAACTCGCTATCCCCCTTCTTTAAGTTCCAGACTTCCGTATATTGTGATGCCATGTCCAACCTGGATCGTAGATTGGTGATGAACTCGACCAGGTCTCTCCCAATCATCCGCATCACTTCCCAAATTGGTTCGCCTGGATGGTGTTCAGTTTGAGCGGCAAAATTCTTGAGTAAAGTAATATCAAGCGGAGAATTTAATTTCCCCAGAGTCTCACGATCCATTTCTAACCACTCCGCAGTATCTTTGGGCCCTCGACAATCAAACCACTCCGCCACTTCCAACCATGGACAAAACTCACGGGCATCTTCATAAATCCCCAGATGTTGAAGAACGAGAGACAATGCACAGGTAGGAATATGATCGCGGGGAAATTGGTGGTGGTCAAAATTCAGTCTCATTGACTCATGCTCCCCCCCCACATCCAGAACGGCAATGCTTTGATCAGCCAGGTCTGAGTCAGTCGGTTCCCGTCGAAAAATAGAAACCGGATTATCGTGTAAAAGTACAGAGCAGGCCAGAAAGTCATCCTTGTGCGCCCCGCCCGGGTGTGTGATTATGGAAGAAATCATAGGGTGACAACGTGAAGAACAAACGGGGAATGTCGAATCGAAAATGGTATATTTCCCGGCTTCGCCTTCACGGACGATCCAAGATATCATGATGATCAAAGATCTACTTGTCCCATTCTCCAACTTACTCTATACTGATTCGCTTCGGTCATAATAGGGTGACCCCGGCGTGGTGGTTGGAAATGGTAAAGGTTACACAATGTGAAAAGCCTCAACATTTTTGATTTCGTTTCGGTTTTCATCAATCTCATTATCTTATCAACTAAATCCTTTTAAAAGTGTTCAATTTAATCTATCGAAAATTCGGGAATCGTGTCCAAGCCAAGGACGATGTCCTTTCTGGTCTGACTGTTGCTCTTGCACTCGTACCCGAAGCAGTGGCCTTCGCCATTATTGCCGGAGTTACTCCAATCATTGGCTTGTACGCCGCTTTTATTATCTGCCTGGTCACGGCAGTGATAGGAGGAAGACCTGGCATGATCTCTGGTGCTACCGGGGCACTCGCGGTAATCATGGTCTCACTCGTTATCCTCGGGAATGAGAAAGGGGAAGCGCTTGGGCTTGGTCCGGACATGGGCACTCAGTATTTATTTGCCACCGTTATTCTAATGGGAATCATTCAACTCGGCTGCGGTGTTCTTAAACTCGGTCGCTTTGTGCGACTTATTCCCCAACCCGTCATGTTTGGCTTTGTCAACGGATTAGCCATTGTGATTTTCGAAGCTCAATTCCCCATGTTTACGGAAAGCCCGACCACTCCGGGTTCTTCCTGGTTGGTTGGAAATGACATGTACCTCATGCTTGGACTCGTCTTCCTGACCATGGGAATCATCCACTTTTTACCCAAGCTTACCACTCAGTTACCCTCCTCTTTGGTCGCGATTGTTTCCATTAGTTGTCTCGTGATTGGATTAAACCTGGATACTCTGGTCGTAAAGGATATGGCGTCTATTGGGGGTGCACTGCCCAGTTTGGTTACCTTTACTATTCCATTCAATTGGGAGACCCTTCAATTCATTGCCCCCTTTGCCTTCATTCTTGCCGCCGTGGGACTGATCGAATCTCTAATGACTCTTACTCTCATTGACGAACTGACTGAAACTCGTGGCAATAGTACCCGCGAATGTCTTGGGCAAGGAGCAGCTAATGTGATCACTGGGTTCTTTGGTGGAATGGGTGGTTGTGCAATGATTGGCCAAAGTATTATTAATATTCGCTCCGGCGGACGGGGTCGATTGTCTGGAATTGCCGCGGGTATTTTCCTCCTTTGCTTTATTCTTTTTGCCAGTTCCTTAATTGAACGAATTCCCCTCGCCGCTCTGACCGGAGTAATGTTCATGGTGGTAATTGGAACTTTTGAATGGAGTAGCCTTAGGATTCTCAGAAAAATTCCAAAAACCGATGCATTCGTAATTATTTTAGTATCCGCAATTACTGTGATTAGTCATAACCTTGCCTTGGCGGTGATTACTGGAGTGATCGTTTCCGCCCTTGGATTTGCATGGAAGTCCGCGCAGCATATACACCGATCGAATGAAATACGAAAGGATGGTACAAAAGTTTATTTCTTACACGGCCCTCTCTTTTTTGGTTCAATTACCGATTTTACTCAGGGATTCGATCCAGCGGTGGATCCCGATGAAGTGATTGTGGATATGATGGACTCAAGGGTGTGGGATCATTCTGGATTGGAAGCGATTCATAAACTGGGTGCTCGATATAAAGCCGCAGGAAAGTCCATTAAATTACAGCACATAAGCCGTAACTGTAGTGCACTCCTGAAAAAGGCGGGAAGTATGATTGATGTAATTGTACTTCCTGATGATCCGAGCTACCATGTTGCCAACTTGATCAAGTCGGATCGAATGCCTTCTGCACGGTCTTAACTCTCGGCTAGAGATAGGCACACGCCTACTCAATTAAGAACAATCAAACGAATTTAGCTTTAAATCCCCCGTATTGTTTCCCCATGCTTCATGGTTACGAAGCATTGAGGGTCCAAGTTCTTCGCCTCCACTGCCTTCCTTAATCGTTCAGGCGGTTCATTCATCGGTTCATCCGTCAAATCCAGGAATGTTCCCCAGTGCATCCCGATCGACCGTTTGCTCGCCACATCGAGGTGAATTTGAACGGCCTCTTCCGGAGTACAGTGCATATCCTTCATAAACCAACGGGGTGCATAAGCCCCAATGGGGATAAGTGAAAGATCCATCCTTCCAAATTTTCTCCCGATATCTAAAAAGTCTTGGGAATATCCCGTATCCCCCGCAAAAAAAAGCTTTTGTTGCGGAGTTTCAATTACCCAACCCGCCCAGAGTACCCGATTAGTATCCCCCAATGTCCGCCGACTCCAGTGTTGAACCGGAACGGCATTCAGTGTCCAATCCCCTACTTGATGACTTCCCCACCAATCTAACTCCATTACTCCCTCACTAATTCCAATTTTTTTAAACCAGGCCTTCATTCCAAGAGGAACTACAAAGACGGGCGGACTTTTCTTTTGCCGGGCAACAAGGCCGAGCACAGACTTCTTGTCTAAATGATCATAATGATTATGCGAAATTACCACTATATCGATAAGGGGCAGATCTTCTAGGGAAATAGCAGGAAGCAGAACACGCTTGGGACCTGCAAAACCAACGGGAGATGCACGGTTTGTTAAATGCGGGTCCGTAATCAGGTTTACTCCCATGTGCTGCCAAAGAAAAGTCGAATGCCCAATCCAGGTCAGCGTGGACTCGCTTCGATTAGTCTGCAAAAAGGAAATATCTGGTTTATCTTTTTCAAAGTCTATTGGTTCCTGAGGCTTTCGGGTGACACGCCAACGGAGGACATCTAATAAACTCTTAGTCATTATTTTTTCAGATAAATAATTATTCTTAAAACCATTCTCGGTATGATGAATTGGCTTTTTTTTAGAAAGACGATTTGGTGTGGCACAGCCAAAAAGAAAAACCACACACAAAACTAATCGTGCAATTACTTGCATGAATATTTAATCCACTAAATAGGGTTACTATCGAGGAAAAAATTCGTAATGATCAGCCTGTTTACCATCAAGCAGGATAACCTCGTAATCCATTTTTTCTTTTCCAAATAAAACCCGCATCACGTGATGATCGCTTCCTGTCATTCCTGGTGACTGAAGGTACCACCTGTCCGACTTGGGAATCCTTTGGGGCACTCCTAGTCCCCCTTCCCCGACGTATACAATACCAGTTGGATCCTTCTTTTCATTACGAATGGGAACGGTTCGTTTAATCACATGACCATCGGATTCAATAGCGAGATCGAGATTAAATTTTTCAAACAAGGGTACCCAGAACTTCTTTGCTTTACCCGGACTTTTTACCGCGGGCCAAACTGGCCGGTGGTACTCGGCTAAAAGCCAGCGGACCTTAGGGCGTAAATCAAAAAGAGTTTTTGCCAACCATGCCTGCTGGTCTCCTCCTGCACTTATCTCACTGTTCAAGGTGACAAGTGCGACCTTGGGAGAAATCATGGTGTGGAAATAATTTTTACCGGAGCCTCCAGGGGTATCGAAAATTTCGTCGTACAGAGGTCCACCATCATGGTTTCCCCGAGTAGGAATAATGGGCAAAACCTTGCCGGACTTGGTAACGGTAAGTTCGTGCTGACTCAGCCAGGTTGACCACTGGCTCCAGCTTCTACCACTCACGATGTAGTCACCTCCATGAGCAAAAGCAATCAACTGGTCGTCCTTTTCAGACAAGTCCGCCATCAGCAAATTGACTTGGGCACGCGCGTCGATTCCAGTTCGAGAATCCCCACCAAAAAGAAGTCTGAATTCTCTATCATCCGAAGGGGCAGTCGTGAAATGTAAAACCGGGGATTTCTTGCCATCCGACTCGACCTCGAAGTGATAAGTCGTGGATGGCTTCAATCCACTGATCCGGGCGTGGTGATAGTATTGTCCTTTGGCCCCTGAGTATGCTCCACTTCGTTGGGCTTCCAGAATCTTCCCAACCTCATTGAGTTTTCCCTCCGAACGAATTCCATAACGCACCTTGTGTCCGCTCCCCTTCTTCGCAGTAGTCCAGGAAATCGTAGCCTTGGTAGAGGGTTCCTTTGTCCAGATCACACGCCACTGGGAAGGGCCGTCGCCCTTGACTGGCGCCAAATCTTCCATCCTCGTTTCCACATATTTCCGATCGAGCCATGGAGTTTCCGAAAAAACCTTGATAGAGACCAAGGGCGTTAAAAAAAGAAGTAATTGAGTCAGTATTTTTATTTTCATTAAGATATTTTTTTGGATTCCATAGAATTCCAATGGAACCATAAAAAGAGTGGAATACCCCCATTGCAAATCCTTAATGCCAAGTCATGCCAATGCTCCCAACCATAAGCTGTCATTCGGCTCGTGGCGGTAACAAATCCCCAAACTGCCATCCATAAGGCAATCGTCTTGATTCTTTTTCCAGGCAGAAGGAGGAGAGCGACAAGAATGAAGTCCTGAATGGCAATAATCGGCAAAGCTAATTCCGCAATAGCCTGTCTCGATGCAGCGATAGTTAAAGCTTCCTCTAGGTCTTGGAAGGATACCGCGGTAAAAACGGGATCACCAAGAAACAAGTTCATCGTACCTATGATCAAATCAACAAAGGAAGGCTTAAGCCAAAGGGCACACAAGCCATGGCCCACGAAAGTTCCGGCGACTCCCCAGCGTAATAACCACTCCACCCGGCGTAGATTTCCTTTTTCAGGAAAGGCGGTCAGCAGGAGTAAGGCTAGCGGTGCGGCATAGCGCACTGCATGCCCCGCCGGATCGGTGGCATGAAAAGGGTTACCCGGATTGATAAGCCATGAAAAAATAGCAGTAAAAAATGGCCAAAGAGTGAGCAGACCAAGGCAGGCAAAATCGACTTTCCTTAGTACCGATGAGGTCTCAGGTCGAAGAAAACCAAGCACCAAAACTGCTCCGGAAGCGAGCAGAAGAAAAAACCATATTGTGTAATCCAGGTCGTAGACTAATTTTCCACCCATCGAACCAAGAAGGTAGGAATTGAGAGCCGAAGGAGCGGCCAACTTGGCGGCATAACCCAGGGACTGAATCACAATAAGGATCCTTAAAAACCAGATCAATTTTTGTTGCATAAAAGGACATATGGTGGAGATTTTTCTCTATTTTCGCAACTCCTTCCTAAGAAAAATGATTCTTTTCCAACAAGCCCCCGCACAAAGACGCAATACAGTAAGATCTTCTCTTCCAGTGCCAATGCATTGAGTTGTCCAATAATCGTAAGCCCCGGCGATTTTTCAGCAGTCCTCATTGCCATGGCAGAAGTCAAATTGTACAATTCAGATTGGTCATTATCGGGTAAACCCACTCCAATTTTATTCAGTGTGTCGACTATCGAAGACAGTTCTTCTAAATAAATGCCACGGCATTTTTGGACACATATCTCTTTAATCGTTTTATGCTTTTGTCTAGAAGAATTTTCGCCTTTCATTCATCCGTACTAATGACATCTCATTTTGCAGAAAAATAACTCTCCACGGGTACCTTATAAACGAACGACTAGTAATTTTTCTTGATTATCCGTCGAAATTATCAATGAATCAATTCCTTTCACCTTAATCCTTCACTCCTGTTTTATCATGGCCATACAAATCAAAAATAAATCTAAAGTTGAAATCGGTGTCGTACCCACACACCTTATGTTTGTGGGCGCACTCGCACCGGATGAATCCGGCAAACTCCCACGCACCAACTCAGGTGATTTAAAAATTGTATCGGGTATGCGCCTGCTCTGCCGTACTTCGCCGGTAAAACTAAACAATGTCCAAGTTACACTCTTCCCAGGTACTGATGCCAAGGACTTGGACGATATGTTCAAAGGATTACGTGCCCTCAAACTTCAGGTTCATTTGATTATGATGGTCGGCGGTGCCAACCCACTTAATTCAAAGGATGAAGACGCGGTGGTGGACATGCTTAATTCAGGGCTGGCTGTTGCTAAAAAGTATAAAGTGAAACATGTATCCTCTACTTCATTCGAGGAATGGCTCTCCGGTAAAAAGCTCAAAGGTAAGGCATTTGATAACGCGGTCAATCAAGTCATTAAACTCCATGCCCGTTGCTACAAAGAATCTGGTCTTGAAAAAAGTTCCGTTGTTGCCTGGCACCTCGAATTTTTACGCGGTGTGGAATTTCAGAACTTCACCAATGCGGCCAAGGCCGCCAAAGTGGTCATGGGAATCAATAAAAAGATCAAGAAAAAATTCTTTAAGGTTATGATTGATGCTGCACATTGTGGAGACTCCGACTTATCAATTTCCGAAAATGAAAAAGTTATTAAGGAATTGGCTAAAGCCGATGCACTCGGAATTTTTCATGCTTCCGCCAAAACCACCCGCGGGTGCTTGACTACAGATGACGGTTGGATCGGTGCCCTACTCGCTGCTTATGCACCAACCGGAAAATTAAAGCATGTCTTTGTGGAACTCTTTCATCATGAGGACCCCGCACTCGCCCCCTTGCGCAAAGCAGTCAAGGGACACGGCGTCAATACAACGGACGGAAGGACATACAACAAAACCGTGACAGACGGTATCGTTGATGTGGCTCATAGGCTGAACAATTTGGCTGCCCGTAAATTGATCAAAAACTGAAAAGTTTCCATTTTTTAATCAATGAAGTGTTGGCTTTTCCGGCACTTACAATTCCTACTATTTTCAGATTCAATTTTGAAAATAGATAAACTCCTGTAAAAATGACTATTAATCGAAGGAAGCTTCTTGCCTTTGGAGCGGTTGCCACCGGAACCACTGTACTGGATTCAAAGTCCTACGCCGAAATAAAACCATCCCTTCCGTCCCAAGGAAGGGGATACGACTATAAGCGTCCTGATTTCCCCAAAGGGAGTCGACTCCTGTTTCAGGGTGATTCTATAACCGATATGAAATGGGGCCGGAATGAAAATGACCGCAATCATTACCTTGGGCATAGTTATGTTTTTCTTATTGCAGGTCGCCTCGGAATGGACATGCCAAAAGCAAAGCTTGCATTTTTTAACCGGGGAATCAGTGGAAACAAAGTATCCGACCTAAAGGCACGTTGGCAAAAAGATGCAATTAATCTCAAACCCGATCTTCTAAGTATCTTAGTGGGAACTAATGATGTCGGGATGGGATTTCGTCACCCGGGCAAAGCAGTTACGCCTGGTGCGTTCGAAAGAGACTACCGCCAAATTATTGAAGCCAGCCTCAAAGCCAATCCCAAACTTCGTATCGTTTTGCTCGACCCTTTCATTCTGCAATCGGGCAGATTAAAAGATCAACAGGCATACAGCTCTCGTCGTAAAGAGACGGATAAAATGAGGGTCGTGGTAACCAAGCTGGCCAAGGATTACCAGACCGCTCATCTCCAGACTCAGGACCTGTTCGATCAGGCTGCCAGTGAAGCCGGAGCGGAAAACTGGATCTGGGACGGCATCCATCCCCTCCCCCAGGGTCACGAATTAATTGCCAGGCACTGGTTGGATAAAGTAGCCACCCGCTGGCCAAAAGCCTAAATTTTTGAACCATTTAACATGAAAAATTTCATTACCCTACTTTCTTTAATTGTATCCCTATTTGTTATTGGCTCCTTATCCTATGCCAAGACCAAGCAATCAACTCCGCACAAACAGGTTTGGGACGGAAAAAAAACCTCCTTTCATGGCTTTGATCAATATAACTTCCCATTGGAAGGGATTGCTTGTCGGGTGGTCGTGCCTAAGAAAATTGCCGACGGAAAACCCTGGGTTTGGCGGGCACGATTCTTCGGGCATGAACCCCAGTTTGACATCGCCATGCTCAAGCTTGGCTACCATGTGGTATACTGCGATGTAAGTGGGCAATTCGGAAATAAGGAAGCCGTGAACAGATGGAATCAATTTTATAATTACCTCCGCTTTGAGCACCTATTTTCAGACCGGGTAATCCTTGAAGGGATGTCCAGAGGTGGATTAATTGTGTACAACTGGGCTGCCGCAAATCCGGATAAAGTGGCCGCCATTTATGCCGATGCACCGGTTCTTGATTTTAAAAGCTGGCCCAAAATCAATCCGACCATTCTGAAAGTATACGGTTTTAAAAATGAACAGGAGGCCAAAACATATAAAAATAACCCGGTCGATAACCTGGCTCCGTTAGCCAAGGCAGGTATTCCCATTATTCATGTTGTCGGTATGGCTGACAAAGTGGTTCCAGTAAGCGAAAATACACTGATTGCGGAGCAGAGGTATCAGAAAATGGGAGGCACCTTTAAAGTGATTCGAAAAGAAGGCATCGGCCACCACCCCCACTCCCTGAAAGATCCAAGTCCGATCGTAAATTTTGTAACCACACAGGGCCAGGGATCGGCCAATCTGCCTGCTGAAAAAATTGTCGGTCGTACAAACTTCATTCGGCGAAGTACATTCAACAACAGCCGTATTCGATTTGAACGCGAAAAAAAGGGGCATATTGCATTTATTGGTGGATCGATAACCGAAATGAATGGATATCGCCCTATGGTTTGTGCGATGCTTGAAAAACGCTTTCCACTAACTGACTTTACCTTTACGCAGGCTGGAATCAGTTCCACCTGTTCGGATACCGGTGCCTTTCGACTCGCCCGTGATGTTCTCAGTAAAGGCCCATTAGATATGCTCTTTGTGGAATTTGCTGTAAATGATGACCAAGATGGACAGAAAAGTCTTCAAAATGCGCTCCGGGGAATGGAGGGTGTCATTGCTCAGGCTCGTAAGCACAACCCCAAGGTTGATATTGTCATGACATTTTTTGCCAATGAAAATATTCTTGATCATCTCGGTAAAAACAAGAACCCCCCATCCATTGCCGCACATTCACAGGTAGCGGAACATTACGGTGTCTCGGTCAATCACCTGGCACAAGAATTATCTGACTTAATAAATGCGGGAAAGATGGATTGGAAAAAATACGGAGGTGTTCACCCAAACCAGTACGGAAATACCATGTGCGCATCGATGATTGCAAATTCCCTGCTCGATATTTGGTCCAAACCAATTGCCAAGAATGGGCAATCAAAAGCACACCCTCAAGTCAGCCCACTCGATCCATTTAGTTATGTAAGTGGAAGATTTTTAGATTTTGATCAAATTGAAATTGATCAAAGCTGGAAAAAAGGGATTCCGGACTGGCCAAAAGAAAATAAGGGTAAAGTACGCTCTCGCTTCCTCGGGGCGCCATTCATTTATGCAAATCAAGCAGGTGCCAAACTCAAGGTTAAGTTTAACGGCACTGCCATTGGCGCCTACATGCTTTCCGGTCCGGACACCGCCATTATTCGATGCACAATCGATGGAAAAGAAAGCAAAGAGATTGACACATTACACCGGCACAGCGGATTTAACTACCCTATGACCGTTATGTTCTTTAACGAGCTAAGCAATAGTGGGCATGTTTTGGAACTCGAGATCCTAAAAAACCGGAAGGGAAGAATGCGCGAAGGTGGCGAAGCACTTAGGGTATTACACTTTACCGGAAATTAATTGAATCTACTTTCCTATCTCCAATCCTTTTGGACTTAGCGAGTGGATGAATCCCAGTAAACCAGCAAAGAGAAACAAAGCCACCAATTGATGAATCACCGGAAGGGATACCTGATATTCCACGATTAACAAAATCGTAGAAACTCCAAGGAGAAACTGAACGCTTACCAGCCCAATTACCCATTTCATTCTTCGCGTCTGCAAAATTGATAACAAACCACTCCGGTAAGCCTTCCAGCCCAAACCGAGCAGACCGAGGGTCAAAATCGTCCCCATCCAACGGTGTATGAATTGAACGGAAAATTTATCCTCCACAAAATTTTTCCAGTACGGGGACAAGCCAAACAGACCATCCGGTTTCCACTCGTCTCCCATCATAGGAAAGGTATTAAATCCATACCCTGCCTTCATCCCGGATACAAATGCACCATAGGCAATTTGGGCACAGAGCAGGAGCAGAAACCCGATTGCCCAAGGGCGATAGGAAACCGCATTGTGGTCGCTTGGGGAATCCTGTTCTTTATCCAAATCGAGCAACATCCACCAAGCCAATCCAAAAACGGAAAAAGCCAAACTGAGATGTGCCGCTAAGCGGTAATGACTGACCTCCGGAACATTTACCAGTCCACTCTTCACCATATACCACCCCATCAATCCCTGGGTAATCACCAAAATATTAAGGCATAACCCCTTCACCTTCATTTCACCGCTCAGTTTTCCACGAAGCAAAAACCAGAGGAATGGAACCAAGCAGAGCAGCCCCACAATCCGCCCCAGTATCCGGTGCAGATATTCCCAGAAGAAAATGAATTTAAATTCATCCAGACTCATCCCCTTATTCACCTTCTGATATTCGGGAGAGGCTTGGTACATCCCGAACACATCATCCCACTGAGCATCGGTGATCGGGGGAAGAATTCCCGCGATTGGCCGCCAGTCCACCATGGAGAGCCCGGAACCAGTCAGCCGGGTAATCCCGCCCACTACCAAGATAATCACCACACTCAAACAAACCGAGCGGAGCCAGTATTTTTGTAAATTTTTGGGATTGGACATTGTTATTGGATTCAGGAAAAAACAATAGAAACGAAACAATATCCTATCTATTTAATCCAGGCTCTCAAACTTTAATACATTTTAAACATCACAGACTTCTGCGGCATGCCTTAGGGCAAGAGCCTTGTCTTTCCAGGTCGGGATAAATTCTTGGGCCACATACCCATCGTACCCGGTATTTACGATCGCATTCATCACCCCGGGATAATTGATTTCCTGTTTGTCATCCAGTTCCGCCCGGCCGGGATTGCCCGCTGTGTGGTAATGTCCGATTACCTCCTTGTATTGGTTAATACGTCGAATTACATCCCCGTTCATTACCTGTACATGGTAGACATCAAAAAGTAATTTGAAATGGTCGGAACCGATTTTATTAATCATTTTCACACAATGATCCACATCATCACCAAAGTATCCGGGGTGTCCTTTCATCGGATGACTGTCGTCCCGGGAATTTAAATGTTCAAGGCAAAGAGTGATCTTATTTTTTTCCGCAATCGGAAGCACTTTTTTCCAACAGGCTATACAGTTCTCCTCCGCCTGTTCGTCATCGATCCCCTCCGCTTTCATACCCGTAAAAGTAATCACACGCTCATACCCGGCAGCCGCACAAAGCGCAATCGACTGGGTAATCTTTTCTACACACTCCGCATGATTCGCCGGGTCCACAGGGCCTTTCTTAAACCCATGACTCCCAACCAGCGAAATATCCAGTCCCAGTTCCTTAACCATCGGATAATGCTTAGGGGAAATTCCCTCCATCGCCACCAGACCGACCTCCCTACACAGCTTGGCCAGTTCGGGAGTGGGCATCGGATTGAATGTCCAGCCCATGATGGACTGTTTGATCCGCCCGTTTTTAATCCGAAACTTGGGATCGGCCTGATCCATCGGAGACTGGGCACGGGCAGGTTTTGGAGCGGTCAGTAAGGTACCCGCAATCGCGGTCGATGCGGCCGTTTTAAGAAGGGTTCTTCGGTTGGTTTTCATGATTTTGAAATAAGAAACTTATTGGCAAGAAGGTTACAAATCAAACTTGAGGAGGTTGGTGCTAATTATCAATAAAATTGGTAAGATGACAAGTGGATCGCCACGGGTTATGTCCTCGCGATGGCAAAACTTGGAGTGATTTAAAAGTACGGATCGAGGGTAACACACACTTTGTCATTGCGAGGAGTGACGACTAGTCCGAGGCGGCAATCCATCATGTCTCGGAGGACGCGGGCGGAGAACGCAGTTCGGTTAATGAGGGACAGTGTATCCCTACTCTTTTCGCGTTCGTTTTTGTACCTTCTTGTAAATTAAATCATTTTCCCGCTTCCCAACAGTAATCACATAGATGACGATTTCATTTCGATCCACTTCATAGACCAGTCGATACCCTGCGGATCGGAGTTTGATCTTATAATAATTTTTAAAACCTCTCAGTTGATCAGCCTGAACCATTGGATTCACGATTCGCTCACCAAGCTTCTTTTTGAACTGTTCCCGGATAACATCTCCTATTTTATTCCACTCCTTCCAAGCACTTGGAAGAAACTTTAGCTTATAAGTCATCCAGACTTACTTCCTTGGCCAATTTCTTCTCCTCTTCTCGCTCATGAATGATGCGGGAAATATTCAAATCATCCAACTCCTCCATCATCCGTTCGTATTTCTCGGCAGGCACTAAGTAAGCAGTCGGTTTATTATGATTCAGGATCGCAATTGATTCGCCTTCAGATTCCTCAATCAATTGACTGGGGTTCTTCTTAAGTTCAGAAACACTGGCCGAAAAAGCACTAAATAATGTATTCATATTTATACTAAATATAGCGCTTAATTTAGCACTTACAATGAAATTAAGACAATTTTTCATTGCCAGGAGAGAGCGAAGTGAGGGAAGCGGCAATCCATCGTGTCTCGGGGGACGCAAACGGTTAGCCTGTTCGCTTACTGGTTCGCAGTGGATCGCCAAGGGCTTTCAGCCCTCGCGATGACAAGGTGGGGTGAAGGATGCCCTCGCGATGGATGCCCTCGCGATGAAAAGATT
>Ga0209251_1001624_pt1 | contig 16665 bp, 12 predicted proteins | sample SaaInlV_100m_DNA_6_FD_184665 | JGI IMG/M metagenome (GOLD analysis project Ga0209251, IMG submission 184665) | Marine microbial communities from expanding oxygen minimum zones in the Saanich Inlet - Saanich Inlet SI073_LV_10m_DNA (SPAdes) (version 2) | ecosystem: Environmental > Aquatic > Marine... | reverse complement strand
CGCGCTGGCGGCTACAATCCCGTTCGTGGCGATCGCGTTATCGCTTGGGCGAGAGCGTTCTTAAATCAAAACTTCCCATTAGAAACAGGAAGCCACAGCGACGCGACGAGCTACACCGTTGAGGCAGGCGCCTTACAGGTAAAACAGAAAGACGGCAGTTGTGCGACGCTGCGGGCCAGCGAGCAATGGGTAGGCTACACGGGCGAGGCCGCTCAACCGACCTCCATTTTGCTCAGAAACAACGGACTGCATGCCGAGATACAGATTGACAGCAACCACCCCGTGGGACAAACCGATCCTGCGGGTGTCAAAGATGTGTGCCTCGAGTCAGCTCTCACCACGATTCAAGACTGTGAAGACTCGGTAGCCGCGGTAGATGCCGAAGATAAGATTGTGGTCTATCAAAATTGGTTAGGGCTGATGCGAGGCGATCTGTCAGAAAGCTTTCAAAAAGGTGGCGCCCTGCAAACACGCACCTTGCAGCCCGATCGCCAATTTACAGCACCTGATGGCAGCGCTTTCGTGTTGCCTGGTCGCAGCTTACTTTTTGTGCGCAATGTGGGCCACCTGATGACCAACGACGCCATCCTCACAGGAGATGGTTCAGAGGTTCCCGAAGGTATTCTTGACGCGCTGTTTACCTCAGCTTGCGCGCTGCATGACATCCAGCGCACCCAAGGCCCCCGTAACTCGCGTGAAGGCAGCGTTTACATTGTAAAGCCAAAGATGCATGGGCCCGATGAGGTGAGTTTTGCCGTCGACCTGTTTAGCAAGGTTGAAGACGTTCTGGGACTGCCGGCAAACACGCTCAAAATCGGCATCATGGATGAGGAACGGCGCACCACCTTGAATTTAGCCGAGTGCATCAACCGCGCCAGTGAGCGTGTGGTGTTTATTAATACTGGGTTTCTCGATCGCACAGGAGATGAGATTCATACCAGCATGGAAGCCGGCGCTTTTACCGCAAAGAGCGCCATGAAAGGTGAAACGTGGATCAGCGCCTACGAAGACTGGAATGTGGACGTGGGGCTTAGCTGTGGCCTGCAAGGTCACGCGCAGATCGGTAAGGGCATGTGGGCCATGCCAGACCGCATGACCGACATGTTAACCACTAAAATTGGCCATCCTAAAAGCGGCGCCAATTGTGCCTGGGTGCCCTCACCCACAGCAGCCACCCTGCACGCGACGCATTACCACGAAGTAGATGTCATGGCGGTTCAGGCTCAACTGAAAGACAGCCCTAGGCGCAAAATTGATGAGATTTTGAAGATACCGTTAAAAGGCGCGGAAGGGATGGGTGCCGACGCCATACAGCGCGAGCTCGATAATAACGCCCAAGGTATATTGGGTTACGTGGTGCGCTGGATCGACCAAGGCGTGGGGTGCTCCAAGGTTCCAGACATAGACAATATCGGCCTAATGGAAGATCGAGCGACTTTGCGAATTTCCAGCCAGCACCTTGCCAACTGGATTCGCCATGGGGTTGTCACCGAGCAGCAGGTTCAGTCCACCCTAGAACGCATGTCGGCGGTTGTAGATGAGCAAAATGCCAACGATCCCACATACCGACCCATGGCTGTCGATCTCGCCAACAACGTGGCCTTTCAAGCAGCTTGCGATTTGGTGTTTATGGGAACTGAACAGCCTAGCGGCTACACCGAACCGCTGCTGCATCAGCGCCGCAAGGAATTTAAAGCTAAGCAGTAGCCCGGTGAGCCCTCCTGAAAGTTGTAGCGGTAGGGCTCAACAACTAATAGCTACGGGTCAAGCACTCAGCATGAGCGGGTTAAGCGCCTTGTCTGCGGGCAGGTAGTCGGCGTTAAGCGCTGCAGCCACCGCCTCGTGGGTGATGTGACCGGCGTGCACATTGAGGCCCTGACGCAGGTGATCATCATCTTGAAGTGCGGCCAAACCCTTATCAGCGAGCTTAAGGGCAAAAGGCAGTGTCGCATTGGTCAATGCCATCGTCGCAGTGCGCGCCACGCCCCCCGGCATATTCGCAACACAGTAATGAACGACGTCATCAACCACATACGTTGGCGACTGATGGGTGGTCGCTTGTGACGTTTCAAAGCAACCGCCCTGGTCAATGGCCACATCGACCAACACGGCACCCGGGCGCATGGCCGCCACATCGTCTCGAGTCACTAGTTTAGGGGCTGATGCTCCGGGAATGAGGACCGCACCAATGACGAGATCGGCCGCTCGAACGTATTGCTCCACGGCATTTTGGGTAGAGTAAAGACCCACAGCCCGTCCCTGAAACAAGTCGTCGAGCTGCTGTAAGCGCTCAATAGAACGATCAAAAATGGTCACCTGAGCGCCCAACCCAGCGGCCATTTTCGCGGCTTGGGTACCCACAACACCGCCGCCCAACACGACGACTCGCGCGGGCTCAACCCCGGGCACTCCCCCCAGCAGCATGCCGTTGCCACCCTGAGCTTTTTCAAGGTGGTGTGCGCCGGCTTGAATCGACATACGCCCTGCCACCTCACTCATTGGCGCCAACAAGGGCAGCCCACCCTTAGCATTGGTCACCGTTTCATAGGCAATGGCTGAAACTCCCGACTCCAGTAACAGTTGAGCTTGGTCGGGGTCTGGGGCGAGGTGCAAGTAGGTGAACAAAATCTGCCCCGAACGCAGCATTCTGCACTCGTTGGGCTGAGGTTCCTTAACTTTAATGATCATGTCAGCAGCCGCAAAAATGTCTTCAGGGCTCGCGACGATTTGGGCCCCAACCGCCTCGTAGCTGGCATTGTCGAAACCCACACCGGCACCGCCCTCGGTCTCGACCAAAACCTGATGACCACGATTGATCAATTCACGAACGCCAGCGGGGGTCATGCCAATGCGGTATTCGTGGTTTTTAATTTCTTTAGGAATGCCAACGATCATAGAAAACTCCGGTGGTGGCTTGCAGAGGCCCAAAGCTCTGCCTGAATTTCACAATTTACCGTCATTTATTTTTATATTTAGCTATAAATTTGATGCTAATATAGTCAAATTGACTAAAATTAAGGTTAAAATTTCTCAATACAACTGCATATGAACCCAAAAAACCGGGCTATTCGGTTCGTTTATAACGGAGAGTTCTAAGGATGCCAGAGCAAAACCTGAGCCGGATAGATCGAAAGATCCTTCGGTGCTTGCAACACAATGCCCGACTCAGTTTTGCAGAGTTGGCGCGCCAGGTCGGTTTAACCACGACACCTTGCAAAGAACGGGTTAAACGACTGGAGCGCGACGGTTACATCCGTGGCTACCATGCCGACCTCAACCCAGAAAAACTCGGTCGTGGATTAATCGTATTCGTACAAATCACCTTGCAACGGACTGCAGGTGATGCCTTCAATGAATTCACTGAAGCTATTCGTGATGTGCCTGAAATTGAAGAGTGCCATTTGATCGCTGGTAACTTTGACTATCTGATCAAAGCGAGAGTGCGAGACATGACCGATTACCGAGACTTTTTAGGAAGCAGCCTTATGCAGCTGCCGGGGGTCCAGGAGAGCACCAGCTACCCTGTCATGGAGGCTCTACAGGCGAGAGCGCACTATTCCCCGACCATCTGTCCTTAGCACCGAATGAAAAACTCAGTTGGTTACTAACGGCGGCTCATGCCGAAAACCGGTAGCGGCAGCGGCAGGAAAAAACGCTTACTTACGCACACCTTCGCTAGTCCTAGAATTAACTGACGTTATGTTAGAATTCTGCGCGAGAGGTAATTTCAGCTGCGCTCGGGTATAAAAAAATAGTAACCATGATGAAAAACAAGCAGATTTTTTACACGGCAGGTTTAATCAGGGAGGCGTGTCAACAGCGGCCAACATCTAAGCCCTATACGTTGGGGCTTGGTATTTCTTCCTGAGCATCAGTACCGGACCTAAGATATGAACAAATCAAACCAACTGGCATACACCCTTGTTGAACTGATGATCACTCTGGCAATTTTAGGCGTACTGACTGCTATAGCACTCCCGGCCTATCAAGATTATTCCGAGAAAGCCAAATTTGCAGAGGTATTATCTATTGCAGACGGGTACACAACGGCTGTTGGTGTATGCATAGCGCAGATCGGCAGCAGAGAAGGTTGTAGCGAGGGCATCAATGGAATCGCTAATGTTGATACGTCTGCGGCCTACGTAGACGCAGGCACAATTATCAACGGAACTATTGAACTCACAGCATCCAACGCAGCTGGTGGCTACACTAGCGTTCTTACCCCAACTTTAACGGCTGGCTCTATAGTCTGGGACCAGACCGGCACCTGTGTTGGCGTTGGTTATTGTACCAACTGAATCGCTCGCCTATCACAGTCACTACGTCAAACGTGTAAAGTCGCACCAAACAGCGAGGTGTGCTTAATCTGACAGAAGAGCATCGTTTGTGAGCCCCCAAAGAGCCTTTCTCAACCTACTTTTTAACCGAGAAGTAACCGCTAAGGCCGGGTCAGCCATTGACTTGCCTATCGTTGGTTCACCGCTACTGCCGTTGCTGAATCGAGCGCTTGGGGCTATGCCCCTAGCACTGACACAACATCCGAGAGTCGCTTTCGCACCGACACTCGCGGTGTGTGAAGACGCCACAATAGGCCATGGCAAGTTCTAACAACTCTTTTCCAGCGGATTCTAGGGCGCGAACCTCGGGAGTCAGCTATGCCTAATTCAAACTGTGCAACCTGCTAAATTAGTGAGACACCCGCAGAGAGAACAGATACACAATTTTTTCTACTGCTACTACAGCGGAAATAAACAGTACTCATAACTAGGTCAGCGCAGACTGTCTCGCCCGCAGTTCAATTTACTACTTAGATCCAACTCGAAACAACAAGCCGCCTTATTGCCGCCAGCAGCATTGCATGCCTGTTATTGCGCGCAAAAACCTGCTTCGGGAGGCACGGTTCTCGTCGTGTAGCATAGCCGGTTAACCTGTATACTGGGCGACTAGCGTAGGCCATGCCGAAGAGAGGCAAAATCGTGAACGTCGAGGCGACTACAAAACCAGCTCTGCTCACAGGTATTTCGGCTCGTCTGGTGGCCGATAGCGTTATTACCACCGAGCAGGCTCAAACAGCTATCCGCGAAGCCAGCAAAAAGAAGATATCTCTCATTAGCTATCTCTCTCAGGCACTCGATATAGATAGCTATGACCTCGCCGAAATAGCGTCCGCAGAATTTGGCGTTCCCTTGCTAGATTTATCTGCAATAGATCGGAATACATTCCCGGATAAGCTCGTCTCCGCTGCGCTGATGAGCAAGCACCAAACAATACCAATTTTTAGACGTGGCAATCGCTTATTCATCGCCCTAGCAGACCCCACGAACATTGCGGCACTCGATGAAATTAAGTTCGCGACGGGCATAAGCACAGAAGCAGTAGTTGTTGACGAGCGAGTCCTTGCTAGGCTTCTCACCGAGCTGTTGGATCAGCAAAATTCGTTAAACTCTGAAATGGATCAGCTCGGAGATAGTACAGAGTTTGATCTAGATATCGTTGACGAAACTGCGAGTGATATTGAGGATACCGATACTAGCGCCGTAGACGATGCGCCAATTGTTCGCTTCGTGAATAAAGTTCTTCTAGATGCCATCAAGCAAGGCGCTTCTGACATTCATTTTGAACCCTACGAAAAAGATTATCGCGTACGATTTCGGACCGACGGTATACTTCGCGAGGTGGTAAAACCGCCCCGGGCCCTCGCTCCTCGCTTGTCGGCCCGAATAAAGGTTATGTCCCAGATGGACATTTCTGAACGCCGTGTACCCCAAGACGGCCGCATTCAAATGAAACTGTCTAAAAACCGGTCAATCGACTTTCGTGTTAACACTTTGCCCACCATGTTCGGCGAAAAAATCGTCCTGCGTATCCTCGACCCTGCCTCAGCGCAAATGGGTATTGATGCGCTTGGCTATGACGACGATCAAAAAGCACTCTTTCTTGAAGCTTTAGCAAAACCTCAAGGCATGATTCTCGTTACAGGCCCAACAGGCTCAGGGAAAACTGTCTCGTTATATACAGGCCTGAGTATCCTTAATACGGAAGAGCGAAATATCTCCACTGCAGAGGACCCCGTAGAGATAAATATGGAAGGCGTGAATCAGGTCTTAGTGAACAATAAGGTAGGGCTAGACTTCGCCGAGGCGCTGCGCTCATTTCTACGTCAAGACCCCGACATTATTATGGTCGGCGAAATACGCGATATAGAAACGGCTGAAATTGCCATCAAGGCAGCCCAAACGGGACACCTAGTGTTGTCTACATTGCATACGAACAGTGCTGCGGAAACCATCACACGCATGATGAATATGGGTGTACCTGCCTATAACATCGCGTCCTCAGTCTCTTTGATTATTGCCCAACGGCTTGCTCGCCGGTTGTGCAATCAGTGCAGTATCCCTGAGACTGAAGTGCCGCACGAAGCATTAATGGAGCTTGGCTTTAACGATGAGATGCTCGAAACCGCAACACTTAAGCGTGCCGTTGGCTGCAACGCTTGCAAAGATGGATACCGAGGCCGCGTTGGTATTTACGAAGTAGTAAAAGTCACCAAAACTCTTGCCAACCTGATTATGGATGGAGACAGCTCCCTCGATTTAGACAAGCAGGCTCGCCTCGAAGGTTTCGCAGACCTCCGCCTCTCGGCACTGCGGAAGGCCGCACAGGGGCTGATAAGCCTTGAAGAAGTTAATCGCGTCACAACAGATTAATAGCTGGAGACCAAGGACGGTATGGCGACAAATATAACGTTTGTATGGAATGGGCTAGACCGGCATGGCCGGAAGGGCCAAGGCGAGATTGTCGCCACTAGTCAGGCCCTAGCAAAGGCTCAGCTTCGCAAGCAGGGCATAACAGCCAAGTCGGTTAAGAAAAAGTCCAAGCCACTTTTTTCGACCATGGGTAAAGGCATAAAAGCCGCTGACATTGCAATATTTTCGCGGCAAATGGCCACGATGATGAAAGCGGGGGTGCCCCTAGTACAAAGTTTTGAGATTGTGCAGGAGGGTCTTGAAAACCCCCCCATGAGCAAGTTGGTCGGCGAAATCAAAAGCGAGGTTTCCTCTGGAGGCGGCCTGGCACCCGCTTTGGCAAAACACCCGAAACATTTTGACGAGCTTTTTTGCAGCCTAGTCGCGTCTGGCGAGAACTCAGGGACACTTGAGGTCATGCTCGATCGAGTTGCGACCTATAAAGAAAAGACCGAAGCACTCAAAGCAAAAATCCGCAAAGCCATGACCTACCCCATCGCCGTAGTTACTGTAGCCATTGTGGTGACGGGTGTTTTGTTAGTGAAAGTCGTGCCCACATTTGCTGAAACGTTTAAGGGCTTCGGAGCTGATCTGCCAGCATTTACACTGTTTGTCTTGGGCATTTCTGAGTTCGTGCAGCAGTGGTGGCTGTTTATAGCCGTTGCACTGGTTTTGGCAATTTGGGGTTATTTTCAAGCCATTGTTCGCTCATCGAATTTTCGCGGCCGGGTCGATTCAATTGCACTGAAACTTCCCATCATTGGTACCATTGTCCATGACGCGGTTGTTGCGCGATTTAGCCGAACCTTGGCCACAACCTTTGCCGCTGGGGTGCCATTGGTCGAAGCATTGGACTCGACAGCTGGCGCCGCCGGCAATGCGGTCTATGCCCAGGGAATACGACAGATAAGAGATGACGTTACCTCGGGAACCTCTTTGCATCTCGCAACTCGAGGCACAGGTTTATTCCCAGCTATGCTCTTGCAAATGACCGCTATCGGCGAGGAATCTGGATCGCTAGATGAAATGCTGGGCAAAGTGGCTGATCAATACGAGGCACAAGTCGATAATGCCGTCGATAGCCTAAGCTCACTCATGGAGCCTATTATTATGTCCATTCTGGGTGTCTTAGTAGGCGGACTTATGATCGCTATGTACTTGCCCATCTTCATGCTCGGCACAGTAGTGTAGGTTTAGGGCGCTTGGATAACTTAAGCATTGCGTTGCAAACCTTTTGGTTTTTAACTACCGCCATCACACTCCTGGGGCTAATCGTTGGGAGTTTTCTAAATGTCGTAATCTTTCGCCTGCCCAAAATAATGGAACAGGCCTGGCAGCGCGACTGCTGCGAGTTACTTGAACAAACACCACCTGACACTCCTCCAATTTCGTTAAGCTCACCAAACTCCCAGTGCAGAAACTGCGGGATAGCTATAAAACCTTGGCACAATATTCCTGTGCTGAGCTATGTTTTTCTGCGAGGGTGCTGCGCCGGATGCGGTGCCCCAATCTCTCGCCGCTACCCCATCACAGAACTCTGTACCGCCTTGCTGTCGCTTGCCGCGGCGATAGCATTTGGGCCGACCCTGCAGCTGGCAGCTGCGCTACTGCTTATTTGGTCATTGATCGCCCTGACCGGCATCGACATAGACACTCAGCTGCTACCCGACAGCATTACATTACCCCTGCTTTGGTTGGGGCTGCTGCTCAATATTAACTCAACATTTACCTCACTCAATGATGCGGTTATTGGTGCTGCGGCGGGCTACTTAACGCTTTGGGGTGTGTATTGGATTTTCAAACTCACCACGGGAAAAGACGGCATGGGGTACGGTGACTTTAAATTGCTAGCCGCATTGGGAGCCTGGTTTGGCTGGCAAGCCATACCCCTCATTATTATCTTGTCGTCCTTTGTCGGAGCCTTCATTGGTATTTTACTCATTCTTTTAAAAAAACAGGGGCGCGAAGTCCCTATGCCCTTTGGCCCCTATCTAGCCGGAGCCGGTTTGCTCACCCTGTTCTATGGTGATCAACTAACCGCCACCTACTTCAGCTTGATTGGTTTCTAGACAGCGACATCGTATGAATTTTGTAGTCGGCGTAACGGGTGGCATTGGCAGTGGTAAATCTGCCGTCACTGCACACTTGGAAAATCTTGGCATCGACGTCGTTGACGCTGATTTAGTTGCCCGGGTTGTAGTTGAACCTGGTCAACCAGCACTAGCAGCAATTGCAGAGCACTTTGGCTCTGACATTTTACAACACGACGGAACTCTAGATCGTGCAGCACTGCGCAAAATCGTGTTTGAAGACTCGGCGGCACGGGCCTGGCTGGAAAGCATCACTCATCCCGCGATACGACAGGAAATTGAAAGCCAGTTGCGCGAAGCGACATCAGCCTATGTGGTACTGAGTTCCCCCCTACTACTCGAAGCCAAACAACACAGTTTTGTAAATCATGTCGTGGTAGTCGACGTTACAGAAGATCTTCAAATTGAACGTACGACGGTCCGTGACAACAACAATGCCGAGCTCGTTCGCAAGATTATGTCAGCGCAACTGCCCAGAGCAGAGCGCGTAAATCGGGCAGATGAGGTAATCGACAATAGCGGCAGTCTCTCTGACTTGAAGTTTCAAATTAACGCACTCCATGAGCGCCTGCTGGATCTTGCCCAAAAGCATAAGGGCAATTCTTAGCGAGCAATATTAATCGGCGGTTTAGTGCGGTAAGTAAACCTTCAATCCTAAGTCACCCCGTCTAAACAGTCTGGCTGATGGCCTAAAGACGTTGTACGTAAGTTTACTAATAGCCACCATAAAATATGTCCGGAAATTAGCGTTGAAACAGTGCCTGTTGGCAAAGCGGTGGGGAAAATTGCGCGTAGCGTTTAAGTCGAAATCAAGCTCTCGACAATCGCAACATTACCCTTCGGAAAATCAAAATCCCTCAACGACGATGGTAATGTCCAGGCCAATGGCTGCCCCTCCACTCCCCGAGGTTCCCCCCGCCAAGCGGTGACGCGATGAACATCTAAAAAAACCTGTCGATCGCCGTAGTCATGGCGAACTTCAAGAAGGGGTGAGCTGGCCTCTACAGAAATACCCAGTTCCTCTTTGAGTTCGCGACCCAAAGCCTCAACAACCGTCTCTCCAGGCTCGACTTTCCCACCGGGAAACTCCCACAAGCCCCCTTGATGGAGTTCAGCGGGGCGGCGCGCAAGTAAGATACGCCCTGCGGCATCAGTCAGTACGCCGACTGCGACATGCAGCTCGGTCAAGGCCTTCAGGTCCTGTATTCCGCGTTAATGCGCACGTAATCGTAAGAAAAGTCTGTCGTCCAAACACGGCTGCTGCTCGCACCGCGCTTGAGATCGATGCGAATAGTCAGTTCAGTGGGCGCCATCGCTATTTGACCTTGAGCCTCCGTGTACTCGGGTGCCCTCGCCCCGTTAACTGCAATCAACACATCATTTAAGTACAAGGATACGTCTTCGACACACAGATTTTTCAGGCCCGCCCTACCAATAGCCGCAAGCAAACGACCCCAGTTAGGGTCACTGGCAAACAATGCGGTTTTTACCAAGGGTGAATGCGCAATGGTGTAAGCAACGGCATCGCATTCATCAGCATCTGCGCCGCCGTCAACTTGTACCTCTACAAATTTAGTAGCCCCTTCTCCATCGCGAATAATTGCCTGCGCAAGCTCCAGGCAAAGGCTTTCCAGCGCTTGGGTAAACGCCGCTACAGCCTCGGCCCCCTCGGCCTCTATAGCGATGCCCGAGCAGCCCGTCGCCGCCATCATCGCCGCGTCGTTGGTGGAAGTATCGCCATCAACGGTAATTCGATTGAAGCTGGCCGAAACGGCCTGCCTGAACAAGCGATCAAGGAACGCTGACGATATTTCAGCATCGGTGGCAACGAAGGCTAACATCGTGGCCATATCGGGTCGGATCATACCCGCTCCTTTAGCCATGCCCGTTAGAGTCACCTCACTGCCCGAGACTGAGATCACCCGGGACGCCAATTTAGCGTGTGTATCTGTCGTGAGTATCGCCTGTGAAGCTCGCTGCCAATGAATTTCATCGAGGTCCGCGCAAGCATGAGGAAGCGCATTAATCACGAGCTCGGCGAACAAAGGTTCACCGATAACACCCGTGGAAAATGGCAGTACCTCAGTAACCTGGCAATCCTGCATTTCTGCCACTGCCAAACAGGTATTCTCTGCGGTTTTATACCCGGCCAAACCCGTACCCGCATTGGCATTACCGGTATTGATCAGCCAGTAGCGAGCGTTGCCAGAGTTGTCCTTCAAATGTTGCTGAGCCAACTGCACCGGAGCCGCTCGAAACGCATTTTGAGTAAAGAGACCCACGTTGGTGCTGCCGGGAGCCAACTCAATGAGCACCAAGTCATCGTGGTCAGCCTGTTTAATTCCAGCTTGGGCCACCCCAAGGCGTACCCCCCGAACAGATAGTGACATTAGCTGAGTCTTCCATGGCACTGCTTGTACTTTTTCCCACTGCCACAAGGACACGGGTCATTGCGTCCAACTTTAGGCGCTTCTCTGACTATCGTCTGCGGCTTAGCCTGCGGTGACGCTTCCCCAGAGATTGCGTCGCTGGGTACCGCTGATGCTTGGGCATGCTCAAAAGCCACCTGTTGGCGTGCCGCATCTTCCCGGCGACGGCGCTCAATTTCCGCTGCCTCATCAGGACGTTGCACTTGCACATGGCTTAAAAAGCGCACGACCTCATGCTTCAAGCGATCGAGTAACGACTCAAATAATGCAAAAGACTCACGCTTGTACTCTTGCTTGGGATTTTTGTTTGCGTATGCCCTCAAATGAATGCCCTGACGCAGCTGATCCATCGTCGCAAGGTGCTCTTTCCATAGGGTATCAAGAACCTGAAGCATAATTTGCTTCTCAAGCTGACGCATGCCGTCCCCGACAACGCTGGCCTTGGTGTCGTAGGCCGCTTGAACCTCCTCTACAATTCTGTCGCGTAGTGACTCTTCATGAAGTCCTTTGTTTTCTTCTAACCAAGCCTGCAGTGGCAGCGTCACCCCAAACTCTGCCTCAAGCTGCCGCTCAAGCCCGGGAACATCCCACTGCTCTTCTACGCTCATGGGAGGAATAAAACTGTCAATAGAACCGTTGACCACATCGGCTCGGATTTGAGTAATCGTCTCAGTCACCTCATCTTCACCGAGCAACGAGTCCCGCTGACGATAAATAATACGTCGCTGGTCGTTGGCGACGTCATCGTACTCGAGCAGTTGTTTTCTAATATCAAAGTTGCGGCCTTCAACTTTGCGTTGGGCCTTTTCGATGGCGTTGGTGACCATGCGATGCTCGATTGCCTCCCCATCTTCCATACCCAGGGCTTGCATGAAACTTTTGACACGGTCAGAGGCGAAAATACGCATCAAACTATCTTCTAGAGACAGATAAAAACGTGAAACACCCGCATCTCCCTGGCGCCCCGATCGGCCTCGAAGTTGATTATCAATGCGTCGTGACTCATGGCGCTCAGTCCCTAAAATGTGCAGACCTCCAGCCTCCAGCACAGCGTCATGGCGCTGCAACCAAGTTTCCCGAAGCTTCGCTTCAGCTTCAGCATCGAGGTCCCCTGCGGCTTCAAGCTCAGATTCTAGATTTCCGCCAAGAACAATATCAGTGCCTCTTCCTGCCATGTTAGTAGCAATCGTGACCACCCCGGGGCGCCCTGCCTGAGCTATGATTTCCGCCTCTTGAGCGTGGTACTTGGCGTTAAGTACTTTGTGCTCAATATCTCCCTGTTTAAACCGCGCAGAGAGCTCTTCTGATGTCTCAACCGACGCTGTACCGACAAGGACCGGAGCGCCATTTTCAATACAGGACTTTACGTCCTCGACGATGGCGTCGAACTTTTCTTCCCGAGTCATATAAACCAGGTCGTTCATGTCCTTACGAAGCATGGGTTTATTTGTAGGTATAACAATGACCTCCAACCCATAGATCTGTCGAAATTCGAAAGCCTCGGTGTCAGCGGTACCAGTCATACCCGACAATGTGTCGTATAGACGGAAGTAATTTTGAAAGGTAGTGGATGCTAAGGTTTGGCTTTCATTTTGGATATTGACGCCTTCTTTCGCCTCAATCGCCTGATGTAATCCTTCAGAGAGTCGTCGTCCAGCCATCGTTCGACCGGTGTGCTCATCAATCAGCACCACCTGCCCCTCCTGAACGATATATTCCACATCTCGCTGATACAGGACATGCGCCCGCAAACCTGAGTGAACATGATGCAATAGACCCAGGTTAGTGGCGGCATAGAGACTGTCGTCGTCCTCTAATAAGCCTTGGGCCATGAGCAGCCCCTCGATTTTTTCATGGCCTGATTCGGTAAGCTCAATCTGACGCTGCTTTTCATCTACGGTGAAATCACCTTCATCCACCTCCGTCTCGGGCACCAGTTGCGGAATAAGCTTGTTGATACTCCGATACATGTCTGAAGAATCGTCAGCCGCCCCTGAAATAATAAGGGGCGTTCTTGCCTCGTCGATTAGAATAGAATCAACCTCGTCGACAATGGCGAAGGCTAGGCTCGCTTGGGCCTTGTCTGCCATGCTGAATGCCATATTGTCGCGCAGGTAGTCAAAACCGAATTCATTGTTGGTGCCATAAACAATGTCGCAAGCATAAGCGTCACGCTTCTCAGCGGGTCCTTGCCCAGATCTGATGACCCCCACAGTCATACCTAGAAACGCATAAAGTGGCTCCATCCAGGCAGCATCTCGGCTAGCGAGATAGTCATTGACAGTCACAAGGTGTACCGCATTACCGGCTAGGGCGTTTAAATAAGCAGGCAATGTCGCCACCAGCGTCTTACCCTCACCAGTGCGCATTTCTGCAATTTTGCCCTCATGCAGAACGATGCCGCCAATGAGCTGCACATCGAAGTGACGCATACCCAATGCGCGACGCCCCGCTTCGCGCACGGTGGCAAAAGCTTCAGGAAGCAGTTCGTCGAGGGAGGCCCCTCCGGTCAAACGGCCTCGGAACTCCTCGGTCTTTGCCAAAAGCGCCGAATCGTCCAGCGCTTCGTACTCTTCCTCGAGCCGGTTAATACGGAGCACCGTTTTGCGAATGCGTTTGAGCTCTCGATCATTTCGAGTGCCAAAGAGTTTTTTTAGCGAATTAGCAATCATTTTTAAGTCTTCAAGAAGAATTGACGAAGGAATGTGGCTCGTTAGAGAGCCAGCCTAAATCAGAGGGTAAACGTGGCTCTTAGCGCAGAGTGCGTCGCACGTAACTAGACGGATCGACCGCTCTACCGTGCTTGAAGATCTCGAAATGTACATGGGGCCCCGTTGAACGCCCCGAGTTTCCCATAAGAGCAATAACGTCGCCCTGACGCACGAGGTCACCGACCTCAACGCGATTTTCCCGATTGTGTCCGTAACGCGTTACCAGCCCGTCACCATGGGCAATTTCGACCAGCGTACCGTAACCCGTACGCTCGCCACTCCAACTGACCACTCCGCTCGCAACGGCAACAATGTCGTCGCCTTCAGAACCCGCAAAATCGATACCCTGGTGCCAAGCCCGCTTACCCGTGAAGGGATCGGTGCGGTTGCCATAACGAGAGGACAGCCAGCCTGCGAGAACAGGGCGACCAGCGGGGATCGCCTCAGCTTGCGCCTCAGCATCAAACAAAAGCCCAGCCAATATCTCGAGTTGTATCTCTCGATCGCTCAGTGTTGCTGACATTAAATCAAAGGACCCTTCGAGTGGGCCCGGCAACGAATCTTGCGGTTGTGATTGAAGCGGTAACATGGGCCCGCCAAGAGCTGGCTCCACGGCGAAATTGAATTCGCCCCCCTCTAAACCTGCCAAAGCAGTGAGGTGGGTACCCAAAGCGTCCAGTCTTGTCACTCTTACTTGAAGCTCGGCCAGCCTGCGGGTCATGGCCTCGAGCTTTCTACGTGCGTCAGCAGATAGCTGCGCCAACTCGCCAGCTCTGCGGCTTGCGGTAATTTCTGCGTCAGAAAGCCTCGCCTCCTGGGCGCTTGAGGTGCCCTGACGCTGCCCCAGCTCGTAACCCATGGCCATTAAACCCAGGGGCAAGCCAATGCAGATAACAGATAAAGCAGCCCACGACCAACGACCAATCTCCAGCGTTCGCGATGCGGCAGTCTTTTGGACGAAGATCAGTTTCAAATCAGGGGCTCAGTTTCTTGGGGGACGTACTATGCCACGCAGAGAGGCTGCGGGAAAGCCAGCAAATTCGATCAATACTGCACAAATGCCCTCGTTAAAACCCTAGGCAGTGACCAAAGCCGGCGCGGGACCATAGGATATTGGGGCCTTTTCAGCGTCCTCAAAGGTCACCATCTCCCAGGCATCCTCCTGCGCTAACAGCGCACGCAGCACCGCGTTATTGAGTGCATGTCCCGACTTATGGGCGCGAAACTCACCAATCAAACTGTGTCCCAATAGATACAGGTCGCCGATAGCATCGAGAACCTTATGTTTTACGAACTCATCCTCGTAACGCAGTCCGTCCTGATTCAAGATCCGAAATTCATCGACCACGATCGCATTATCAACACTACCGCCACGTGCCAAGCCTTGGGCTCGCAAATACTCAATTTCGTGCATAAAACCGAAGGTTCTTGCCCGACTAACCTCTCTCACAAAAGACGTGGTTGAAAAATCGATCTCTGCAAACGCTGAACGGTCATTAAAAACCGGGTGATCAAAATCGATTGAGAATGCGACTTTGAAACCCTCAAAGGGCAATAAACTCGCCTGTTTATCACCGTCTCGTACGGTAACGGGGCGCTTAATCCGAATAAACTTCTTCGCTGCCGCCTGTTCTTCAATACCGGCAGACTGAAGCAAAAATACGAATGGGCCCGCACTTCCGTCCATAATTGGAACTTCGGGAGCGGTGACATCGACGAAAGCGTTGTCGATGCCCAAACCCGCCATAGCTGAAAGCAAATGTTCAACTGTAGATACTCGCGCATCACCCAGCCCCAAGCTGGTAGAGAGCGTTGTGTCACCGACACTTTGGGCGCAGGCGGGGATTTCCTGCACCGGGGAGAGGTCAGTGCGCCGAAATACAATACCGTTGTCGATAGGTGCGGGGCTTAAGGTCAAAAAAACCTTCTCACCCGTATGTAAACCCACACCCGTCGCCTTGATTGGATTCCGCAACGTTCTCTGTCTAATCATGGTCGCACCCTCTACTTTAGCTGGGCGGACCACTAAACATGGTTAGTCCGCCTGACGCCGCAAAAATGCAGGAATATCAAAATACTCCTCTGCGCCGCTCTCTGCAGGCGCCACCGCCTGCTGTGCTCCACCCGACTGCGCTACACGTGCTCGCTTGCCGGGCGGCAAATCATACGTTTCGCCATAACTTGGCGAAGTGACGCCCAAAGTTTCCAAGGGCTTCCGGTCTACCACCGCTAGGGGCACTCTGGCTTCTGCACCACCCAGACCCGTTGCGACCACCGTCACTTTTAAGGTATCTGCCAGGTCCGGGTCTATGACCGTACCCACCACTACCGTTGCGTCTTCAGACGCATATTCCTCGATCGTGTCGCCAACTTCGGCAAACTCGCCCAAAGATAAATCCATTCCCGCGGTTATATTGACCAGCACTCCCTTCGCACCACTTACGTCAATATCATCAAGCAGCGGACTGTTAATAGCGCGTTCCGCGGCCTCTCGAGCCCGGTTCTCACCCGAAGCCTGGCCAGTGCCCATCATCGCTGCGCCCATTTCTGACATCACCGTGCGAACGTCAGCAAAGTCCACGTTTATCATGCCTGGGCGTATAATCAGCTCAGCGATACCTTGAACGGCCCCCAAAAGTACATCATTGGCCTCTCTGAAGGCATCTAAGAGACTGGTATTTTTGCCCAA
>Ga0209251_1001619_pt1 | contig 16711 bp, 17 predicted proteins | sample SaaInlV_100m_DNA_6_FD_184665 | JGI IMG/M metagenome (GOLD analysis project Ga0209251, IMG submission 184665) | Marine microbial communities from expanding oxygen minimum zones in the Saanich Inlet - Saanich Inlet SI073_LV_10m_DNA (SPAdes) (version 2) | ecosystem: Environmental > Aquatic > Marine... | reverse complement strand
GGAAATAGATCTTGTTGAGATCGCACCGAATGCGGCGCCTCCGGTTTGTCGATTGATGGACTACGGAAAATTTAAATATAACGAACAAAAAAAGAAACAAGACGCCAAGGCAAAGCAAAAGCAAATTCAAGTTAAGGAAATCAAGTTCCGACCAGGAACTGATGAGGGCGATTACAAAATCAAATTGCGCAACTTGATCAAATTCTTGACTGATGGCGATAAGACGAAAGTCACCCTTAGGTTTAGGGGAAGAGAAATGGCTCATCAAAATCTAGGTGCGAAGCTTTTACAGCGGGTGAAGGGGGACTTGGAAGATCACGGTCAGGTCGAGCAGTTTCCGAAGATGGAAGGCCGACAAATGGTAATGGTTGTCGCGCCTCTTAAACCAGAGGAAAAGTTGAAGAGACAAAAAATGAAAGCTGCGGCTTTAGAGAGCGAAAAGTTAGAAAAATCGCTATAATCTAGGCGTCGTCAATATATTAGCGACAAAAGTTTATAAATAAGGGATTACGGGTCAACAAAGTCCTCAATGAAGGAGGCACCTGATAGTCTTATAAAAAAGGGGCTTTAATGCCAAAAATGAAAACCAAAAGAGGCGCAGCCAAGCGCTTCAAGGTCGGTGGTACCGGTCGCATCAAAAGAAGCCGAGCTAATCTGCGGCACATCCTTACGAAGAAAACGACAAAGCGTAAACGCCATCTGCGCGGTACCGTTTCTGTCGCTGCTGGTGATCAGTCAGCCATTCGTGCAATGCTTCCGTACGCGTAAAGGAGAGTCTAAATGCCAAGAGTTAAAAGAGGTGTAGTCGCCAAAGCGCGGCACAAAAAAGTTTTACAACAAGCCAAAGGTTTTCGTGGTCGTCGGAAAAACGTTTTCCGCGTAGCGAAACAGGCAGTCATGAAGGCAGGTCAGTATGCCTACCGTGATAGACGAGCCAAAAAACGGGAATTTAGAGCCTTGTGGATTATTCGAATAAACGCAGCTGCTCGGTCCTGCGGAATGACTTACAGCACTCTGATTAACGGGTTAAAAAAAGCATCAGTCGAAATTGATCGGAAGGTGCTTGCTGACGTCGCTTATCACGATCCTGTGGCATTTGAGAAAATTGCTGAACAGGCGCGTACTGGACTAGCCTCCTAGAGATAAGAAAGAGAATAAAAGGAGGCCTATTTGGCCTCCTTTTTTGTTCGAGGAAGTGCTCATGCAAGAACTTGAAAAAATTGTTAAGGAAGCGGAGCAGGCCTTTAAGGCTGTAACCACGTTACCTGAACTTGATCAAATTAAAGCTCAATTTTTGGGGAAGCAAGGAGTTCTCGCTGAACTTAGAAAAGGCTTGGCAAAAGTGGCGCCCGATGAGCGGCCTGTACTTGGAGCTAAGTTTAACAATCTTAAATCAGACCTAGAGGCGCTCTTAGAGAGTCGTAAGGATGCGATTAAAGCCGATGGTCTAAAAAAACGTCTTGAGAGCGAAAAAATTGATGTCACGCTGCCGGGGCGGAGGCAATCCTTAGGAGGTTTGCACCCAGTAACTCGCACGTGGGACCGTGTTACTGATCTGTTTTCGACCATGGGTTTTAGTGTATCAAGCGGACCGGAAATTGAGGACGACTACTACAACTTTACATCTTTAAATCAACCTGAAGACCATCCGGCGCGTTCTATGCATGATACTTTCTACGTCGAAGGCGAGAAGCATTTGTTGAGAACACATACCTCGCCCATCCAGATTAGGTATATGGAAAATCATGAACCGCCGATTCGAATCGTAGCTCCTGGTCGAGTGTATCGTGTTGATTCTGACGCAACGCATTCTCCAATGTTCCACCAAATTGAGGGGTTATGGATCGATGATCGAGCAACTTTTTCTGACCTTAAAGGAACCGTGAGGGAGTTTTTGAGGCGGTTTTTTGAACAAGACGATTTAGAGGTACGCTTCAGGCCCTCGTATTTTCCATTTACAGAACCTTCGGCCGAGATCGATATGACGTTCAAAGATGGTTGGTTAGAGATTGGTGGATGTGGGATGGTGCACCCGAAGGTGCTTCAGAACGTTAATATTGACACTGAACAATACCAAGGCTTTGCGTTTGGTATGGGGCTCGACCGCCTAGCTATGCTGCGTTACGGCGTGACAGACTTAAGATTATTTTTTGAGAATGATTTGCGATTTTTATCGCAGTTTCACGGTTAACGAAAAAAGATGCTTTTATGAAGTTTTCGGAAAATTGGTTACGTTCAGTTTGTGACACAACGCTTTCAACTTCAGAGTTGTCCGACGCTTTGACAATGGCCGGTCTCGAAGTTGAATCGGTGGAGTCCGTAGCAAAGGGCTTAGACCGCATTGTTGTAGGCTGTGTCGCAGATGTCCGTCCACATCCCAATGCAGACAGATTGAGAATTTGTGATGTCGATGTCGGGTTGCCTGAAACGTTACAGATCGTATGTGGAGCACCAAACGTCTCAAAAGGGATGAAGGTACCTACTGCGTTGGTAAAGGCTTGTTTGCCGGGTGGTTTAGTCATAAAGAGCTCTAAATTAAGAGGGGAACGTTCTGAGGGAATGTTGTGCTCGGCAAGTGAACTCGCGCTTGCTGAAGACCATGCAGGCTTAATGGAAATCGATCCAGAAGTCCCTGTTGGTTCTGACATACGGGAGGTTTTTGATCTAAACGATAATGTGTTCACCTTGAAGCTAACGGCAAATCGTGGTGATTGTTTATCTATTGTCGGTATTGCTCGGGAGCTGCAAGCTATTACTGGGGTGTCCGTTCAGCATCCAGTGGTAAATGACGATGAGGTAACTCATCCGGGGCCAATAACAATTAACATTGATGACGACAATGCCTGTGAGCTTTACATGGGTTTAAGCATCAGTGGTGTCAATCCAGGGGCGAAAACGCCCGAGCATATTTTACGAAAATTAGAACGCTCGGGTATCCGAGGTATCAGTCCGATTGTCGACTTAACAAACTATGTGATGCTTGAGCTGGGTCAGCCGATGCACGCATTTGACCAGGATAAAATTCAAGGTGATGTGTCCGTGAGGATGGGCAAGAAGGGCGAGGCGTTAGAATTGCTCAACGGACAGGTTCTAGAAGTTTCAAACGACATGCTCATGATCTGTGATGATTCTGGTCCTGTGGCGTTGGCTGGAATTATGGGGGGACAGCCGACTGCTGTTAATGATCAGACGTCTAATATTTTTCTTGAAGCGGCAGTTTTCTCAACTCAGTCCGTGGCAGGTAAGTGGCGTTCTTTAGGATTCTCCACAGACGCACTTCATCGATTTGAGCGAGGCGTAGATCCCGCTGGGACAAAAAGAGCGCTTTGGCGCTTAGCGAATTTAATCACCGAAATCTGTGGTGGTAACGTTGAGACGCTAACGGAATCCGGTGGCATTAGGACCGACAAAAGAGCGGTTCGTTTCCGCCCTGATCGGGTGCGCCGTTTGATTGGAATGAGTGTGTCTGAAGATCGGATCAAACAAATCTTTGAGCGCTTAGAAATGACCGTCGTTCGAGAAGCTGACGCGTTAATCGTAAAGCCACCAAGTTATCGTTTTGACTTAGTGTTAGAGGAAGACCTGATAGAGGAGGTGGTTCGCATTGAGGGGTTCGATAAGCTTCCTGGCACGCTTCCTAATTCAACTTTATCGATGATGCCGGTCGCCGAAAACCCGGACTGGAATAATCAATTTAAAAAGTCATTAGTCGAGCAAGGATATCAAGAGGTAATCACTTACAGTTTTGTAGATCATTCTCTAGAGGACGATTTCGGAATACCTAACAAATCAATTGGACTAGCTAACCCCATCGCTGAGCAATACTCCGTTATGAGGACAAGTCTCCTGGGAAGTTTGGCTTTAGTTACGCGAAGAAATATGAGCCACAGGGCTAACCGCATCAAGATTTTTGAAAGTAGCCTTTGCTTTGAGCGTTCTAACACTGGCGAAATTAGGCAGCATCGAAAAATCGCAGGTATGGTTTCAGGTTCAGCCCTTCCTGAACAGTGGGGAACGTCCTCTGATAGAGATGTTGATTTCTTCGACGTGAAAGGCGAGTTGGAGAATATATTAAAGCTTCGTGGTCTTTGTTTTGAGTCGGTCGCTCACCGCAGTTTTCATCCTGGAAAAGTTGCTGATGTCTCTATCGGTGGGACGAGTGTTGGCATTGTCGGCGGATTGCATCCAGAGTTGAGTGAAAAGTACGACCTTGGCAGTGACGTCTTGGCTTTTGAGGTGAATCTTGATTTGTTGCCCGAATTAAATGTCTCTAGTTATGAGCCTTATGCGAAGTTTCCAGCAGTGAGACGTGATGTTGCTTTCGAAGTCGCATTGGACACAGCAGTTGGAGGAATTGTTGATTTTATTGCAAGTGAAGGAATTAATCATGTCACGGAAGTCAATCTATTTGACGTATACTCGGGCAAAGGCGTAGCAGACAGCAACAAAAGTGTCGCTCTAGCGATAATATTGCAAAATAAAGAAAAAACCCTTACGGATGAAGAGGTTGAGAAATCAGTGGCGCAGGTGTTACAGTTACTGAAACAACGTTTTAATGCGACATTGAGAAAATAAGGATAGACACGAATGACATTAACTAAGGCCGAACTATCAGATATCCTTTTTGAGAAAATTGGATTAAATAAGTCGGAAGCTAAAGAATTCGTGGAGATTTTTTTCGAGGAAATTAGAAGATGTCTTGAAAAAGGCGAGGATGTAAAGCTCTCTGGTTTTGGTAATTTTCAGCTAAGAGATAAAACCCAGAGACCAGGTCGTAATCCAAAAACTGGAGAGGCTATTCCGATCTCAGCTCGGCGTGTGGTTACTTTCCATCCCAGTCAAAAATTTAAGCAACGTGTTGACCTCAGCCACAGATTAGACAAGGCCGAAGGATAGAAAAATCTGAGGAAACTTTGGCGGATCTAATACCAGACAAGCGTTATTTTACGATCGGCGAGGTCAGCAAGCTTTGTGATATCAAACCACACGTGCTTAGATATTGGGAGCAAGAGTTTCCCGTCTTACAATCAGTAGATCGCCGCTCATCTCGACGGTATTACCAGAGAAAAGATGTGCTAACGATTCTCAGAATTAAGCATTTGTTGCGCGAAGATGGATTCACTATAAGCGGTGCCCGGTTAAAACTGAGAACTGGTGAGTCTAGCGATAATAGTGAATCGTCCAAAGTCAACAAATCAGTAGCCAAACAGGAACTAGAAGCAATACTTTCGATTCTTCGCGGTGAGTGATAGGAGTCTGTCTGATATACTAATCGCTTAATTGAAGCCGTCGGGGCGTAGCGCAGCCTGGTAGCGTACCTGCATGGGGTGCAGGGGGTCGTGAGTTCGAATCTCACCGTCCCGACCAACGGTATTTTTTATAGATTTTGGGATTTCCAGTCATGAACGTCACGCTTTACAAAGTATTATGAAGATTCTCATTAGTAATGATGATGGGTTTCTGGCACCAGGGATTAAGGCTTTAACTGAGGCGTTGTCTGATATCGGTGATGTAGTGGTTGTCGCTCCGAATAGAGACTACAGCGGTGCGAGTAATTCACTAACGCTAGACAGACCCTTAGTCGTTAACCAGCATGAGGAAAATTTGTTTTCTGTAAATGGAACGCCGGCTGATTGCGTGCATCTTGCGTTAACTGGGATATTAGATGATTTGCCAGACATTGTTGTGTCCGGTATCAATAATGGTTCAAATATGGGTGAAGATACGCTTTATAGCGGTACTGTTGCTGCGGCTATGGAAGCGTATTTACTGGGTGTCCCATCGATTGCGATGTCGCTATCGAGTAGGAATGGGAAGTATTTTTCCACGGCTTCCATGATTGCAAAAGAGATTGTACTAGGCGTGTTGAAGGAAAAGTCAGTCAAACCTTGTTTGTTGAATGTGAATGTGCCAGATGTTGATTTAAGTAGTCTTTTAGGTATAAAAACGACTCGCCTAGGTCACCGACAAAAAGCACAAGGTGCTGTGAAAGTCAAAAATCCACGTGGCCAAACCCTCTATTGGATCGGTTCGGCAGGAGGTATTAAGGATAATAGTAATGGGACTGATTTCGGCGCTATTGGTGCTAATTATGTATCCATCACTCCGCTGCAGACGGACCTAACTGATGTTTCTAGTCCAGGGTTATTTAGCTTTTTAGATCGTTAGTTAAATTCACGTTTAGGCTTTCAGAAATTAACTCATGAATGCTTCAGGTAATGTTCGTAACGGTATAGGAATGACCTCTGATCGAACCCGTAGGCGAATGATTGATCGGCTGCGCGATGGCGGAATTTCTGACGAAGTCGTGCTTCGGGCTATGAGTAAGGTGCCGCGTCATCTTTTTGTTGAGGAGGCCTTGGCAAGCCGCGCATACGATGACGTTTCTCTTCCTATTGGGTCCGGCCAAACAATTTCAAGACCTTATACTGTAGCGCGTACGTGTGAGTTAGCGAGAAATGGCACCTCCCTCAAGCGCGTTTTAGAGATAGGAACTGGCTGTGGTTATCAAGCGGCAGTGTTAGCAGAACTTTCGCAGGAGGTGTATTCCATTGAGAGAATCGGAGCGCTTCTCAGTGGCGCTCGTGTTCGTCTGAAATCGTTAAATTGTCATAATGTTAGAGTTAAGCATGCCGATGGCTCTGTCGGACTGGAATCGTTATTTCCAATTGACGCGATCGTTGTTGCGGCTGGGGCTATTGAGTTTCCAAAACACTTGATGGAGCTTTTAACTCAGGATGGGCGGTTGATAATCCCTCTTGGTGAAGGGAAGCAATATCTCACCGAAGTGACTAAGTCTGAGTCCGGTTATGATTTAAAAAAACACGACGAAGTAAGTTTTGTTCCATTTTTGAGCGGTGTTGTTGTAAAGTGATTCACATGGCGACGCCAATGAAATTTAGACTGCTTGCATTGTTTGTGATCCTAGGCTTGATGCTTATCACAGCAGGGTGTGGACCCACCAAGCGTTCCGCTCCAATTCGAGACTATTCGCCAGCACCTCAAGTAACAACAGAGGCTAAAAAGTCAAAAACAAGCACATCGGCCACTGCTGCTAAATCAAAAAAGAAGACCATCCAACGGGAGGTAAAAACCAAGGATGGTGAGTACCGAGTTAAGTCTGGGGACACTCTTTACAGTATTTCGATGCAATTCGGAGTGGACCATAACGACTTAGCTCGGTTAAACAAAATCGACGATCAAAATGTGATCAATGTCGGGCAAATATTACAAATACCACGAGGCTCGAACAAGCCGTCTCCTGAGGTGAGTAGAGTGACACCGAAATCAACAGGTCAAAGTTCTGGCCCAGTAGGTAGCTGGCGGTGGCCAGTAAATGGGGCTCTTAACTATCGCTACATGGAGAAAGTGAGCGAGCGGGGCAAGGGGATAGGAATTAAAGTCTCCAAGGAAACGCCAGTGTTTTCAGCCGCGCCGGGTAAAGTGGTATACAGCGGCACCGGTTTACGTGGGTATGGCAAATTATTAATTGTCAAACATAATGAAGATTTTCTTAGTGTCTATGCTCACAACAGTCAACTGTTGACGAGCGAGGGTCAATATATTGCTCAAGGTCAGCAAATAGCGATATCTGGTGGAGAGGGATACAGTGACGTTCTCCACTTTGAAGTAAGACTGAAGGGCAAGCCAGTTGATCCACTCAAATACCTACCAAAACGTTAGGTGCGCTGAGGTTCAGCTGGTTTTAATGACAAACGACTTGTTGGTGATTTGATTCCCGTCGGCATTGAAAGTCGCCTCTGAAAATTGGATTTTTGAACCGTCTTCGTTTGCCAGAAGCATCGAAGTCGCTCGCGTCCCATAATTCGGTGTTTTTATGAACATCGGAGACAATGTGCGCTCCAAGTCCATGGGCACACCGGTCATTGGCAGTTCGCGATCGCTTGGCTTCTCTTGATTCGACATTAAGTCCACAATGGTTCCAAATTCTATTGCTTCGTGACGTGATATTAGCCTTTGAAGAGCCTTTTTACCTTCACTTACCTTTGGCCAATTTGTGTTTAACAAGTGATTACTTAATCCATAAATACCTGGTTTTCGGATAGCGGATGTTTTTGACTCGGACAGTGGCTGGCGATTGCTAATGTAGTGAATAGAGGACGTATCACCAGCGAGCAAATTAAAGCCGTTATAAGATTCTAAAGAGCTGAATATGCTGGAAGCATACGCGTGGGGAGTTTGATTTCCGATAAGAAATTTCTTTGTGAGATCACCTCTTGAATTTTTCACATTCTCTTTGTCACTTGCTTCCCTGAAGTTTGTAACCACGCTCCATTTCCCAGAGTCAGTAACACCCATCCATGTTCCATGGTGCTCCAAATCTCGTCCTGCGATCACTTGAGGGTGGTCTGTCCAACGTTCGATAGGTAGGGAGGGGCGATCGTGATATTCATCACGATTGGCCACCGCAATTAGGGAGTATTTCGGGTGCATTTTCCAGGCAAATAAAAAAAGGCACATGAATTAGATCGGCTTCAAATTCTTGATGAGCGTCATGTCTGACGCAGTGTAATGCGATCGTCCAGTTTCGTCGGCCCGAATGACCGCGAGACCTTCTGAAGACCCTAAAGGTCCATTAGTACTGGCGACAACACACACGACGCCAACCTTAGTTTCGTCCTCATTTAAGATAGCGGAACCGACAGATATAGTGGTCTCAGAGCTAAAGTGATGAAGCTTTCTTTTGACAGAGCCTAGGTATTTTGTCCGGGCTACAATTTCTTGGCCAGGGTAGCAACCTTTCGTGAAACTAACGCCACCAGCTTTCTCCAGCTGAATCATTTGAGGTATGAATTGTTCCTTGGTCGCGTTACATATATTTACGTGTCCATTTCTAATGGTTTCAAGATGCCAGTCTTCCTCATCACAAACTGACAGTTGCGATTTTAATTTGCTCCATTGTGATTCTATTTGTTCTGGCGCACATAGTATGATGTGCTGCGTATCATTCATTCGAATGATCGGCGAACCAATAATTGCTGCGATTCGCGTCAGATTGTCGATCGGCGTTAGGCGATTAATTAGTCCTACGATTAATTGTGAGTCATTAATTCTTACCTTAACTTTTGCCCTAAGTATAAATCGAGACAGACGTGTAGCAAACTCTTCAGAAAGGTCTTCTGGAACAAGAAGGGCGAAGCCGTTCTCGAGCCGTATCACGAAGGGTGTCGCGATAAGTCTTCCCTTTGGGTTGCAATAACCCGCATATCTCCCGTTTAGTTTTTTCAGGTTTATGATGTCGCTTGTAAGTTGTGATTCAAGGAAATTTGATGCGTCGTCACCACTCACTGAAATGATGCAGAAGTTAAATAGTGCAGTTATTTTTTCGTTTACCGCTGAGGCGACATGTGTAGCACTTTGCTCTTCAGTATCGACTTGAAGTCTCTTGAACAGCGAGACCCATTCAGCGTTCATTAGTTTTGGCAATTTTAGGTCTCTTTAGGTAAGCATGTTGTGTTATTTGGGATGTTTGACTGTTCAGGGAAGTCGGTGCTGAAATGAAGGCCGCGACTCTCTTTTCGTTTAAGCGCGCACTGAACAATCAATTGAGAAACCTCGACAAGGTTTCGTAATTCGAGTAGATCCCGAGTTACTCGAAAATGAGAATAGTAGTCTTTGATTTCTTCTCGTAATAGTTTCAACCTGTGTTCTGCGCGTTCAAGCCGTTTTGTGGTTCTGACTATGCCGACGTAGTTCCACATAAACCGTCTTAGTTCGTCCCAATTATGAGCGATTACGACCTCTTCATCTGAATCTGTTACTCGGCTTTCGTCCCACTCTTCAATATGTTCCGGTATTTTGTGGGTCGAATTGATAATATGGTTCGCGGTTTGTTCTGCGAATACAAGACACTCTAATAAGGAGTTGCTAGCCAGTCTGTTCGCGCCGTGGAGTCCGGTGTGAGCCGTCTCGCCTACGGCGTAAAGCCCAGAAATATTAGTTAATCCGTCGCGGGTCGTGTTTAGCCCTCCGCAGGTGTAGTGCGCGGCTGGAACCACAGGGATTGGCTCCAAAGAGGCATCTATACCCAGTTCTAGGCAGCGCGAGAAAATGTTTGGGAAGTGATTTTCGATAAACTCTCGGCCTCGGTGAGAGATGTCCAGATAGACGCAATCTATACCGTGTTTTTTCATCTCAGAATCAATACTTCTGGCAACGATATCTCGAGGTGCGAGTTCAGCGCGAGAATCGTATTCGGGCATAAATTGACGCCCGTTGGGTAATAAAAGCTTCCCTCCTTCGCCGCGAAGTGCTTCGGAAATTAAGAAAGATTTCGCCTCAGGGTGATATAAACAAGTCGGGTGAAACTGAATAAATTCCATATTGGATACGCTACACCCGGCTCGCCATCCGATTGCAATGCCATCGCCTGTCGATGTGTCGGGATTCGTCGTATAAAGATAACTTTTTCCAGCGCCACCGGTAGCCAAAATTACTGTCGGCGACTGTATGGCTATCACTTCATTTGCCTTGGAGTCTAGGGCATAGATCCCACAGCAAAATTTTTGATTCGTACTTGGGTCTTTCCTGGTGATCAAATCGACGCCGACGTGATGTTCTAGGATCGTGATGTTTGCATGCGCGCGGACTTTTTCCTCGAGCGTTGTCTGAACGGCATGTCCAGTCGCGTCCTGTGCGTGAATTATTCTTCTAAAGCTATGCCCCCCCTCAATCGTCAGATGGAGTCCGGAGTCCGTATTCTTATCTCGAGTAAAGTTCACTCCCTGGTTGATGAGCCAGTTAATCCCCTCCGCTCCGTTCTCGACGACCAAACGCGTGATGTCCTGATCACTCAGATGCGCGCCTGCGATCAAAGTGTCTTCGATGTGTGACTCGTGTGTATCGAAGGCATCAACTACTGCTGCGATCCCGCCCTGAGCCCAATCGCTAGCGCCGTCGAGCATGGCTTTTTTTGTGACGATCACGACTTTTTGAGTTGAGGCGAGTTTGAGGGCGCTGGCTAATCCAGCTAAGCCACTACCTAGAATTGCCACATCGAAACTGATCACGGGATGAGTCTTTTTTATGAGTAAATTAAACCTAAGGTTATCTCAATTTCAATGGAAAAACTGTAAATAATTAGTTTTATGAATATTTATCTGATTACGAGGTCTTTTTGGGGAACTCATGAGTAATCAGACACTCGTATCCCTGTAACTTAATTTAAGGGGGTCGCATGGATTTATCGCTAAATACGTTTTTAAACGTTCCAGAAAAAGACAGTAAAAAACAACAGTCTGGTAAGCTTAAGGTTATGACAGAGCGAGAAAAGGATAACAGCCTGGTCAAACGGGTGCAAAAAGGGGACAAAGTTGCTTTTGAGCTGCTGTTTACCAAGTATCAGCGGAGAGTCAGTCGGTTAGTGTCACGGTTCATTCGTTCAGACGCCGAAGCGGAGGACGTAGTGCAGGAGTCATTTATCAAGGCATACAGGGCGCTGGCAAACTTTCGTGGAGATAGTGCTTTTTACACATGGTTATATCGAATTGCAGTCAACACGGCGAAAAATCATCTCGTGGCGGCGTCGAAGCGTCCAATTTCAATGACGCAGTTTGAAAAAAATGACGATGACGACTACGAGCAAGATATGTTCATGAGTGACAGTTCAACGCCCGAGTCGGAATTGATTACGAAACAAATTGCTGAAACTGTTAATGACACAATGAACAGTCTCCCATCGGATCTTCGGGAAGCTATCATGCTTCGGGAAATTGAAGGCATGAGTTACGAGGACATTGCTGAGGCGATGGAATGTCCCATTGGAACCGTTCGATCCAGAATTTTTAGAGCGCGAGAAGCGATATCAGAAAAAATTAAACCTATGCTAGACGTGGGAGAAGGTAGACGATGGTAGAGAACGAAAAAATCTCTGGTTTAGTGGACGGAGAAATGGATGACGCTCAAGAAGCTAAAATTTACAGTGGGGTGAAAAACTCCGCTGACGCAAGGGAGGTTTGGAGAACCTATCATGTGATTGGTGATGTGATGAGGGGCGAGGGGCGATCTGGAATTGCTCAAAAACGCTTCAGCCAGGCTTTAGCAGCAGAGCCCACGGTGATTGCCCCTAGATTGCGCATCATTAAAAAGCCCTTAGGGCATTCTTGGATGAAAATTGCAGCGTCTGTTGCCGTGATGGGTCTCGTAGGTTGGATCGGTGTCTCGGACAACAGCCCTATCGATGTTCAAGTGGTCAAACGAAACTTTATGGCAGAACAACAGCAAGTGGCTCTCGAAGAAGCGTACGACGAAGCGATCGGCGAGTACTTGGCGGCGCATCAACAGGTGAATCCTCGTGGCCTCGGTTCGACCGCCTTGACATCGAATGTCAACGATTGATTTTGGTTTGATGTATCGGAATGCCGCTGGTTTTTTCACTGCGGCGGTTGCGGCGCTACTTTTGGTGTTCGGTTGTGGCACTGCGAGTGCCCAATCCACCAAGTTGAGCCAGCACGACGCGTTAGCTGCACTAAACCAGGTCGCGTACGCTGGAAAGTCTCTGGATTACACTGGGGTGTTTGTGATTCAAAAAGGCGAATATTTTGAAACATGCAAGATCACTCACCTTGGCAGCCAGGGTCTAGAGAGAGAGAAGATTGAAAGGTTAGACGGGGATCCGATCGAGATTACTCGTGCAGGCCCGGAGCTATTGGTTTACATGCCTGACAAGAAGATTGTCAAGAGCGAAATGGGCGTGAGCGAGCGAAGCTTTCCGTCGCTAACACAGGATCAAATTGCGACGGTTGGACAGAATTACGACGTGTTTGTCGGAACGGTGGATAGGATAGCTGGTCGTTTCGCAACCCACATAACGTTGCTACCGAAAGATAAGCTGCGCTACCGACACGAGTTGTGGATCGATCAAAAGACGGGCTTGCAGATAAAAGCCCAGATGTATACGGAGAGAAGCGAATTAGTTGAGCAGATCATGTTCACTGAGGTTGTGATAGGCAACCACGTTTCGCATGCGATGACCCGGTCAGCTTATGAGGACGTCGCCCATTCTTGGAAATTAGACCGGGGCGCACGATCAAAACTACAGCACGGTTCGACAGTCAAAGCTTGGCTGGTTAACAAACCGCCGCCCGGATTCAAGCAGGTCATGCAACTTCGAAGAAAAATCGGGGAACAACAATCTAGAGTGCATTTAGTTTTTTCAGACGGATTTGCTGCAATTTCGATTTTTATTGACACGAGAAGCAATAATGGCTTCCGTGCTGGTCTCGCTAAAGAAGGTTCTCTGAACGTTTACAGGAGAGTTTTAGACGACCAGTTCGTTACAGTCCTTGGGGACGTTCCAGCAAACACGGTCAAGCGTATTGGCGATTCGTTGGTTAAACACTAATAAAAAAAATTAACAATTAATCATAGCGAAGGGGATGTGCAAGTGATTTCGATTATCAAATCCAGTTTCACGGTTATTGCAATGCTGAGTATTACTAATCTTGGTGCCGTAGAGTTGCCGAGTTTTGCAGACTTAGTGGAGCAGCAGGGTGTGAAAGTAGTCAATATCGGTACTAAAACGACCATCGATCAGCCGAACAATATCCCTGTGCCGGAAGACGATCCGTTTTATGAGTTTTTTCGAAAATTCGCTCCACCGGGCGGGGAAAAACGGGAATCCCGGTCGCTTGGTTCAGGTTTTATAATTAGTGAGGATGGTTACATCTTGACAAATTCGCATGTTGTGGCGGCGGCTGACGACATCACGGTGAAATTAAATGACAAACGAGAATTTACGGCGGAACTAATTGGTATAGACAAGCGTACAGACGTTGCTGTCGTAAAAATCGATGCCACAGGCTTGCCGTTTGTGAGTATTGGCGAGCCAGAGGATCTACGAGTAGGAGATTGGGTACTAGCCATTGGGTCACCATTTGGATTTGAGAGTACGGTCACCGCAGGCATCGTCAGTGCAAAGGGTCGGTCACTGCCGCAAGAAAATTATGTGCCATTCATTCAAACAGACGTCGCAATAAACCCGGGAAATTCTGGCGGGCCACTCTTTAACCTAGACGGAGAGGTGGTGGGCATTAATGCTCAGATTTACAGCCGAACGGGAGGTTTTATGGGTTTGTCCTTCGCTATCCCGATTGACGTAGCGATCGATGTGGCGGATCAGTTGAAAACTGACGGGCGAGTTAAGAGAGGGCGAATTGGTGTGGTTATTCAGGAAGTTACTGATGACTTGGCGGAGAATTTCGGACTGGACAGAGCAAGGGGCGCGCTTGTTAGTCGGGTGGAGAAAGGCGCTGCAGCGAGCAAGGCTGGAATAGCGACCTCGGACATCATATTGAAATTCGACGGCAAAGAGGTGGAGACGTCAAATGATTTGCCGAGAATTGTTGGACAAACTCGTCCAGGAAAAATTGTAGAAATAGAAATTTGGAGAAACGAGAGCTCCAAAATTCTGACTTTGACGGTAGGAGAAATTCCTGCTGATAAAACAGCCCGCAGTAAAAAAGACGCGGATCAACCTGCGACGGCAGCGAATATCATAGAGTCACTGGGTCTTGCTGTTTCGGACATAACACCAGGTCAACTGAAACAACTCGGGTTGGAAAGTGGAGTTAAGATTGACCGAGTTGCTGGTACGGGTGACTCGGCAGGTCTGAAACAGGGGGACATTGTATTGGCCCTTAATAATGAGGATATTAAGTCCGTCAATCAGTTCAAGACTCTCATGCAAACTTATGCGAATGCGCGAAGCGTTGCCCTGTTGATTCAACGAGGCGGTAATTCACTATATATCCCCATTAGGCTGAAAGCTAACTAGGGGATTAAGACGGTTAAATAGTTTCTAGGCAAAGGGGAATCCGGTAGAATTCCCCTTTTGTTTTTCGAGGACGAGTCTTAACTGCTAATCAATGCAACACATCAGAAACTTTTCAATTATCGCGCACATCGATCATGGAAAATCCACCTTGGCAGATCGTTTTATCCAGACCTGTGGTGGGCTGAGTGATCGTGAAATGGAATCCCAAGTTCTCGATTCCATGGACTTAGAACGTGAGCGTGGAATAACCATTAAGGCTCAGACCGCGACCTTAAATTTTAAGGCTGACGACGGTGACACTTATCTATTCAATCTAATCGATACACCTGGTCACGTTGATTTCTCTTATGAGGTTTCTCGGTCATTGTCTGCCTGTGAGGGTGCATTATTAGTAGTCGACGCATCGCAGGGGGTCGAAGCACAGACCGTTGCTAACTGTTATACCGCAATTGATCTCGGTGTTGATGTGATTCCGGCGTTAAATAAAATAGACTTACCTTCAGCTGATCCCGACCGAGTTATCGAGGAAATCGAAGAAGTCGTTGGTATTCCAGCGATTGGTGCGCTAACTGTAAGTGCTAAAACAGGTCAGGGAGTTTTGGAGTTATTAAATAAAGTAGTGCAGGAAATTCCTCCTCCCAAAGGAGATCCGAATGCACCGCTTAAGGCATTGATCATTGATTCTTGGTTTGATAACTACGTTGGCGTAGTCATGTTGATTAGATTGATTGATGGCGAGTTAAAGGCCAAGGATCAGATACGATTGATGGCAAACCAAACTACGCATCAGTGCGAGCAGGTGGGTATATTTACGCCACGGTCGGTGGCTAAAAGCAAATTATCTGCGGGCGAGGTTGGGTTCGTTATATCCGGCGTGAAAGAGCTAAAGGCCGCTAAAGTTGGAGACACTATTACTCTGGCCAAGAATCCTGCTGAAACAGCGCTTCCTGGATTCAAGGAGGTCAAAGCGCAGGTTTTTGCAGGACTGTATCCGGTTGAGTCCAATGAATATGATTCCCTTCGAGATGCACTTGAAAAACTCCAATTAAACGACGCTAGCCTTCAATTCGAGGCCGAAACCTCTCAGGCTCTGGGGTTTGGATTTCGATGTGGTTTCTTAGGTTTGCTTCATTTGGACATCGTTCAGGAGCGGCTAGAGCGTGAATACGGCATGAACTTGATAACTACCGCTCCAACCGTGGTTTATCAGATACTCATGAAGGATGGTTCTGTTGAGGAAATTGAGAACCCATCAAAACTGCCTGATCTGGGCAGGATAGAGGAAATACGTGAACCAATCATTACTGCAAATATTTTGCTTCCTCAAGATTATGTTGGTCCGGTGATGACTCTTTGTAACAACAAACGTGGTATCCAGAAGAACATGCAGTATCTAGGGCGTCAGGTCATGCTATCTTATGAGTTACCGCTCAATGAAGTTGTTTTAGATTTTTTCGATAAGCTGAAATCAGTATCGAGGGGGTATGCATCCTTAGATTACGAGTTTAACGAATATCGAGCTGATGACCTTTGTAAACTGGATATTCTAATCAACGGGGAGCGTGTGGATGCGCTGTCTTTGATCGTTCACAGAGGAAACTCTGTATCCAGAGGCAGGGATCTGGCCTCTCGAATGAGAGCGCTGATTCCTAGGCAAATGTTTGATGTCGCTGTACAAGCGGCAATTGGATCGCAAATCGTCTCAAGAGAAAATGTTAAAGCGCTCCGTAAAAACGTTCTTGCAAAATGCTATGGTGGAGACATTTCTCGTAAGAAAAAACTATTAGAAAAGCAAAAGGCAGGCAAACGTCGGATGAAGCAGGTGGGTTCTGTGGAAATTCCGCAAGAGGCATTTCTTGCGATTTTGCAAGTGGATTAACATTTTAAGATTAAAAACAAGGGGCTTGGATGAAGTTC
>Ga0209251_1001600_pt1 | contig 16856 bp, 29 predicted proteins | sample SaaInlV_100m_DNA_6_FD_184665 | JGI IMG/M metagenome (GOLD analysis project Ga0209251, IMG submission 184665) | Marine microbial communities from expanding oxygen minimum zones in the Saanich Inlet - Saanich Inlet SI073_LV_10m_DNA (SPAdes) (version 2) | ecosystem: Environmental > Aquatic > Marine... | reverse complement strand
ATAGATAAATTCTATACCTGCTTGTACATCGCCCTGACTTTCTACGTTTTCAGTAATGTTTATTGTCTTACCTTCGAACCCGTCAAACGCTCCATCTTCAATAACAATATCACATTCGATACAGTCTTCTTCAGATGTAGGAGTTTCTACTGTTTGATTTATGTCTGCCATTGCTTTGCCCTTTGCCCTGTTATATGCTAATATTATTTAGTCATAAAAAAAGGCCGCACAAGGCGACCCTTTAGTTGTTATGTGTTTAACTTAGAACGAAAAGCCCATAGTTACACTTGGTGTAAGCTCTTCTGCGTCTACGTTATAGTTTGCACCACCTGTTAAGTCTACGCCCGCAATGTTGTATGTGTACTCACCGCCGAGGTTTTGTAATGCATTTGCATCTGTACCGTTTACATATGCTGTTAAGCCGCCTGTACCTACAATACCTTCAAACCCAAATACTTCTGCATCCATGTCATATGTTACTGCGCCGCCTGCTGTTGCTAAACCTAAGTCAAGGCCTGCTACTTCGCCACCGATTACTGTGTTGTCAGTTGCACGGTTGTAGTCAGCACTTGCAGTTACATCTAAACCTGCTACGCCCAATGTGTATGCACCTTGGATGTTGCTGATGTCTGTGATGTCTGTTGTCCAGTCTGTGAAGCCTAATGCTACACTTGCACTGCCCATTGTTACTGCTACAGACTCAGTCATCGCTGGTGCTGCTAACGTTCCGTTTGCCGCTGCATCTGCTGTTGTTTCTGGCATTAAGCCATTAGCATCGCCCATTGCAATGTTAAGACCGTTAACTGTTGTGCCAACTGTCCATGAGTCTAAATCAACTGCTGTGCCATCTGCTGCAACAAAGTCTAAATCAACTGTTGCCATATTGCCTGCATTAATACCAAGATCAAGTGCCATAGCGCCGCCCCAGTTGTCAGTTGTCGTGTCTTGTGAGAATTTCATCTCTACTTTGCCCGATAGTACTGGACCCATTACTGGAGTCTGTGTTTTTGTTACTGTGTCTTCTGCTTGTGCTGCACCAGCAATTGCCAATGCTGCGATTGTTGTAATAAATACATTACGCATATTTTAGTTCCTTTTTCAATTTTAATATGTATACATAGTAAAGGGCAAGTGGTTCATACTTGCCCTTTCACTATAGTAATTATAACATTTACTTCCGTTTTGTCGATCGTTTAGAGCGTTTTTTAGGAATTTCTGTAATAATAGTTTTATTTGTGTTGCGATTGAGCAACGGTAGTAGTGCTGTTTCTGCTTGCCTATCATTCCACTTGAATTGTGTCTTGGCTTCTTTAAGCATGTCCTCTACGACATCATGTCTTGATATAATGCCGTAGAGTATTTTATCTATCTCTATCCAGTTCATCCGCCGCCTTGGAAACTGCCGTCTTTGGCTCTATACCAATTCTTCTGGTTGTGTATTCTACCTAACAGTTCTTGTATCTCAATCATTTCATCATGCAGTTGTGTAGATACATCACCTTGTGCAATTGCCATGCCTCTGCGACCTGCTTTTGCTCTTAGTGCTGATTCAATAACTTCAACGTCACGAATTGATAGTTCAAACTGTTTGTTAGGTTTCATTACTAATTGCCAATACCAAAGCAAGGCAAGTGTATTGCCATATTACAATAACGTGCATAGTCTTCAGTGCCAACCATTGCTAATGTCATTAACACTGGAACGGCGGTAAAGCATAGGACGATACATAAGAATGCCCAACCTAATCCTTTTGTAGTGCAGTAGTATGTTTTATCACTCATTTTATAATCCTAATATTCCAAACAGGTTAAACCAACCCATAGATGTTCCGATGATAATTGGTAGTGCTACTATAGTGAAAGCAATGATGATAAAGGCAAGTATTGCCCCATCATTGTGATACGGTTCATTTGGATCACTCATGTTCGCCACCTGCGCCGCGGCCATTATATGCGCCAAATACATTTGGCTTACGCTTTGCTGTTTCGAACGTTACTACTGTTACTGCAATTGCGGCTAATAGTAGAGCATGTAGCATCATACTAATTACCCCTGCCCACATACTGCCTACAATAATAGCAAAAGTAATACACCACATCCATGCTAATACTTGCATGATCATATGTCGTGTGCTAAAATCTGGAATATTACTTAGTGGGTTCTTATTATGATCCATTACTACATTCCAACAATTATATACCCATTCTCTCATTGATATTACCTTTCTAAAGATTACTTTGATTGGATAGTGTGCATCAGCATCATCACGAAATTCAATTGCATCGTTCACATCGTGAAACTCTTGTGATACCTTACGGTCTTTAAAATATGCTGTTACTCTATACATTAAAATATATTAACACCTTATGCTGATACTGTCAACCTATTTTGGTAAGTGGGAGGCATTCTGTTGCCCGGGGCCTCCCTAACCGCGAACTTGCCCTTAGGCTGCTTCTAAGACTTCTGCGTCAAAGAAAAGTTCAGGTTTGAAATTACTATTTGCAATTATCAATTTGTTCGCGGTAACGGCGCTTACATCCCGGTAACTCCACTCATCTATCCTACCTGTCGATCCTATTTCAGCCCCATCAAATATACACTGGTCAACGTTTCCGCCCTCACAGGTTTTTACAGCTTCTGCGATATCACATATCCTACCTTTTACGTTAGGTCACTCGCAGTGTATATTTGGTGGAGCTGCTGGGTACCGCCCCCAGGTCCAGTATAGTCGTCAAATTGCTTCAACGTTACAATTATATTTATAACATACTTTTGAAAGCATGTCAACCATTAATTTACCAGCGTTGTTCTTTTATTCTATTAGAATTTCTTGAAGCACTAATTGCATTTTTTATTCTAAGTAACTGATTTGACTTAGCATTAGAATGCCATCTGTTTTTTGTGTCAAATGTTTTTGCATAGTCACATGCTTCTCCAAACTTTACTGTAACTATTTTTTCTAAAAACGCTAAGTCTTCGTCACTCAATGTTTCCATACCGCGTCGTTCCATTATGAAATCTCCTATTATATGCTTGTTCAAAACCTTCTTCATAATCACTTAACGGAGCCCCATTGCAACCGTCGACCCATAGTCTTTTAAAATATCCATCTGCTGATTGAAATGCTGTAGCATCGCTCTCTGGGATATGTCCTTTAACCATCCAAAACAATCTATGTGCTTCTTTGTGTGTCATATGTGTATTTACACAATAATAGAATGTTGGCGCTAACTGTCGATATTTTTGGATTGATGTTTTAACAGTAACGCATTGACTTCATCAGTCTTTATTAGCCAACCGCTTTCGTTTACAATGAACACATCACCTGGTTTGTACAAGCCTTTGTCCATTACTTCAGTTGGTGTGTCACCTTCTACCTTAAAGCCATTGCCGCCGGGTATGCTATTAATAGTGTAATCAACCCACATCATTAGTTTATCTCCTTACCAAAAGTTTAAAGTTCTACCATTACCTATAATGATCATACTACATGTTATAACATGTAACACAATCCAAAAGGTACGAAAAGCCAGAGCCTTCTTTACATCTGATTGTGTAATAGGAAGGAACTCTGGCTTATCGTTGTCGTCGATGCCGACAGGCATACCAACAGTGCGAGCCCATACTTTAAGCCAGCGCCGTTGTCCGCTCATCACATATCGTTCTTTTTGTCTTGGATTTCTTTACGGCGTTCTTTTGTAAGTTTGCCTAAATCGCCTAACGCCTTACGAGCTCTTGCTGCCGCTGCCTTAACACCTTTTTCATCAAATGTTTCTGCTTCGGCCAAGTAGTTATTAAATGCTTGTACGATTTCTTCATGTATTGTATTATTCATCTGTATCTCCTGTAATAATATTATAAATTTGTTTCCAATTCTTTACACGAGGAATATCTCCTGTATAGTATTGGTTGAAGTCATGGTCAATTAATAAAGAATTTAAACCAAATTTGACACCACATTCGGCATTTTCAGGTTTATCTTCTATCCACCAACATTCGGTACCGTCATATTTGATTAGTTCATCATCTTTGTCTGCACCTGTGTCTAAGTATACATATTTCTCAAATGCTGTGTCGCCAAACAGCTCACGCAAGTTTTTTGTACGTAGATGACACGCATATTGGTCTTTACTTAGGCTTGTTATGGCATGAAAAATATAACCATGCTCTTCATGTAATTTTCTTACATACTTGATTGCATCACGCAACGGCGGAAGTTTTCTAATGGCTGCACTTTCGTTGAACATTCTTACCAAACGTTTGGCTTCTGCACGTTCTAAACCGTACTTGAGCTCCATTTGATATTGTCCTTCTTCGACGATAGTGTATCCGTGTCTTGCCATCCATTGATCAAAAGCGTATAGCCAGTCAAGGATAACGCCATCACAGTCTGTAAGTATTACTTTATTTTTCATAGTTTGCCTTTCTAATTGCCTAATTTATAACATACTATAACATAGGAATTAGATGTTGTCAACCTTTATTTGCCCAAACAGTGCCTTGACCTACTGAAGTTATTTTAGCACCACAACCATAAGTATCGCCTTCACGTCCTACTTTTTTGTTTTCAACATATACGTTGCCGCTGTATGTTGCAAGGCCAGGAGCATGTGTACTACAACCAGGAATGGTATGTGCTTGTACTTTATCACCTTCTCTTACAACACCGTGTCCGTCAACAAAGACAGTACTACTGCCTTCATCTGTGTTTATGTTCTGTGGGGCTGCATCACAAGCAATGTCGTCATCAGAATCAGCATCGCCTACACTTACATGAACTGTATTAACAACGTCTCCGCTGCCTGATTTACGTGCAATATTAAGTGTGGCCATTGCGACTCCTTGTTACACCATCTTGATACCTGAAGTTACTTCAATGTATTGTTTAGCCATTTCGTTATCAGTCTTTGCTGTAAAAATAACTGCACTTTTATTTATTTGAAGTTTTACATCAGGATGTGTTGTTACTGTCCAAGGACCAAGTCCTGGACCATTCTGTGTCATCATTACTGCCATTGGTTTCTCAATAGTCATAGTAAAGTTATCATCTTCTACAAATCGTGCTACAATTTCCTCACCACTAATAGTTTTGAGTGTAATTGCATCTGCTTTTTTATAGTTCTTTTGAATCATCATAGCGAATGTCCTGTTCCATTATAGTTAGTATCTTCAATGTATTTTACAAATTGATCATAGCCGCCAACAGCATTGCCGCCTACTACGATTTGAGGGAATGTTCTTGCATTTGGAAATGCCTCTAACACTTGATCTCTATCAAAGTCTATACCCAGTTGTTTGTATTCAAATTCATATTCACGTTGCTCACAAACTTGTTTTGCTCGATCGCAATATGGACATGCTGGCTTACCCCAAATGACTATCATTTAGTCCTCCATTAGTTGTTTTAGTTTTTTTGCTTCTTCTGCTTGTTTTTCTATTGTCTTTGGCACAAACAGAAAAACAATGCCCACAATAAGTGGACTAATTAGTGCGGCAGCAACAGCCCACACTGTTGCGTTACGTCCTTTAGACTCTGCCCATTTATATATTCCATATACAAATGCGCCCCACAATATAACTGTTAATAGTAATTCCATATTATAAACTAAATCCTTTTAAAGCATCCTTGTCTACGTCTTGCTTAATGCCACCAATAACGTAAGACTCTACTTCTGTCTCTTGTGGAGCAACTTGTAGCCCTGAGCTACTTAACCAATGTTGTGTCCATGGTAGCGGGTTAGTGTTTACTGGTGCATCAAAAATAGCATCCATGCCTAATGCTTTCAGTCTGCGGTTAGCAATGTATTCAACATACTGATTTAGTAGTGTTGTGTTTAGACCAATCATTGATCCGTCTTTGAACAAATACTCTGCCCAATCTTTTTCTTCTGCAACACACTCACGCCATAAAGCGTATACATCTTCTTGACACTCTTTAGCAATCTTAGCCATCTCTGGATCGTCTTTGCCTTGTGCCCACAACTTCAATACGTGTGTGCTTAGTGCAAGATGTTGTGCTTCATCGCGAGCAATTAATGAAATAATCTTTGCAGAGCCTTCCATTAGTTTTAATTCGCCAAAGCCAAATGTACAAGCGAAAGACACATAAAAACGCAAGCCTTCTAAGATGTTTACAGTCATCATTGCAAGATACAGTTTCTTCTTAACCTCATGTAGGCTACCTTCGCCGCGGTGATTGTAAGCATCGGCTGCTTCGGTAAACGCATCATAATGTTTAGTAACACTTGTTGCACGAGCAATAATCTTCTCATCATCAAGGATAGTATCAAACACTTCTGCTGGGTCAGCATACACATTTTTCATAATGTGTGTATAACTACGTGAATGGATTGTTTCAAAGAAGTCCCAAGTAACAATACATCCTTCCAGTTCAGGAATTGAAACATGCGGCAAAAATGCCAAACATGGTCCTCTTCCTTGGACACTATCGAGCAGTGTCTGATACTTTAAGTTTGCTGTAAATATATGTTTTTGCTCTGGACGGAAGTTAGCAAAGTCGGCTCTGTCTTTTTGTAGACTTACTTCTTCTGGGCGCCAAAAGTATCCCAGCATAGTTTGATTTAATTTATCGAACACTGGAAACTTAAACACATCATAACGCTGTGTATTTTGATCTGCTCCGAAGAACATGTTTTGTTTGGTGAAGTCCACCTTGTCTTTATTGAATACAGTTTTTGCCATCTTGCTTTCCTATCTGTCTGTTTTATTATTATATATTATCCTGTTTGTAAAGTCAACCGTTAAATTGCACACGCTTCACATTCTTCGTCATCTTCTACTGCCAAAGTATGCGGCTGTACTTCTGGTTGATTATCATGCCATCCAACATTATGTGCTGGCTCGTCGATCAATTCACTTGGATCTGTTTTATAATCATAAGTGTTTTGATAGTACGATGTTTTCCATCCCATCTTATAAGTTGTCAACAAGTCATTAATCATTTTACTCATCGGTACTTCGTTGTCTGGGAAGTGTGTTGGGTTGTAACTCCAGTTGCCACTGATTGCTTGATCAAAGAACTTCTGCATTACTGCGACAACGTTGATGTAGCCTTCGTTGCTTGGCATATCCCATAGTAGTGTATAGTATTGCTTTAAAGACGCATACTGTGGAACAATCTGCTTAAGAGGCCCTTTCTTGGACTTCTTAACGGACAAGTATCCTCGTGGTGGTTCGATTCCGTTTGTTGCGTTCGACACAACGGACGAGCTCTCCGATGGCATTTGTGCGGACAATGTGCTGTGCCTAAGGCCGTGCTCCTTGATATCATTGCGTAGGCTATCCCAATCATAATTAAGTTTGTTTTCCACAATGCTATCAACATCAGTCTTATATGTATCAATTGGAAGGATGCCGTCGCTGTATTTAGTGCGGTTAAAGTACTCACAAGCACCTCGCTCCTGCGCTAATTTGTTGCTGGCTTTGAGTAAGTAATATTGAAACGCTTCTGATAAATCATGTACAAGATTCCATGCTGTTTGATCGTCATACTTAACGTGATTCTTTGCAAGGTAATGTGCAAGGCCGATATATCCTACACCCAATGAACGTCTTGCTTTAGTGCTAATCTCAGCTGCCTTGATTGGATAGTTTTGATAGTCAATAATTTCTTCTAATGCTCTTACAGCTAATTCGCATAACTCTTCTAAGTCATCTAACGCCTTTAGTGTTCCTACATTAATAGCACTTAGAATACACAATGCTATTTCACCTTCTGGATCATCAATATGATTAAGTGGCTTAGTAGGCAGTGTAATCTCTTGACACAAGTTGCTCATGTAAACTGTGTCTTTGAATGAACTGTGTGTATTACAGTGATCAACATTCATAATGTAAATGCGTCCTGTTTCAGCACGTTCCTTAATCAACGCACTAAACAAGTCCATTGCTGAAACTTTATTTTTCTTAATACTTGTAGCACGTTCGTACTTTTCGTATAGCTCTTGGAATACTGCTGGGTCACCAAAGTATGCTTCGTACAAGCCCGGAACATCATGCGGCGAGAAAAGAGTTATATCGCCTCCAGATAACAATCTTTCATACATAGTTTTGTTAAGCTGAATTGAATAATCTAACTTACGTACTCTATTGTCTTCTGTACCTTTGTTGTTCTTTAGCACAAGGATGTCTTCGATCTCTTGATGCCAAAAAGGGAAGTGTGTAGTTGCACTACCGCCACGCACACCATTTTGTGTACAACAACGTACTGTGCTTTCAAACTTCTTTAGGAATGGGACTATTCCTGTGTGCGCAACTTCGCCGCCTCGAATTTTTGAATTAACTCCTCTGATGCGCCCTGCGTTAATGCCGATGCCAGCTCTCTGCGCTGTGTAACGTCCAATAGACATATCACTGGCAAAAATGGAATCAAGCGTGTCATCTGAATCAACGAGGACACAGGAGGCAAACTGTCTGACCGGAGTGCGCACCCCCGCCATGACTGGGGTTGGGATATTGATTTTGAAAAGTGATGTAGCATCGTAGTATCTCCTTACGTAATGCATTCTTTCTTCTTTAGGATAATTAGCAAACAGTGTTGCCGCAATCATCATATACATAAACTGAGGAGTTTCAAATATTTCACCTGTTGAACGATCCTGTACAAGATACTTGTCTACTACTTGACGCAAGCCTGCATAGGTAAAGTTCTCGTCACGCTTGTGATGAATATAACCATCCATGCGTTCAATTTCTTCTGCATTATAAAGATCAAATATTGATATGTCATACAACCCGCGATCAATATTTTTCTGTATCATGTCACCAAACGTACTTGCTTCGTAACGACCAAACACTTGTTTGTTTACACTATATGATAACAATCTTGCCGCCGCATATTGATAGTTAGGTGCGTCTAATGAGATAAGATCATTTGCACTACGAATAAGAATTTCTTGAATCTCGTGTGTTGTCATTCCATCATAAAACTGCAAATTTGCATTCATTTCGATTTGACTACTACTGACTCCAGCTAAACCTTTACATGCCTCCTCAACTACAAAATGAATTTTATCTATATTAAGTTCTTCTTTGCTACCGTTGCTCTTGACAATTTGTGTTCGGTTTGCCATCTTTATTCTCTCCTGTTTCTGTCTAAAAAGATATTTAGTTAATGTAAGGCATGACGTATTTTGATTCGATATTTAAAGTTTTTAGTACACTACTATCTACTAATTTGTCGCTGTCATACCCTATAATTTGATTGTTTATTTCTAACAAGTAGTATCTTTGTTTACTGTCTTGTGCTATATATAGCTTAAAATCACACCCAGTAAACCGATCGCATAATTGCAAAGTGTAACAAATTGCAAGTATTTTAACAAACTCACAATAGATATTTTCTTGGATTAGTTGCCAAGGATTAGGCCAGCTTTCTTGGTCATAAGGATTAGCTGCCAAGCTGCCTATAGGCGCAAGTTTAAAAAACTCAATTGCTTTTTCTATCGGACTGTCAGTGGTTTCGAGAGAGTCTCGAAAGGTAGACCATTCTAACAGTCTTTCTTCAAATTTTTTGTTGAACATGTTTCCGTTTTTGTTTTAAGATATTACTCTTACTTTATACACTAAATTTTGTGCTGTGTCAAGTAAAGATGAGAAATATTCCACAAAAATTGTTGCCAAACTGTCATCGTAACGTGCTTGAAAGACAATGCTCTCTTCAAAGCCGCCTGAACCCGTTGGTCCTGAATAATCATATTCGTCAACAAATTTTACAGTATTGCCACTGTTTAAATCATTTTTGTTTAGTACAAGTTTTAACGTTCCTGAGCGAGTAAATTTACTTAGATCGTTTGATGAAAACACATAATCTACTTCAAACGCAGAGTCAAAGCCACCTGGCAATCTAAAACAATCTAAGAAAGTTCCTCCAGTATTACCTAATGGAACCTTTTGTGTACCTGCAATTTGTGATATTGAGCTTCCTGATATCTCAGGCACATACGGAGCAGACACATAAAGTAACTCTGTTCCTAATTCTTTTGATCTTAAGAACGTGTCGTTAACACTGTCGTTACCTTCGTTATCAAATGCTAATATACTTGTCTTTGTTACAGACGATGCATCGCCGCCGTTGTAACCTATGTTTTGCTGAAAGCTATTACCTGAACTGATATTGCCTGTGCCTAATGATATCCATAATGCTTGTTTTTCAATTTCTCTAAATAAACTATTTTTTATTGAATTGTTTTGTGGACCTAAACTACTACCTGGAACACCTCTTGGTGTTTCACCAAACACAATACCATAAACAGCGCCATGGAATATACAGTTATTAAATCTGTTGTCCTTGACATCATCGTTAGAATTTACTAATCTACTATATCCACTAAATGTAATATTGTCAAACAAATTATTATCAGTTGTTATATTTTGACTTTTTTGCTGCATACCTATACCATAAAAGTTAAGTACATCTCCGTCAATTGATTCCCAGTTTCCTTTAAGTTCTAAATTTTTGAATACACCATCTTTACAACTTCTAAGACTTAGTGCAGTAGAATTTGACTCGTTCATTATTGTCATTCCGTCTAACACAATTTGATTGCTTTGATTTGAAGGAGCAGTAAATTGATCATCATCTCTCGATACTTTTGACAAATTAACGCTACTATCAATAGTAGTAAATGCTGTAGTACTTGCTGTCTGTTTGATTACAGTTTTTTCTTTACCTGCACCTACAATAGTTGTAAATGGTGGAAGGAATATAGTCGAAGTTAATCTATAAACTCCTGGCGGAATTAGTAATGTTACTCTTGACGTTTCAGTTGTGTCTGCTGAGTTTAGAAATAATTGATCTATTGCTCGTTGAATACTCACAGTGTCGTCTGTAGTTCCGTCTCCTAACGCACCAAACGCTTTAACATTTACAAAGTCATCTAATCTATTTTGTAATGATCGCTTTACTGGTCTATCTATATCACTACCTGTAGCAATATAACTCTTTAATTTAGCGTATTGATAAGCAGTAGCTAATCCAAATAAGTCATCTGCTTCAGTAAGTATTTTTGTATTACCGACACCTGGCGCTCCTTCAGCAACACTTCCGTTACCAATATATAAACTTTGTGTGTCTAATGCCCATGCAAGCTCGCCGCCACTAAGTTGCGGTACTCCTGTTTCAGTATTTTCATTACCTCTACGGACTTGTATTCGTGATATTTGTACAACAGCCACTGATATCTCCTACGCTTTTATTATGTATTTATGCGAACTTCTCGTAATAGGTATACACTCTATTGTACCATTCGTTGCGCCACTCGTCATATTCATGTGGCCATACATCAAATTGCTGATATGTTTCGCCGCCTAACAACATTCCGTCATCTCCGCGACTACACATAAAGATATGTCCTTCTCTTATGTTTGTACCATATACTTCATTGTGTGCTTCTGCATATGCTACAAGTTGTAAGAAATAGTTTTGTACATACTCTAATTTCTTAGGTTTATTCGTTTGCTTAAAATCCATTATGCAGGGCTGGCCTTTGTATTGTCCTACCAAGTCAGTTGTGCCTGCATACATCTGCGGAACATAAAGAGCAACTTCACTGCCCCAAATCTCATCTACATCAACCATAGCATGATCACGTATCTGTGTTGCCATAGCGTGTGCTTTCTTAGCAAACGGATTGCCGCCTGGAGTAGGCCATTCGCCAAACTCTACATAGTCTTCCAAATACTTGTGCATACGTGTGCCAACACCTGCGGCCTCTGTAACAACTTCTTGTGCTTTCTTTTCGCCTACACGTTTACGCCAAGCCATTAGTCCTGACTTATCGCTTGTAGCATCAAGAATAGTCGTAACACTTGCCACAGCACCTCCATCGGGTGTCATGTATTTGCGTTTACCATCTATCTGCTTACGTGAAATAGGTTGATAATCATATCGATCAATTATTAGGCTCATCATCCACCTCTTCCATATAAAAATCGTCAAACGCAAAAGGATCTGAGTAAAATGGATCTACATCACTAAATCCATTTTGTGCTTCTACAGTTTCAACTTCTGGTACAAAATGTTTTAGCATGTTTTCAACACCCAGCTTGAGTGTCATTGTGCTGCCGGCACATCCGCTACAAGCACCTTGTAGTTCTAAAAGCAAATGGCCATTAGTATATTCTACAAATTCTATGTTGCCGTCATGTCCTGCTACAGCAGGCTTAACATGGCTTTCAATTAAACTTTTTATTTCAATTATTATTTCTTCATCGGTACGACTGGTCATATAAACTCCTATTAGTTAATTTATATTATAACACAATAAAGTTAAGTTGTCAACTAATTTAAGTCTTTTAGATCCGTTGCACGTTTTGCCATCTTCTTGACATCACCTGTGCCTTTGGCTTTTGCAGCAACTTCTCTGTCTTTAGTCAAAACAATCTCTTGCCCATTGTAGTTGTCTACTATGTTTTTAAGTGCAGGATTTGTTTTATAGGCAGCATCAAAACTACTATAGGTATAAGTTGTTGCATCCATATTACCCATTAGTTTGTCTAACTGTTCGTATGATATTTTCTTTAAGCCTCTTTCGTCAAGGTGCTTGAGTAGTTGCACTAATGCATCTACATTCGAATTTTCATTTACTTTTTTTTTGAAAGGATGGCGCCTAAACGACGAGACTGCTCAAGCATTGCTCTCTTTTTGTTTATACGTGACTCACGCTTTTCACGTCCAGCTTCATCTGCACCGCCTGCTGCTGCTGCGTCTGCTTCAAAGTCATCAATGTCTATGTCACCGTCTGTTGGCATTTCCATATCTGCTTCTGCATCATCCATTGGCATTGCATCATCTTCTGCGCCCATCATGTCTGCTGGTTCAGCTTCACCTGTAATTTGTCCTACACCTTGTGTTAAAGAAACTCTTGTTGTTTCCATTGTAGTGTACATTGCTTCAAGTGCAGGCTTGACAGTGTTTGTAAATTGGTCTGCTTGTTCAGCACCCATTTCGTCACGTATAGCATCTGCTAATTCTAACATTGATTCTGACTGCATTTCTGCTGTGTCTTCCATCCAACCTGTTAAACGGTCTACCATGTCTTTTGCTGCCATTACAAGTTCAGCGTGATCTTCTGCACCTTCGAGTACAACTGATTCATTTGTTTTTGTTTCGTTCATGTCTGCAACCTTTTCTTCTGCTTCTTTGACTTTTTTCTTTTTGTCTTTAGCAGCTTTTTTCATTGGTTCTTTTTTGTCGCCATCTTTGTCTATGTCTAAGAAGTCTGGCTTAGCAGCTTCGTCAGTCTTTACTTTTCCTGTGCCGCCACAGTCTGGGCAACTTTTAGGACAAGTATCATCACAGTCGTCGGCTGCTTCTGATATTTCAGCACGTTCTGAAATAGCAGTATTCAATACATCTAATAATGCAGTAGCTTTTTGGTATGCTTCGCTACTTGTAGAGTTATAACTTTCATTAGTTTCTATTTGACTTAGTTGAGTTCTAATTTTGTTTCGAGCATCTTGAAGTTGTTCTAATGTAAATGACTCAACGTTAATACGAGCGCCAAATCTTGCTGCAAGACCCTCGTTAAGTTTTTTTGCTGTTTTATTATTAAATTCTGTAATCTTCATGCCAAATCCTAATGTTTGCTTCTTACTATTATTTATCAATTGAAAATCATTTTGTAAATTTTATCTTTGCAATCTACTACATAATGTTTACTGATACAGTACCTATTTTGGGCTACTTCTCGTTTTGTGTCGGATGCAGTCTTTTTTATTGTATTTTTATAGAAAGCACAGTCATTATCGTGCTTAGATAACACTTTATCTAAATAATATATTTTATCTAAAAATATATGCGATTGTTTGATATTTTTTGCATAAGCAACTGCGCCTAACTTAGTATTAAATATTTTACTTGTATTATGTATTCTATCTAAAACTATGTATGCTCCGGATCTTGTAGGTTTAACTACAATCGGGCCGATAATAATTTTATCCTCAACTTGGTGAGGTATGTTTACAAGATCTTGTTCTGTTAATAATTTTTGAAGACGTTCGACAGCCTTATCATAATTCGCCATTTTTCATAACCCAACATTGATTTTTAGTAAAAACTTTTGCTACTAAGCTCTTTCGATTTAATGTTTCTAATACTACCTGTTCCCGCTCTGTGAAACTTTGGTATGGTCGTACATCATTACTAAGACTATTTAATAGTTCTTGTTCTTCATTCGTTGTAAAAACGATAAAATCATTGATGAGTTGATTAATCCTCATTGAGGTCCTACTGTAACCTTTTGCCCTGGTCTAATAGTTTTATCAACTGATCCTGTTGTTTGTGTATCTAAGGTCAATTTACCTTGTTTGTCTTTAGCGATCATTCCTGGCTTCTTTGGATCTTTAGGAATAATAGTTTGAACTTTTGTTTTTGGGTCAACTAATGTGGTTTGTTTAGGATCGTCCTTAACTACGTTAAGTTCTTGTTGTGGGCCCATTACTTCAAATACTTTCATAACTTCCTCGCTTTTTTCGTTGGCTTTATTTGTCTTCTTGAACTCTTATTGAGTGTTGATAGTCTTTTACTACTTGGGTTTGATCTTAGGGTTCTTGCTCTGTTAACTTTCATAACATTACCCTTACGTGCCTTTGTAGTTTTTAAATTTCTACTTGCTTTTACATTTTTAGGTTTAGTACAAGTGCTCGGAGAACTTACAACTTGTCCTTTGCGACTTCCGCTACTGCAACGAAACTTGCGTACATTTTTTGTACCCGACCTGCTCCAAATAGCAACAGCTGATTCATCAAATTCTACCAGTCTCATCAGTTTAACTTTCTTAACCTAATACTTGCCGGATTAGTTCTTTTGGTTTTCTTTGCCTTACGTGCCATACGAGCACCTAAACGTGCTTTTGTTTTTTTAAGTGTTGCTCGTTTTTTAATATCAGGTGCTTTGAAACACTGCGTTACATCTGCTACTACTCTACCTTTACGACTTCCGCTACTGCAACGATACTTGCGAACTACTTTTGTTCCAGAACGTGCCCAGGCCATAGCTTCATTAGTAGATGCTGCTAATGCCAATAAGTCTTTGTATAGAGTTGACCCATTTGCTGTTGGTCTTGCCTGCCAGGCTGCTTTTAATCTGTCCCATGAATTAATTATTTTAAGTGCTTTATCATAATCTTGGTCGTCATATGCTTGTTTAATCATATTACTAACTTCTTGAGTTGGTCTACCCGGATTAGTTGTAGTTGGCGCTGTAGTTCGAGCAGGAGTATTGTCTTGTGCTGCTGGTTGTTCAGGTGCTGAATCAATTGACCTTCCTATAGCATCAACATCAAGTTCAGCGTCTGGAGCTTCTGGAGCTTCTATCGGAACACCCTGTCCTGTATAAAGCGGACCTTCTGGATTAGTTGGTGGTTGTCCTTGCATCGGCATACGTGGCATTAAAATACGAGGATTACTTGATGCTCTGTTACCGTAGTCATCAATCTGTACTACTTCGTGTGTTGCTTTGAGTCTGTTGTAATTGTCGTTGTTGTAAGCAAACACGTAATCATTCAGCTGTCCAACTATTAACCGTGTTACTTTTCTTGGGTTATCTGGAGTGCCTTCCATTGTTGCTTCAATTACACTAATTATCTTGGCAATAGTATTTTTGCCTGGATCGCCGTCAACTGTTAAGTCGTGGTCTTTTTGGAATGCCATAACAGCTCGTGCTGTTTTCTTTCCAAACCACCCATCGGGCTTCCCTGGTTTATAATCTAAGTATTGTAGAACTCTTTGTAACAATTGTAGTTCACTGGTGTTGATACTACCTCGTTTGGTTCTACGCCATTGACTACTGGAAGTGTCAATGTTTTTTAGCAAGGGCATAAAGTTCTCTGGCGTGAACGGAATGTCGCCTGCTTCGGATAATGATTCGGTTATGAATATGGATCTAAGTAACATAAAAGTATTTATACTTTATGATAGTTGAAAGAGTATTACTACGATTGTTGATAGTAGGCCAGCAACAATAGTTCCAGTTGCGCCTATGATAACTTTTGTTAAGCTATTTTGTCCTGCGGCCATTTGTTCTGCAATGCCATCTAATTTAACTTCAACCTTAGTTAAACGATTGTCAAGTTGTTCGTAACGAACTGCACATAGATCTACATGTGCTTCGAGACTTTCTTTTTCTAATGATGTTGCTGCAAGGGTTGACATAAATTCTCCGTGGAAGTCGTTTTAAACGTATTGCCTTTATAAAAATTTAATGCCTTGTTTAGTTGTATAATATTATTTATCTAATAATCGGAAATGTATATTCTTATACTTGCCTTTTGTTACAAAAAGATTGGGTTTTATCGAAGCTGTTTCAGTTAACTCTGTAGTTATTGGCGTACTATCAAAGTCAACAATCAACATTTCAACTGATAACGATTCTGCTTGTTCGATACTAAATTCATAAGTCCAAACATTTTGATCTCCATTATAGAAAGATCCAAAGTTACCTTTCTTTTTTTCCACTATTGGAGTGTTTTCAATAGTGATGTTAGTTCGCATACCTATTGTATTATTTACAGTTTCAAAGTTTTGCTGTTGTTTATATTTTTGCTGTCCATTACTGGGTCTGTACTCATTAGTGCAAGTAATATCTACCAACGTTTCTATCACAAATCTATCCATGCTGTATTTAAGCCATAAAAAAAGAGCCACTTAAAAAGTGACTCTTTAGTGTGACGCCTGCCATTACGGCCATAATCACGGTTCCTAAGGTAAGGAATTATTTACGCTGCGAATGTTGCTACTAATGCAATTCCACCAACTGCTTCTGCGCCGCCTGGTCCACCTTGTACTGCAATGTGGTTGCCGTTTGCTACACCTTCAACTGCTGCGATTGTTCCGCC
>Ga0209251_1001599_pt1 | contig 16860 bp, 34 predicted proteins | sample SaaInlV_100m_DNA_6_FD_184665 | JGI IMG/M metagenome (GOLD analysis project Ga0209251, IMG submission 184665) | Marine microbial communities from expanding oxygen minimum zones in the Saanich Inlet - Saanich Inlet SI073_LV_10m_DNA (SPAdes) (version 2) | ecosystem: Environmental > Aquatic > Marine... | reverse complement strand
TTGATGACTTAGGAAGAATCCTTCTAAATCTGCATCATACCCTGCATCAGTAATGCTTAAAGCTGCACTATCAGTTGTTGATAAGGTATAACGTCTATTGTTTCTTTCTGTTAAATCTTCTAATTGAGCGTCTGATGCTGATACAAAGAATCCTAAGTTGTTTGCATCTAGTATACCAACATATATAGTATCACCGTTTTGTATTGGTGAGTAAATTAGTGCGCCGTTGGAGTCGACATCTGTACTACTAATTGTGTTGCCTGTTGCAGGATCTTGTCTTGACCAATTAAGTCCTGTGCCTGCTGTATTGAATACATATGCAGAACCATCTGAACCACGTGTTAACCCGTGTGACGGAATTAGTGCAATACCAGTGTATCCTAAATTATTAATTTGTAAAGATTGAATAGAATCAATTGATTTTGTGTATGACGTAGCTTCTGTAAATTCTGAAGGTACGTTAATTGTTTCACCTGGATCTTGTCTGCGGATATAATTTTTATCACCAAACTTTTTATCAATTACTAAATCATCTTGTGTTAAACTTGTACCATGTACATTGTTAAAATTTGTAACGTCAGTGTTGGTTGTGCCTATGTTAGCAATAGCAACGCCAGCTGCATTCAATGGTCCACCTAGTGTTGGTGATGGGTCAGACTCTAATGAAATAGCATTTAGTTTAAGTATAAGTTTGCCATCTTCGGAAACATTTATACTAATTGTATCGACAGCCGCGGCATTTTCATCACTATCGGAGCCTAATTTTCTAACTTCAATTTCTGTGCCGTCTTGTGATACCATCGGCAAATATGCATCTACGCCATCGCCTTTAAACGGTGTTAAATCGTCGGGTGTGTCAGCAAGTAATGTAAAGGTAATCTGTCCGCCTTTACCTACTACTGCATATATCTCTTGAAAGTTTTCGTTTACCTTACGAAACGACTCTCTAATACTATCACCGGTTCCGTCATTACCTTCAATGCCGATATCTACTTCTTGTCTTGCCATTTTATTTTAGCTCCAAAATTTGTATATTGTCTTCTATGTTGTTGTTAAAATTAATACTCACACCGCAACCGCATGCACTTTGAGCGTTAGGATTGTTAATAACAAACTGTGTTTGAAATACGTCTCTCGAATAATCTATCTCACTACCAAACAAGTACATTAAACTTTCTGCGTTTACTACTAAGTTACCGTTACCTGTATTGATTATTTCGTCGTGAGTTCCAACTTTATCCTTTGCGATCATATCCCATTCGTATTCAAACCCTGCGCAGCCGCCGCCTTTTAAGCCTAAATGTACAGCAAACGTGTCTGGCTGTGCATTACATAATTCATTTACTTTGCTTTTAGCAGATTCTGTTATGGTCAATACGAACATCAATACTCCTGTTTAATATATTTATCGAATAGTTTTATAATCCGAATGTAACTAAGTATATGTATGTTCATTAAAGAATTTATTGTGCAAACCAGGCACGAAAGACAGTCTAAATTGGGTCATACACACCCCTACACACGCAATAAGACGTTTGTTTTGCTTAGATGTGATAACTGTGATACGGAGTTTGATAGGCCGCGAGGAAATATGGATCCAAAGCGACTAAGTAATAATTACTTTCACGTATGTAAGACCTGTGATAGTAAGAAATTTGCACAAAAAAAGGGAGTAGAACGCAAACAAGTTTGGAACATGAGTGCTAGTTCTGATCTCCCTATTAGTAAACTTTAGTCTACGTAACTTGCATTAACATAGCAACAGTCAGGACCTTCTTCTGAGTCTAATCCTTCTTTTGCATGTTCAAATACAGTTTTACACCAATCATCTCTATCGTAGGTGCTTACAACATCAACTATTGATATAGTTTGACCTGTTTCTACTTTAGTAATAGTAGCATTGTACAGTTCTTTAGTAACACCATCAGATATTTCTCTTGTGTTTTCAGATGTTTCAACAGTTAATGTATATTCTCTAGCCATTTATTAATCTTCTTTTTTCCAAATAGTCCAAGCGCCATATGCAATAGCACCGTATGCTACTAAACTTGCGATTGGTTTAAAAATTAAAAATGCTATGCCAGCGCCTATTAATACAGCACCGTCTAGTGTAGTTCTTTCGCCGAGTCTTTTTATAATCCAGTTTTTCATTAGTATTTGTATCCTCCCGGTTTAGTATTTTCTGTTGTTTTCATAGACTTTTTACTTTCAGGTAATTTTGTGTCTTTTTTAAGGTTAATAGGTTGGAATGGTTTCTTGTCAATTCTTAGTCCATCAATCTTTTCTAACGTTAATTTTTCTACCATAATTAGTCTCCTTGTAGTAATATTTATGTAAATACTCTTGTTAATTTATTAAAATGGAGAATTAATATGTTTAATTGGTTACGTAACCTTTTTTCGACCGAAGAGTATAGAGCACCTGAAAAGGCTCCAACTCCTGCTAAGAAAGCAGAAGCCCCTAAGCCAGCAGCTAAACCTGCAGCTAAAAAGGCGACTGTTAAGAAAGCAGACCTTGCAAAGTTAACTAAAGATAAACTTGAAGCATTTGCTAAAAAGGAATTTAAAGTTGATATTGATAAGAGAAAGAAAAAAGCTGACTTAGTTGATGAAGTATTTAAACTATCTAAGAAGTAGAGTTTAAAGAATTTAATCGATCGATACTAGATTCACAGCGAGCCAGTTTACGTTCTAAAACGTTAATTGCGCCTCGCTGTTTTCTTATCTGCTCTTCCAGGCTATTTACATAACGCTGTGTAGGAATTTGTTGTTCTGCGCCATCTTCTGATACCATTACGAAATGATCAACACCTTGTCCTTTAAGACCACCCGCTACGCGGTTAGGATTTTTTGTTGATGCTTTTTCAGGCGTTTTCGAGCTCTGGCTCTTGTTGCTGTACATTGTGTTTAAATAGCTCATAGTGTTCTAATTCCTCTTTGTATTTATATAAGTCAATACTAGCAAGATTCTTCATCTTGGATTCGCACATAATATCTGCGTATGGTAAAAAGCTCAATGCCCAGTCATTGCAACTCTGATTAGGATAGAAGTCACTGTGTGCTCTAAGTTTTGCTTTCTTGTAACCATTTGCTAGTAGTTGTGCCATCTCGGGTTTCAATACATGATCGAAGCCTTCGGGCAAGTGTTCGTTACGACTGTATGAATAATGTATCACAGGTCGTTCACCACGCCAGCTATCTATTACACGAGCAAATCTAGAGTCGGTGGGCCTAATGTATTCACCCTCACGGCACCAGTGGTGGTGTATGTCAAGTACGAGAGCGCATGTGTCGACGAGCTCAAGTGAGTGTTCGATACCCCATTTGTTTTCGTCATTCTCGATCGTGATCGTGTTTCTCGCTTCTGGAGAAAGTCTGTGGTCGACTGCATGTTTGATACCGGCTGGACCTTGGCGACCGCTGATGTGTACATTGCACTTAAAGTCTTGGAACTTCTTGCCGTATCCCATCCAGCGTATGACATCGGTGTGATATTCAAATTCTTCTATACTCCGTTCTACTATTTCTGGATTATCCGAAGCAAGGACCGTAAATTGGCCCGGGTGCATCGAGAGTCTAACATCGAGGGCTCTTGCTGTAGCGCCGACTTTTGCAAATTCTGTTTCACAGTATGCACGAACGTCAGGCTTACGCCAATAATAAGACCACTCATGCTGGGTATAAACAGGAAGTACATCACTACCAAGTCGGACCATTCTAAGTTGGGGAGGAAGACTTCCCACATATTCAATCAACCTTTTGTATGACGCAATGTTGTGGACCATAATGTCCCACAAGCGTTCTTCAGCAACATCACGTGTTTGCCTGTTGAGCCACTGTACTGTTGTGCTTTTAGTATTTAGCGGGCGTTGAATTTCTTCTAATAGTTTCTTCTTCTGTGTTTGGTCATCATGCATGTACTTACATGCAAAGCCTATACGTTTAAGATTGTTCATCTAGTAGTTTCCAAGTTTCTTTGTAGTTGTTTACATTATAGCACGATCCTAACTTGTTGTCAATGATCATTTTACTCAAAGGATAGTCATTTCCTGCTTTGTCCATTCTATCGCCAAAGAAGTGTAGTTCATCATTATGTTTAAAATCATCTAGTATTTGACTTTTGTTATAACCTTTAGGAGCAATATCAATGCCTGTTTCGCCACCTGGGCGAGCTTCTAGTTCAGGAAACAATTTGTTAAACGACTTTGCTATTTTGTTTCGTTCGTCTTCAAATGTATCATATGCTACATACCTTGCACGTTCTTCTGTATTAGCATTGCGGCCTACTATACTGTAATTTACCATACCCGGACGATGTTCAAAGTGTAAGCCCGAACGTATCGTAAACGGACTTTCTGTAAGTTTGATGCTTAACCATTCGTGTGCATCTTCAGGAAGTATCCAATGCGATGCTCTTATGTGTGTTTTACCTTCCCAGACATCACAGCCTGAACAGTTGTACACACGTTTTACTAAGTTGTATGTTGGTTCAGTAATTTGTTCTACTGTTTTAGACTTGTCGCTACCTGTAACAAGGTACACATTATTTACTAAACAAAATGTATTAAAGAACGCTCTAAACTGCAAGTCCATTTGTCCACGACTTGGTGTAAGTGTTCCGTCTACATCAAATATAAAATGCTTTTCTATTTCCAATTTTCTATCACCCATGGGTCTTGGCAATTCTCTGGATTAGGATCTCCATGAAAAACGCATACACAACATTCTACTCTAGGTACAACATTTTCTATTTCTTTAAATGTTCTATTACCTCTTACTCCGCCCGGAGCAAAGTCTTTAGATCTTCTAACTTCCCATTTCCAACTTTGTGTCCAACTGTCTGGATACAACATTGCCCCTTTTGTTTTGTGCGTAACATCATACAAGTAGTCTTGATCGCCAAAGAATAACTTTTGGTAGCTCTTTGGGTCCTTTTGATACTTGTCCCATACAAAGTCTAGTTCGCCTGTTTTAAATTTAACAACACTACTGTTGTACTTTTGATATCCTGGACGCATTGCTCTTGTGTAGTCTCTTACTGTACACCAATTATTAGGTTGCCAAGTTAGCAACTTATCTAAGTTGCCGCTAATAACAACATCTAAGTCTAGATAAAGTATAGTGCCTTTAATAGGCAAGTCTTTTGAAAACATGTAAGGCTTACACCACCAGCCAGCAAGGCCACTAGGTAAAGTTAATATTTGAATATTGGGGTCTAAGCCCATTGGATCGTCTGTAAGACAAGCAAACTTAAAGTCCAGCGTACAATGACGCTTACACATATTGTATAACTTGTTTACATAGTCAGGACTATATTTTGTGCCATGTTTCAAACACAAAATATAATAGTCCTGCGGAATAGTAGCTAAGTGTCTTTGGGCTTTTGCTTCTCTACGCTCTGCCTTTATTCTTAACCACTCTTCCTTAGTATAGTGACTTTTATCAATCTTTGCCATCGGCAACAGACATCTTTTGAGTTGTGTATGGAGTATAGATTGCTGAGTTTGCGCCATGCTCTGCACACTCTGCACTTTCGCACCAACAACGTCCGTCACTAATTTCTCTAATAAGTTGATCAGCAAACTTCCATGCGTGATATGCAAACTTCTCACAACCAACACCGTCAAAAGTTCTAATTTCTGCTAGACCTTTTTCTTCTAGTGCTTTAAATGTTTCTAGTTCTGGATCTGCAATATCAATTGCTGTCTTATGATCAAAACTATCTTCAAGCCAAGCCTTTAACGGTTTCAATCCACCAAAGTCAACAGCCCAGTTTTTTTCGTCTAGGTCTGAACACCCAAACACAAATTTAAACTGTAAACTATAACCATGAAGTAAGTGACAATGTGAATGCATTGCTTTTGGTTGACGGAACACCGCTGATAGTCCGATGTTGTGTCCATATGTTTTTGTACTGTAATATGCCATAATAATTTTCTCCTATAAAACGGCGGAGTATTTAAAGAGGGTCGACGTGTAAGTCCTCATTGTTTAATTATACGATATATTACTTAGTTTGTCAAGAGAAACATTAGGGTAATTCCAGGCTTTTTGCATTTTTTCATGTAATTCATACACTACAAAGTTAGTTTTTGCATAACATTCAAATACTTTGCCTATTTGATGTATCCAGTAACGAGGATCTACAGCACGTTTATCTGCTCGATCATAGTTTCTAGTGTCTTTGTATATGTTGTTTACTTTTGATGTACTACTGTATTGATCAAAGCCTATCAAATGAACAGTTTCATTTTTTGCCTTTTGAGCGGCAATAAGGACAGCATAAGGACCACTACCCCATTGAAATGGTTCGTCCCAACGTTCTTCGCCTTTGTAGGGCAAGTCAGGTAGTTGTCTTATGTTAGTGTGTTTCTTGTACCTTGGAAACCAGTCATACCTAGTATAAACTCTAGTGTCTTGGTTAACGCCTCTTTCAATAGATTCTTCAACCATACGTTTGTCTACACAAACAAGGTGATCCATTTTATAGTCTCTCATAATTGCATTACACCCTACCTTAGGGCCATAACAAAGTGAGACATCAAAGCCTTGACGGCTTTCGCCGTTTCCGAATACGTACATGTAATTATTTAGTTTTAAGGTCTTTGTTTAACTTACCTATCTCATTTTTAAGTTGGTTAAAGTTTTGTTCGACTTGTGTAGTCATGTCTATCATGTAAACAATTTTAGTAATTGCCCACCACCACCAAAATACACTAGTGGTTACAAAAGTGACTACTACAGCAATACTAGTTGCTCCTAGTATTGTATCTGAGCCTATTAAAATTTCGCCTATAAGAACTGCCAATGCAACGAACGGTGCCGTCCATGCTGCATATGACCAGTATGATGCCTCACGCAATGTTTTATCAATTTTTTTCATAATACTCCCTTTCTAAAATATAAACTATACTTTAGCATTATTATTTATTTGGGTTCTTTGGAAAGTTATGCAGTAATATTTCTATGAAGAAATTTGCCCAAAGGGCTTCCATTCTCCAGGCGTGCCTTCTCTTATGCACACCCAACCTATATAACCTGTAGGTTTAGGATCATCATTCCAAACAATATCGCCTTTACGGTATTGTCCTTCTGTTGGTGTTCCTTCTCCTACTTGAAACTTTTTATTTTCAAATCTTATAGGTCCTGCAGTTGCAAAACTAGTATCGTCTGCAACTTGGTTTACACCTACGCCTAATTTGCCGTGGACAGTAACTTTTGCACTGTCTCCGCCTTTAGTTCCGAAGTGTACTTTACCATTTGCTGATAACGTAATGCGGGGAGTATCATCTGTGATGATTTCTAAATCGTGTGTTGTGTATGTACCAATCCTAACTTCAGGTTGATCTACATCTACAACAAATTCTGAATCAAAGCCCATTACACCTATTGCACCGTTTGGTGCATCTGTGCCTAAGCCTAGTCGGTCTGCATCAGCGTTCCAGAATAAATGCTGACTCAATGACATATTACCTTTTACTTTAAGTTCGTTTAATACGCCAAGTTGTTTTAAACTACTTGTCTTTACATCAGGACCTAGTGAGTCCTTGTTTAACACATAGTTGCCGTTTACAAAGTATGCAGCATCTGCATGTAGATCAATAGCATCACTACTCCAAAGTCTATCTGGATTAGGTCTATATACAAGTTGTTTAGTTGGTCCTTCCTTTTGGACCCAAAGCAATCCTTTATTGTAAATGTTGCCGTCAGCATCATTAAACTCTAATGGTCCAGAACGTTCGTTTCTGACATCTGCTGTAACTTCATCAACATGTAGTTTCTTAGCATATATTTCGCCATCAACTTTAAGATCGCCTGATACGTTAGTTTCGCCGACTAATGTTTCTACATCAATAGTATCAGTAACAATGCCATCATCGTTTACAAATACAACTAGTCTGCTGGATTCGTCTTTAATACCTGTGCTTGTGAACTTCGTTATAGTTCCACCTTGAATTAAATCTCCACTAAGACTGTTAAGTGCTAGTTTCGATATATCAGGCGTTTGGTCAACTTCAGCGAGTGCGTTGACTACTTCTGCTAGTATTGGTAGTCCGTCTACAGCTATGCGAACTTTATTGGGATCTAATTGCTTCATGTAAGTATTTATCAGATTACCTTGAGTAGTATGATTTCCGCATTAATGCGTCCATTCAATTTTGTGTCCGTTGTTTTGATATCATCAAGGTACTTACGTAGTGCTACTTTACCAGCAGATTTGAACTCTTTTAGTTGTTCTTCTGGCTTACGTAGTGTTTTCTGTATGCTTTCATCTTCATGATAACCTATGATTGTAGTGCCTTTTACTTGTAGTCCACTACCTGGGCGTTGCATCTTTTGCGGATCAGGGTCTTTAGCAACATACTTGCCTATCTTACGTGTTTTACTGTTAAACACCCAAAGCTCGTTTGCGTATATAATGTCTGCAGGATTAATACTAACAAGTCCGAACTTATCATCTTGCTTCTTAAACTTGAGCTTTTGTACTAATTTTTCAGCACTGTACACTTTAGCCTTACGTGGCCTACGTGTTGCTTTTGCACTTTCAATAACCATGTCACATGATGTCATTATCTTTTCTAATGCTTTGAGCAATAACGCCATTTGTTTCTTAGATCTATGATCGTAACCTTCTTTAAGTTGTGCCCACATATCAGCTTCTTGCTCATCCATCTTCTTTAGTTTTGCTGGTGTAGGCATATTGTGCCATTCAACTACTTCATCTATTTCTGCTTTATAGATGTCTTTAATTTTTCTAGCATGTGCTTGTGACACTTTCTCTTTAATAAAGTGTACATTAATATCTAAACTGTCTATTTTAAAATCGTCTGGATCATTAATAAATCCGTCTAGCCAAAGATCAATAGCTTCGCATGTCACATGAGCCTGCATCAGAATACGATCTTGAATCGTTAGTACTGGCTTTGCAAGAGTCTTTGCTTCTACTTCTTGTTCTTCTTTTTTCTCTGCTATTACTGTTTTACCAATTTCAATACATTTAGCAATAGAGTTACGTAAGAATCTATCTACACCACAAGTTAGTTCTCCACTAGTGCCCGGCAAACTTAGCCAGTGATCTGCTTCTTTCTTGTTCAGTCTAGGTGCACCTTTGGTATCCATTCGTGCTACAATGCCTGCTGTAACACTTAACGCATTATTGGGTGCGGCTTTAACAGCCTTAATATCGTCTTTAGAATATTCATTGTCAGTCATCCACTTAGGAACGTTAGCATACAAGTCTACTGGCTTGAAATGCTCGTAGTACCAAGAGTGTACATACCGACGATGTCTATGTAGTGCTTCGCCTGTCCATTCTTCCCAGCCTTCCCAATCCGGCTCTTTAAGTTTGGCTCCTCGTTGTATACGTGGTGCGGCCCTAGGCTTCTTTCTTTTAGTTTTTGGCAATGCCATTTTTCTAGTTCTCCAAAAATGCTGTTACAAAAAGTATATATGCTTTAACGCAAAAAGTCAACTGTTTATTAGTCTTAAATATGTTAAATGCTTGTCTTCAAACAGTCCTGTTACTTTTACTTTATATCCCATTGAGTGATCATCAGGGTAAATGTGGTATTTTAACTCATTACCGTGTTTCATTGCCCACTTGCCTTTTGGAGTCTGTTGCCATTCGTATATTGCGGGCGAAACGTAAAGGTCGGGGTCTTCCACATCCCCCATTGCAAAGGTGTGTAAGACAAGCCGTTCCATTACTTAGATAGGTCTTTGATGATTTTTTGTTGTTCGTCTTTGAAGTCTTGATAACGTGAACGAACTATGTCTTGCGTAAGATCAATAAAGATTAATACTGGTGCAAGGAAAAATAAATCTTCATGAACAAATATGGCACCTAAAATTGCAATCGCGAAATATGCTAACATTCGTTTTGAATAAGGTTGCATATCAGTGAAGTTCCATTTAAGGAAGTACATAATCTTTTTCATTATATCTTCTCTCCGGGCTCAAAGCCTCTAAAAGTTTTAAATCTTGGAAAGCGTAAACTATATGTTCCGTCTTGATTTTGTGTAATAGCGTCAGCTCTTACTTCTACAAGTTGACCTGTGATACTAGTGCGACTATTCCAAAAGTCGTCACGATTAGCATCAGTAAAGCCACTACCGACATTAACATTAATTTTCTTTCCGTCATCAACTCCTTCACAAACAAATGCACCAAGTCGACCTTCATTTCGTCCTGTTCCTTCTTCGACATTTTTAACCTCTAATGTTACCTCAATGAACGGCTTTGCTTTAAGCCATGCATGAGTTCGTTTACATTCATAAGGAGCATCAACGTCCTTAATCATAACTCCTTCGTAACCACCGTCTACAGCCGCTTTATTTAACGCTACAAAGCGTTCTTGGCCTTCAGGTGTGTCCAAGTCAACATCTTCCCAATCCAACGCTTGTACGTGCTCTAAGACGTCTGCATGGTCTTCTACCCAATGCTTGGTAATTTGACTTCTAAAGCTCTGTGGCTTATCCCAACTACCAGCATTAAAACATCCTAAGGGAATAGTATCAAACAAATGCAATACAGCATCCGTAGTTTGCTTACCATCTTTACGATGTACTTGTTTCATAAGGTCTTGGAAGTTAGCACTCATTACCTCTCCATCTAATACTAGAGGATAAGGTACAGGGTGGTCTTTAATTACTGTTTGTATTTCTTCAATGATGTGTCCGAAGTTGTGAAACTGTTTACCATTACGACTAAACATTTCTACTTTGTTGTCACGGATGATAGTAATAACTCTTACACCATCTAGTTTGATTTCAATTTGTTTCTTACCAACCATCTTCTTTTCATGCTTGGCCGAGTCATGTGCTAGGCTACATGTAAACACAGGAACAGTACCTGGTGCTACTTTGTTAACAGTCCTTTCGCTCATTCCGCATCGTAAGTCTTTAATTAAGATACGTCTGTAAAAGCCATTCCACTGTTCTGTAGTAGCAACACCCATTGCAAGTTCAATTGCATCACGTGCCGCATGTCCTGTTAGTTCACGATTGGCAAGTTTATCAGCAAGCTCTTTAAACACTGGCCACGAAAGACCTTGTCCGGTTAGTACGTCTGAACGCTCAGGTACTTGCTTAACACCAAAAGTAACAAGAGCATCAAGTGCCATTGTAATACCTTCAAAAAACTCTGGAACACCTTCTTCAAGTGCTTCTTTTAGAATTGCTTGTTTAGCCAGCTTACTATTGTCCGCTTCTAACTTAGCGATTATATCTTGTGGTTGTGTTCTCATATTTGTTTGCCCTCTGTTCCTGTTACTAAGTACATTTTCTTTATTATAGCATCGACATCAACGGATGTCAAGAAGCCTTTTACCGTATCATTATCATTAGTAATGCCAGGTAGTTCTTCTTGAAAATCACCTTTGTATACAGCGATTTCATACAGTCCTTCTTCACCGCCATATGAAACTTCGTTCTTTACAATACTTAACACGTATCCGCCAAACTGTACTTTTGATTGTATTCCTATTGGATTTATTGTTTGAATAAACTCTAAGTCTTTATATGCTGAAATCATAATCCATTGCCCTTTCTACTCTTTCGTTAATGCCTGTACTGTGCTTACACTTACCTCTAAAAGTAAAGCCAGTACAGTCACATGTAAAACCTTTGTCTGTAAGTTCTACACTATATTCATTATCTTTAGAACCTTTTACAGGCCAAACAGTACCTACCATCCAATGACCTTTAGGCTTGAAATAAGCAGGCTTCAAATACTTCTCTTGAAACTTACTCATTTCTTCACCTGGTTCTTTGCTATTGTAACCAACTTAGGATCTGCTTTTGTTAATACTTCTAACAACAAACGCTTTTCTTCTAAGTACAATTTTGCAAACTTAGGGTCATGTGCAACAATACTTTCAGTGTTGTCGATCATGTCTGCTACTTTTACAGTTTGTACATCAGCTGGTGCTTGGCTAAGTCTAACACGGTCCTGTGCCTTACGTGCTTTACGATTAGGACCACCTTCTACCTTTGGTGGATCACTTAACGCAACAACCATATCTGCAACGTCAGTGCCAAATGCTTTCTGGATGTCTTCTTTAGTGATATGAGTATCTTCAATGACATCGTGTAACAACGCAGCCGCCAAAACTCGCTCGTCTTGTACAACTGTGCTTACAAGGTTCATTACTCTGATGGGGTGTGTTACGTATGGTTCGCCGGTGTATTTACGGAGTTGTCCAATAGCACCGTGTGCCGCAGTAGCGAACAACTTTGCTTTTTCAACTAATGTCATGTGTGCCTCTATCTGTTTGCCTAATTTATGTATATATTATAGCAAAGAAATAGAGTCTTGTCAACCGGTTTTGGAAGAAAAATGGTGGAGCCGGAGGGGATCGAACCCACGACCTATTGGTTGCAAACCAATCGCTCTCCCTACTGAGCTACGGCCCCACTCTAAAAATGGAGCTCGGAATAGGATTCGAACCTACGACCTGAGGTTTACAAAACCCCTGCTCTACCAACTGAGCTATCCGAGCGTTAACTACTTTACTTATGAAACAGCGCCTGCATCTGCTACAGGTCCTGAATCGTCTTCATCACTTACTGCTTTTGTTGCTGCAATGTCAGCGGCTGTAAACTTTACGTCTTTGCCTGCAAGTTTCATTTCAAGTTCTGCATTTAGTACTTTAGCAAGACTACCTGGTCCTTCCCAAATGTCATTCATTACTTCGTTGATCTTATCCAACGGAATACGTCTGACTCTGTACTGTCCGAAATGGTGTTGTAGAAAACCTAGCAATACTTCAGGAATTTTACGATGATCTGTAAACGCCCATGTTCCGTTGAAACCGTTTACAGTATAAGGATTATCAATGTCCTTATTCATCTTTTCAATTCTATCTTGGGTAATACCTTGTATATCTAACATAACTTCTCCGAGTGTGTTTAAAAAGTATATTATACTATCAATTGGTCGGTGTGTCAACCTTTCTGCTGTGGCGGAGAGTGAGGGATTCGAACCCTCGATACGTTTCCACGTATGCACCCTTAGCAGGGGTGTGCTTTCGACCACTCAGCCAACTCTCCGTTTAATAAGTATACTCCCAGTTTATCAGCCTGTTGCATCAGCTATACTGTATGCAGAGTATACTTAACTTGGTAGCCCGTAGGAGAATCGAACTCCTGTTGCATGGATGAAAACCATGTGTCCTAACCACTAGACGAACGGGCCAAATTATTTGGCAGGCGTGTAAGGAGTCGAACCTTAGCTTGCGGTTTTGGAGACCGCCGTGCTACCATAACACTTCACACCCAATGTAACTAATATACAGTCAACCTTCTTTAGTGTCAACCACTTTTTCTACTTTAGTTACTCTTTCATACTTAAAACTTCTCCACCCATTTGCATTAACGTCCCATACAGTAACATTGCCTTCTTTACTAGGCTTGTCTGACTTTGGATGATTGGCTTCTGGAATGACATCAAACGACTTCGTACATGTCATTACTCTTTCGGCACCATCAAGTTTGTTAAATGTTACAACAAGTGTTGTTTCTCTAAGAGTTTTGTTTAGATCTTCCTCTGTAGGAATACCTTTCTTATCAGCGACGAATTGTTTGAGCTCGTCTACTCGCATTGCCGCGGCACTCATAGTTCCTCCGCAATACCTAATACTTCAGCAACAAGCAACCCTAGGGCCATGTAGCCCCAAGCGCCTGTAATTAGAGCAACAGTGCATCCTGCGATACGTGTTGCACTTTTAACAAGACTTATATAAAAGTGCTTCTTACTTACATCTACTGGTTCAGCCATTATCTTTTCTCGACTACTTTATCGGCAAGGCCCCATTCAACAGCTTGTTCAGCTGTAAGGAACGTATCAAACTTCATTGTTTCTGCCATTTCTTCATAAGTCTTACCTGCTGTGTTATGTTTTACATACAACTCTGTAAGACGCTTGTTTACTTTCTTCGACTCTTCAAATGCTCGAATGTTATCTTCCATTTCAAGCTCTTGCACATACACACTGCCGCCTGTACCTCGTGTACCTGAACTTACTCTGTGAATCATTGTACGTGACTCTGGCAGTACTACACGCTTGCCTGCTGTGCCTGCTTGTGCTAGGAACGATCCCATTGAACATGCTTGGCCCATTACAATAGTACGTATGTCGCACTTGATGTATTGCATAGTGTCATAGATAGCCAATCCTGCTGTTACAGCGCCACCGGGCGAGTTAATGTACAAGTTAATTACTTTATCAGGATTATCTGATTCTAAAAACAATAGTTGTGCTACAATGAGGTTAGCCATACTATCCTCTACTGGACCGTTAAGCATAATAATGCGATCCTTCATTAGGCGACTGTAAATATCGTATGAACGTTCGCCGCGACTTTCCTGTTCTACTACCATAGGCACTAAGGGCATATTATTCTCCTGATACTTGGATTAGTGGACGAGTTATTGAGGTATCATTGTAATCACCATCTTTTCGATACTCGCGTCTTGTGATATACTCAGTTAACATGCCACCTGGCTTAACCCGTACTGTTTTGACTTCTCTATAAAGAACACCTTCAATGTCCTCTACTAGTGCGGCACTAAACGGTCCGTCCATTATTTCTACTTTCTGTTTACTCATTAGTATCTCCCTTTAATGTTGCGTCCTACTGGTCCTGAGGAAGTAAACTCCATTCCGTGGGCATTACCTACAAAGATTTTGCCATTCCAACGCATGTGTATTTTGTTACCTGCTATAAAAGCATCTAACGATTGTTTATCTTTAACATTATCAACTTCACACTCAACTTCTTGATCATTGCGTGTGTTAATTAATATTGCTGTTTTTTCATATATTGTATTCATTTCATTCCCATTAGTTTACAATTTAAAACAAAGTTCTCTACAAGTAGTTTAACAATAATTGCGCCATCTGTCAAGTGATTTCTTTCCATTTCTAACACATGGGCCGCCATCATTATATAGGCTTGGTCTTCTGTAATACTTAGATCACCCCAATCAATAGGATCCATCTTCTCGCCTTCCTTAGCAAGTATTACTAAATTGCGTATTGCTTCGTCGTCTACTTCAAACATATCTGTCATTAGTGTCCGGCCTCTATTCGTTTCATCATGGTCTCATTCCTTTCCTTGTAAACTCTTTTGCTCTTTTAATTTGATCTTTATGTGTGAGCTTAGTATTAGCAAGAAATGCTTTCCATTCATTAAGTAGTTTTTTATGTTCTTTTGCCATTATGTTAAGCTCGTTACTATGTTCATCATTACTGCTGTTCCACTTATAGCACTACCTATCATGATCGCTCTGTCACCCCATGCCATGCCTACAAACACCCAGCCACAACTGCTGAGTACATATGCTACTTGTCCAAACATTGTAAAGCCTGCACTTATACAAAATACACCTATTACAGCGGCTACCATACTAAACCATTTAACATACCAGTCAGGTGTTCCTGTTGGAGTAGTAGGAGTAAGTTCTTCATTCTCTTGTTGTAGTTCTGCAAGTTCTTGTTTTAAACGTTTCTTCTCTTTAGACAGTTCCATCGCAAGATTGCGAGCTCTACTTTCAGAAGAGACTTCCTTGTATATTTCTTGTGTTGTAGTATCGTCTAAATTTTCCAAATCAATCCCAGAGGTTTTCATAATATTTTCCAAATAACTTAAATCCGTTTGTCATTCGTTCTTGGTGTGCTAACAGGCCTTCGTTGTCTGTCCATTCAAAGTGTCCGCTGAAGACTCCATCTTCACCATCTATGTAAGGACCGTAATAATCTTCTTCCCAATGATCTCTGCACTTTTGTTCAAACGCCCAAATCATTTCATCCATAATGTCATCCCACTCGTTTTCGCCAAGTAAAGCAGGATAGCCGTGATTAGTTTCTTTTAACTGTTTAAGCATAGGAAGTATAATAGGAGCAAGTGTATGATCCATACTCCAAGTATCATGTTTGTCTATACGTATGCTAACCTTTTGCTTACGTCTGTCAAACCATATCCAGTTGAACATGTCGTATACATTTTGTATGCCATCATCAATTGCTTGAATCACAAAGTCTTCGTGGTCCCAAAGCATTTCGTCTGGCCAATTGTATTCATACTTTTTGTTCATAAAGTTAGAGTGTATACTACACATTAATCTAGTAGGAAATTTACCAATTTTAACTTTCATCAATTTTCCTCCATACTTCTCTATACATACAAAATCTAGAATGTCCGTCATCGGTCATGTACGTAAATTGCATAGACAGAAGTTGTTCTACTACGCCTTCGAACTTTCCGTTTAAAGTACAAGTGTGTTCTATTCTATCGCCTACTTCAGGTGCTTTAGCCATTTAATTCTATTCCCATTCCCTCTTTTCTTCAATAGCAAATTGGATAGCCTGATAGTAATCGGTGTTTTCGTCATCCATGTGTGCAAAGTAAAGTCCTGCACGATCCATTAGTTCGTGTATCTTTGAGTCTGGTTCTAAATGAGCTCTAGGATGACTTTCCATAAGGGCTTGAATCTCATCCATAATACCATTTAGCTTTTCTTGTATCTTGCTCAATGTATTGTTTTTCCTATTGTTTCATCTTCTTCGTCGTTTGGATCTATACCAAACACACCTAAGCAAATTTCTGTAATTGTTTCAGGTACAAGATCATCTTCTTTTCCGCTTGGAATAAACAACCCTTTGAGGTTACCTGTTTTACCACAGATGATCAATCCATAATCATCTTCATCTAGTGAATCTTCAAAACCTATATAATTATCATCATGCATCATAGTGTTCCACCATATCCTCTAACTTGTTAATGTAAAACTTTCCATTTTTTACACGCATAGCAACAGCGCCGCCACTACTTTTAATATATTGTCTTCCACCGTCAATCATT
>Ga0209251_1001594_pt1 | contig 16906 bp, 14 predicted proteins | sample SaaInlV_100m_DNA_6_FD_184665 | JGI IMG/M metagenome (GOLD analysis project Ga0209251, IMG submission 184665) | Marine microbial communities from expanding oxygen minimum zones in the Saanich Inlet - Saanich Inlet SI073_LV_10m_DNA (SPAdes) (version 2) | ecosystem: Environmental > Aquatic > Marine... | reverse complement strand
CAGTGGTATATTTGATCTCGTTTGTCATTCATATCTACTTGTTTATTGCTACTGCGATAATTTTAGCAATTTATATTAATCGTGCCCAAAATAATTTGAAGCGATCATTTACTATGTTTGACGATAAATACCATTACATGACTATTGCTGCCACTAATGAGGCAGATGTCCGTCTGTTGGTTAAAAGAATAGACCCGAATAACAAGATTAGGTTTGAAAAGAACTTCATAAAAAAACGTGTCGAAGTCAAGAAAGCTATTAATGAAGCTATCGGTGATTGAGCTGCATAATTTTATGTCGAGCCCAAGTCTTTTTGAAACTGTATCTTAGTTGGAAGTGGAAAAAATCATGCTAACAACAGCCCAATATGAAAAACAACTATCTGAAAAAATTGCAACTCTTGAACTTTTATTAGAAACACAACAAAATGACGCTATAATAAGTGAAATAATTAAAGTTATTCATTTAATGGCAACATATGGCTTACAAACCTCTGTTGGTAATCACCTGCCAAATTTGGATAAGTTGATATTAAAAGTTGCCAGTGTAATTCGCCATAAACAGTCACGACGTCAGTCGTCTGATGGGGTAAGCGTAATTCTTGCCAGTGAAATGTACAGTGGTGGAGGGCATACTCGACAAATTGAAGATATAGTCGACTTAACAAAGGATCAAACTCTTATTGTCCTTACTGATTATAATGGCAGATATCTGAGTGGAGAGTTAGAGTTGGGGCCTATATACGAGCGCTTCAGAGGAGCGTCGGTCGTAGTAATTCCAAATGGGGATCACATTGATAAAGTCTTTTCGCTGACGAACCTTATTAATTTAATTGCTCCAGATAAGTTGTATATTTCATTACATCACAACGATAGTATCGGATACACGGCCGCATTTTCTCATAAAATAGACGGTTTAAAGACGTTTTTTATACACCACGCAGATCACCAACCTACTCTTGGAGCAACTTTAAAGTATTATAGACATCTAGACACTACTGAAGAATATTGTCGGAATTGTAAAGAAAACGGCCAAGAAGATTGTTTGGTCATGCCTCTTTATGTGAAAGATAGAGGAAAAAAATCTGGAAAGATTAACAACTCAAAAATTAAATTCGCTAGCGTTGGCGGAGAGAACAAAGTGACTTTTGAAGGACCTTTAGATCATGCAGCAAGAATTACTAATTGCTTAAAGTTTGATACCATACAAACATTCGTGCATATAGGTCGTCTTAGCGATAAGTCGTTAGAAAAAATTAATCTTCAATTGCGAAAATATAATATCGATCCCAGCCGATTTGAGAATATCACCTGGGTTCCATCTTTGTGGGAAAGTCTCCTGGATTTAAATATCCACTCGCTCATTGCGACTGCTCCATTGGGTGGTGGGCTTACAGCAATTGAAGCTCAGGGTGCTGGAATTCCAGTTCTACACTATAGTGAGCCCGTCCAGTCGATCTATGCGATACCTGATCTTCTTTGGACCAACCATAAAGAGCTATTATCAGCTATATCGATGGCTTTGGAAAATCACAGTGAATATTCAATACGTTCACGCGAATTTTATGAGAAGTATCATAATAAGGAGTTATTTAAGAATTGTCTGAGTTTATAAACGCTTAATAGTTTATGAGAAGCTAATAAATTTTAAAAAAAGTGTCACATTTTTATATAATAAAGTACTTAAGTCATCTTCCAATAGGCTCAGTACACATAACCAGAATTGGACAGTTTTGGTGAGAGTAATTTCAGAAATAAAAACCTTTGGATATCTATGGGACGAGTGGCGATCCGTCGCTAATCTTTCAGGCGGCCCAACTTGATCTCAATCTGGATACGTTTTTTGTATCACCGCTTGTCGCCCTTGATGGCGTCGTTACATGACTTTAGCACAGCTTTGTAAACGTTTTCACGATAGTAGCTCGGAATAGGACTGTGTCATAGCCTCTATTTCCTAATAGCTATTCAGTGGCTGGGTGGTTACTTACAAGGGCTCTAGCTTTGGTATATTCGCTGACTGCGCTAGCGTTCATAAGATCCGGATTGGCCGCCCAATCGTGTCAATTACAGTATAGTGCCATTTCATACCGCTTTTGGTAAAGCCAAGTAGACGTGAACGCCCGCTTTTTACTCTTAGGAGGAGGCTGTGCGATGTGCCTTGAGGTATGTTGCGTCGATAAAGATCGTCTTTTTGCGACGAGCTTTGGCCCTGAGCCCCTCCAAAATCTGCTCAAATACCTCCATATCGTTCCAGCGTTTTCAGCGGTTGTATAAAGTCGTTTATGGACCATATTCCTGCGGAGCTTCACACCAGCGCAACCCATCATTAGTAATGAAGATAATCTCACTAAACACGCGCCTGTCACCAAAACGGGTCCCGTCTTGGCTCGTTGGAAATATAGCCAAAGCCGCTTCATTTTTCCTCACTCAGCCACTAAGGTGGCGTCTATAATTCTTCCATAGCAGCGCGTGGCAACTGGCATGGGCATATATCGAGCGTTGCAACCACACCGTTCGTGGACAATGCGTCTTTGAGAGAGCCAAGGAAGTGCAGGAATAAACAACTACAAATGGCTGTGTAGCCCTACATGCGAACCCCGATAAGAGAGGGAATTGCCTCTTGATACTAAATAAAATTCAAAAGAATGGGAGTTAAAATGAATTGGCTGATCGAAAGATTTCAAATCGCCACGGACAGCGCCGCATTTATTCATGAAGACCGGACTGTTAAATACAAAGAAGTCGTAGCAAAGACCCATGCGTTTCTCGAAGAGATAAAATCCGCTGGCATATCTAAGGACGAAACGGTTGTATTGCTCGGAGACTATTCTCCAGAGGTGTTTTGTCTAATGCTGGCACTAGCGTTGAACGGCAGCATAATCATCCCACTAACAAAAGACTCCGTTGTCGAAGAGGCGGATATCTTAGATATTTCAGGGTGTGAGTGGTACATAGATTTTTCTAAAGGCGAACTGAGGGGAAATATTGAGAAGCGAAATTTTGGCTCGAATAACGCATTGCTAACGTCGTTTCGTGAACAAGAAGGAGCAGGATTAATCCTGTTTTCTTCGGGATCAACAGGAAAGCCCAAAGCAATTCTTCATAATTTTGATAGGGTATCAGATAAGTTCCGCAAATTACGACAACCCATAACTGCAATCCCATTTCTCATGATTGATCACTTCGGCGGCATTAACACAATTTTGTCAATTACTGCAAATCTCGGCACAGTAGTAACGGTTTCTGATCGATCGGTCGCAAACATATGTAAGGCTATTGAACACAATAAAGTTGAACTGCTGCCTGCCACGCCGTCGTTTTTGAATCTACTGATAACCTCGGGGCTTCCCAACAAATTCGACCTTTCGTCACTTAAGCGTATTTCCTATGGCACAGAAGTAATGCCACAGACAACATTGGATAGGATTAAAGAGCGGTTTCCCAATGTTGTGCTACAGCAAACCTACGGACTGTCCGAGGTTGGCGTGCTTTCTTCTAAATCCAGGGAAGATGGTTCTCTCTGGGTTCGTGTTGGGGGCAATGGTTTTGAAACCAAAGTTATCGACGGTATTCTTTGGGTTAAATCTGATTTCTCTATGGTTGGCTATCTGAACGCGCCCTCTGAATTCGATGAAGACGGTTGGTTTAATACACATGATGTTGTTGAAGTGGACGGAGAGTATTTTCGTATTTTGGGCCGTCAGTCGGACCTGATTAATGTTGGCGGACAAAAAGTTTACCCAATTGAGGTGGAGAACGTAATAGTAGGCATCGAAAATATTCGGGATGTGGCCATTTTTTCGGAAAGGCACAACTTATTGGGCAATATCGTTGTAGCCAAGGTGCTACTTGAAATCCCTGAAAGTGTAGAAAGTGTCAAAAGACGAATAAGGAAAGCCTGCCTTTCTTGCCTGGCACCTTTCAAGGCCCCTTCAAAAGTAATATTGGCGGAGGGAGTGCTTCATAACGCAAGGCAAAAGAAAATTAGGCGGGCAGATAGCTAAATTGCTTGGTCTCAAAGGCGGTGTTAGCAATCGAGCGAAGATTTGATCAAGTGAAACGACAATTTGAGTCCGAAACCTTTCTTCGAGCCGAATTCCACGAAACCCAAGTCAAGCAGGGATTTCAGAGGGTTCTGGTGTTTGAGTAAACAAGTAGATAGAACCAAACAACTAATTCCCTTTCAGAGGACGTGGCTCTAGTCGTTTGGAAATTTGCAGTGCTGCAAGAAACTGAAAAAAAAGAATAAAACAACAGTAACACCTGCGATACGGAGTTATCAACCAATGGTTAACACATAGATGGTAAAAACTGGGGCGGGATGATAACCCCTCGGATTTAGACATGGAAACCGCCGCTTTTCCGGTGTTTCGGCTAAAAAAGATTGTTTTTTTATCCCCTGAGCCTAAGCTATGCGAAGATCAACAATCTAATAGGATAAAGCGTACACAATGGGCACGACTTCAAACCTTTTTTCTCAAGCACCACAAGTTGACGCTCTGAGTCAAATCATATCAAACAAACATCGGTTTTCAAAGGGTTTGATTGAGAAAGGATATGCTGCCTTTGGTGATGAGTGGCTGCAAATATTTGAAAACATGTTGCAATCCCTGTTCCCGGATCCAGATAGTCTGGCTCTTGCGGTCAAGGGATATGCGGCTTTCTCTTTTGACTCCATGCGCCATCAAAAAGCCTTTGAACGGGACCGGGCCTATCCGCACAAAACCTATGCAGAAGTGGCCGAGCAGGTGTATTTCAATGAAGAGCATATGGAAAATGAATATCTTCCAGGCTTGCTTCTGTCACATTTCCTGTGGCCACATCATTACCGTCAGCTGCAGTTTTTCAACAGCGCGTTTGTCTTGCCTATGGCACAATCAGATGAGCAGCATTTTATTGAGGTTGGGATTGGCACAATGCTGTATTCCCGACTTGTTCTTGAGAATGTGACCGCTGCAACCGGAACTGGATATGACATCAGCCCGTCTTCTTGTCGTTATGCCGAACGTCATGTAAAAGCCATCTCCGCCGCTAACCGCTATCAGGTTTGCGAGCAGGACATTGTTGCCAATCCGGTGGATTCTGTGCCGTGGATTATTTGCGTCGAAGTTCTAGAGCATTTGGAAGATCCGGTCAGGTTTTTGGTCGCTTTGCGCAAAACCTTGAAAGCCGGCGGCCGGGCCTTCATTACTGCCGCAATTAATTCAGGCCATGCAGATCATATTTACCTCTATCGGGGACCAGAAGATGTCTCCCGCCATTTGACAGAAGCTGGTTTCCACATTGAACAGGGTTTCTGCGCCACGGCCTATCCTCCTCCCGGTCCAGATGTTCCAGTTCCCGAAGCTGCAGCTTTTGTGGTGTATGCGGACAGATGAGCATTCCCTTAGAGTCGATTCTGAAAGGGAGCTTTGTCTGTCTTCAACCCTTGCGCGTGGACGATGCTGAGATTACATTTGGCTGGCGTCATAGCGATCGCGCCAAGCTGCTGAACATGGGCGCCCAGACGTTAGATCAACAGCGCAGCTGGATTGCGTCCAGACCAGAGTCGGAGCGTAATTTCATTATTACGCTTCAATCCGGAGACCCGATAGGTATGTTGTCTTTGGGCGATATAGATCTGGTGAATTCTCGGGCTGAGCCAGGCCGTTTTTTGATTGGTGAAGAAGAAAAGGTGAGGGGGATACCTGTCGCCGCCGAAGCCATGTTCCTATTGTATCAATTCGCCTTTGAGCAATGTAAGTTGCGGCGTCTGTTTGGAAAAGTGGCCAGCGATAATCGCCGCATGATTAAATGGCAATTGTTCATGGGCATGCAAAAGGAGGGTTGTCTGCGGCAGCACTATTTCATTGATGGACACTTTCAGGACGCCATTATATTTGGCCTTCTGGAAGAAGAATATCGCAAAGTCGCGACCCCGCGCCTGCAGGCCATGATCAAGGCCGGGCATCACCCTGCCGTACATTAGCCATTAGGAGGTTCCCTTGAGCACTCAATCAATCGTCACCAAAATCGCACTGGATGCGCTTGTCTCTTTGAATATGGAGCTGCCTGAAGATAAACAGGTCCCTGTGGCCGAAGATACAAATCTGTTTGGCAATGAAGCCGTTTTGGATTCGCTTTCATTGGTTTCCGTGATCGTTGATGTTGAGGGCGGAGTCAGCGACGCTTTTTCGAAACATGTTGCCCTCACTGATGACGAAGCCATGAGCCAAACTGTGTCTCCATTTACCAATGTCAAAACGCTGGTAGCTTATATCGTCGCAAAACTTGAAGAAGGTTAGGGACCGGACGTGACCCAATATAACGGATACACAACCCTTGTGACCGGTAGCAGTCGTGGTGTCGGTCGGGTTATTGCCGAACATTTCTTAGCCGGCAATGCCGAAGTGATAGGTTTGGCCCGTGGCAGCTCTGATTTGAACCACGATCGCTACCATCATTTTGAGGTGGATATTTGCGACGATCAGGCCGTCTTGTGCGTGTTTGAAGCGTTGCGAAACCGTCGTTTGTCCGTGGATATTCTGGTAAATAATGCTGCGGTTTTGACATCACAATATGCGATGATTATGCCCGTGGAGCAGGCCCGAAATATGGTCAATGTTAATCTGCTGGCGCCATTTCACATCTCCCGCGAAGCTTCCAAGATGATGCGCCGGAAAAAATGGGGGCGGATCATCAACATCAGCTCTATGGGGGTGCGTCTGGAACCGCAGGGTGATACAATTTACGCCGCGAGCAAAGCCGCTCTCACAACGGTTTCTAACATCATGGCAAAAGAACTCTCGTGTCTTAATGTGACCTGCAATACGCTTGGAATCACTGCGTTTGAAACCGACATGTTGAGCCAGCTTCCGCGAGTCAAAGTTGACGAAATCATTCAAAACTTACCGGTCGCACGGTATGCTGAATCCGATGACATCCTGAATGTCATCGACTTTTTCGCAAGCCCACGAAGTTCTTACATTACAGCGCAAACCGTTTATTTAGGAGGTATAAGCTAACATGTCTGGTGCTTTTCCTATTGCGCCGGATGTATGGTGTGTGACTTCCGGAGTTTTTCTATCCAATTGCTATATTTTGCGGCTGTCTGACAGCGATAAATGCGTTGTGATTGACCCAGGCTTGGACGGTGAAGCCATCAAAGCCCAAATTGAGGAGCTGGCCCTAACCCCGGTAGCTATTTTGTGCACCCATGGCCATTTTGACCATGTTGGCAGCGCGGCTTTTTTTCAAAATATTTATGATTGTCCGGTCTATCTCCACAATCGCGAACGGGATATGTTGAAATCGGTTAACTTCTTGTTAATGGCCTTTAAGATCAATCTGCGCATAGACATGCCAAAAGTGGAATTTCTGATCGAAGATACCGGGACTTTGCAGGTGTCAGGCCATGCTTTCCAATATTGTCTGACCCCCGGGCATACACCTGGCAGCATTGTCTTTAGATTTAAATTTTCCCTCTTTACAGGTGACACCCTATATGCAGATGGCGTAGGGTTTTCGAAATTGCCTGGCGAACATCCGAATGATTTACGGCACTCTATTAAGGGAATATTTCGCGACTTCCTGGACACGGACCAAATTTGCCCAGGCCACGGCAAATCCGCTACTTTGGGCTGGGTCAAAGAAAACAATTTGGCGTTGTTGGATTTCCTCAAATCCACAACCAAATAAACACGGGTTCTCATATGCCACATTCAAAAACCGGTATACGCATTATTGGCACCGGGAGCTCTTTGCCAAGTTTCCGGGAAGACAATGAAATTTTGTGTAAGAACCTCGATATTACACCAGAGTGGATCATCGAAAAAACAGGGATCAAGCAACGTTATCTTGCTGGCCCAGATGAACATGCCAGCGATTTTGCCTTAGATGCGGCGAGAAAAGCCATGAGTCGGGCGAAAGTCACCGCAGATCAGATTGATCTGATCATTTGCTGCACCTTTTCGGGCGATTATATTTTTCCACCCCTTTCGGCAAAGCTGCATCAGGAATTAGGGGCAAAGGGTTCGCAGATTTATGACCTTCAGGCCAACTGTACGGGCGTTGTCACTGGGCTGACAACAGCAACGGATCGCATGGCTATGGATCCCATGGTCCGTCATGCGCTTATTGTTGGGGTCGACTTATGCTCTCGCTATGTGGACCGGTCCAGCATTGATACGGCAGTTTATCTTAGCGACGGGGCCGGGGCGATTGTGTTGGGGCGCGGCGATGATCGGGCCGGTATTATGACATCTGCTTTTTTTACGGATAGCTCCAATTATGAATCTGTGCGGATGCGCGGGGGCGGCTCTAGCTTTCCGATCATGACACGGGATCAGGATCGGGCCATTGATTTTATGGAGATGAATGGCCTGGCCACTTGGAAACAGGCCATCACTCATATGCCACGGGTGATGAAATCCTGTGCTGAGAAATCCGGCATAACGTTAAAGGATGTCGATTTTTTTATTTTCCATCAAGCCAACTTGCGTCTAATTGAATATATCATGCGTAAAAATCGGCTTGCCCTGGATACGACCTATACAAATGTTGCGGAAATCGGCAATACGGGCTCGGCTTCCCTGGCCATTGCTTTAAGTGAAGCGGTAGAGAAAAATAAAATCAAGCCTAACAGCCTTGTCATGTTGGCGGCGGTGGGGGCCGGTTTCAATTTTGGTGCCAATCTGTGGCGTTGGTCTGAATAAGCGAAAGCAAAAATAATGGTTGTTCTTTTAGACTTCGATAAAATTCACATTGGCGACTCGCGTGAGATGATCAAAAAGATCACCGAAGCCGACATTGAGCGCTTTGTGCATCTGACAGGGGACGTTAACCCACTGCATATCGACCCAGAATTTGCAGCTCAGACATCCTTCAAGGATATTGTCGTTCACGGTATGTTGGGTGCCTCCTTCATTTCCACGATCATTGGGACCCAACTGCCAGGTGCTGGCGCTCTTTGGGTCAGCCAGAATTTTGATTTCCTGCTGCCGGTTCGGCTTGATGATGTTTTGACCATTTCCTGTACGGTAACGGGAAAACATGATCGAGAACGTCTGTTGGATTTGGACGCGCGCATAGTCAACCAGAACAACAAAACGGTTCTGAAAGGGTCTGGGCGGGTAAAAATGTTGATTGCAACCACACCGGACACAACTGTGATACCCGAAGACGGGCTGAGCACAGTGGCGTTGGTCACCGGCGGTTCTGGCGGAATTGGTGCATCTATTTGTCGGCGCTTGGCTCGGGACGGGTTTCAGGTCGTCCTGAATTACAATCGCCATAGCAGCAAGGCTGACAGTATTGTAGAGGCGATCACTACGGCTGGCGGCACGGCCGTGGCCGTGCAGGCAGATGTCGCAACAGAGGAAGGAGCTATGAGATTAGTGGAACAGGCTAGTCAGCATTTCGGACCTGTGGGCGTTTTGGTCAATAATGCATCGCCAAGCATCAATCCGCAGCCTCTGACACAAATGACGTGGCAACAGGTTCAGCACCATCTTGATATTCAATTAAAAGCGACGTTCCTATTGAGCCAAAAATGCAGCACCGATATGGTGAACCGTAAAGCTGGGCGTATCATTAACATCACCTCGCAAATTGTACGCGGGACGCCGACCCTCCATTGGACAGCTTATGGAGTCGCCAAAGCCGCTTTGGCTGGATTTTCGCGCCATCTGGCCACAGAACTCGGGCCAAATGGCGTGACGGTTAATTGTGTGGCGCCAGGTATGACCGAAACTGCTCTGGTTGGGGATATTCCACTGAAACAACAGATGATTGTAGGGCGCCAAACACCATTGCGGCGGCTGGCGCAACCAGAAGACATCGCTGCTGCGGTCTCGTATCTTGCTTCTGAAGATGCAAAATTTGTCACGGGCCACTCCTTAAATGTAAATGGGGGGATGTTGATCTCATGAGTACGACAATTGACCATAAAGGAATATTGTCAGATTCAACCGCCACACTGGCTCGCGTAATTCGAGCGGTGGATCAGGCGGAAGCTGAACTGGATGTAACCCCCAACTTGTCCTTTGGTGTTTCTTCCAATGTCAGTGCGGATCTGGTGTCGCTCTTCCTTCGCAAACATGCGCTGTTGCATGGTAAACGCCTAAACTGTGAAGTTGGCGGCCATGATGATGTTCTGAACGACGTCAGCCGCTTTGCAGAAGCCGGCGTTAAAAACATGCTATACATTCCATTTTTCGACAATCTGGTGCCAAATTTCGAAACACGTATTGATAGCTTTTTCGATCAAGATATTGAAGCAATTCATAGCGATTTCATCATGCGTACAAAGCTGATGTTTGAAAAAGCCAAGACTATGTCTATGGTCTATGTGAGCACGTTTCATTTGTATGATTTTGCTGTTGATGCGGGTGCGAATGATCGGCGCAAGATGGTGTTGAATATGTTTAATGCCAAGCTGCGTGACTTGGCCTCTGGATTTCCCAATGTGCGGCTGCTTGATGTGGGCACCATACTGCAAACGATCAGCACGGAAAAGGCCTTTGACCGGCGATTTTATTTTTTAAATACGGCGCCTTACAGACCGGTATTCCTGGATGAGCTGGCCCGTTGCATTGCGCTCGCATCGCGCGGCTTTGGTACGTATTTCTACAAGGCTTTGGTGCTGGACTGCGACAATACGCTTTGGGGCGGGGTGATAGGTGAGGACTTGATGGACGGCATCAAGCTGGATCCGCATAGTTTCCCAGGGTGTGTATTCTGGCAGGCACAACAAGCTTTTTTGGGGCTAGAGCGTAGCGGCACTCTGTTATGTCTATGTAGCAAAAATAACCCCGAGGATGTGGATCAGGTCCTGACCTCATATCCCAATCAGGTGTTGAAGGATGAGCAGTTCATCCTCAAGAAGGTGAATTGGCAACCCAAGGTGGAGAACTTGAAAGCCATCGCCCAAGAATTGAACATTGGACTGGACAGCTTAGTGTTTGTCGATGATTCCAGTTTTGAATGCGAAAGTGTGCGGGCTGCATTGCCACAGGTGCGGGTGGTTCAAGTGCCGTCCTCCCTGCAGCACTACCCCAAAACCATTCAGGAAATCCGGGAGCTGTTTATCCCTGCAGGAATTATGGACGAGAGCCGCTCCAAAACCAACCAATACGCCAAGATCCTGAAAGCTTCGGCCGGTTCAGCGGATTTTGACAGTCATGATGATTATCTGCGTACCCTTGATCTTCAGGTGACACTGGATCGCAATAGCCCCAAAGATATCCCAAGGATCAGTGAACTCTCTATGAAGTCTAACCAGTTCAATTTGACAACCTTGCGTCAGGACGTAGGGGACATTACCCGCCGTATGGCCTCTTCAGATAACCGTGTGTACTCCCTGAAAGTTTCCGATCGTTTCGGGGAGGCCGGTCTGACTGGCGTTGCTATTGTGTCCTGGGAAGATGAGATTGCTACAGTTGAGGCCTTTTTGATGAGCTGCCGAGTTATCGGTCGCGGCGTCGAATTTTCAATCTGGTCACAGATTGCCAAAGATGCCGCCGAGAAGGGCTGTCGCTTCCTGCAGGCAAGCTATCTGCCAAGCGCGAAGAACCTGCAAGTTTCAGATTTTTATGACAGACTGGGCCTTTCACGGATTGCATCCACCGATGCGGGTACATATTATATGAAGCCGATTGATCGGTTCACTCCTCCTACTGTCGATTATATAAAGGTGATTTATGGAATTTGAAGATACTTTACGCGATGTTATGTCTGCCGTCTTTGCGGTACCTACAGAAGTCATTACACCGGATTCCAGCATGGATACTATCGAGGGCTGGGATTCTCTGAAACATATGAATTTGGTGATTGCTCTAGAAGACGAATTTGGTGTCAGCATCCCAGATGAAGACGCCGCGGACATCACGTCCTATGCTTTGGTGAAAGTGGTTCTTGAAGACTTGATGAAAGCATAATTATGCGGCTGGACTGGATCTGAGCCATGATCGCAAAGATTGTTGCCTCGCCGTCTTTGGCAAGCCGGTTGATATAGCTGCGGACGAAAGTCGAGAATTTACGCATGACTTTGATATACACCAAGCTCGACTGTCTGCCAGAAATCACTTTAGGATCTTGGCTTCCGAGAATCTAAAACAGAGGATGAGATCATCAGAGAATTTGCATTAATGGGGGCAAGCGGGCTTGTGGGGTGGTTAATGACCAGCACGTGGGCAAATCACGGCAGCCCTTGGCATACTGTCCCATTACAATACCGGGGCCCACAAACACTCTTTGACTCTCGCAACATACCTTGGAATGTCGCCGACGGCCCTGATGAGTTGCTTAAATGGATGGATAGGTTTGGTGCCCTAGAAACTTTGATTGTTATGGCCGGCGTTAACAGCACTGAGATGATAGACAGGCATTACAGTAAGTACAGTCCGCTGCTAAATGCTGAGGTGCATAGTGGACGGAAGAAGAAACACTGATCGGACACCGGTTGTTCAAAACTGCACGATTTTCAGCTGTGTATGGTTTTGGGGGCTTTAGTGTTGGGGTTTCAAAATCGTTCCGGGTTGGTTTTATTGGGCCCCACATCACTCACGCATCAAGCTACTGTTCAGCATCCGTTGGTTGCATCGAAATCTTACTGTCCTGACTTAGACGGGTTTAGGTCTAAGTCACTAACTAAATGCTGCAGTGTTTGTGCAATACATACGATTTCATCAGACGAAAGATGCGGTCCCATCGGCAAGCTTAAAACCGTGCTTGCCAACTTTTGAGAAATTGGCAGCGCACTGGCCGCAATCTTCAGACCAGTATATGCTCGTTGCATATGCGGTGGAATTGGGTAGTGAATAATAGTATTGATGCCCGCTTTCATTAGCCGCGACTGTAGTACGTCTCTTTCCAGCGTGCGAACTACATAGAGGTGCCAGGCAGGTTCCGACCAAACTGGAACGTGCGGCAATTTCAAGTTAGTCGTTTGCAGGCAGTCTGTGTATGTCGCCGCGACATGGCGGCGGCGATCAGTCCACTTATCAAGATGCCGCATCTTAACCCTTAGAACGCCTGCCTGAATTGGATCAAGACGTGAATTCGAACCAGCTGTTTCGTTAACATATTTTTGCCGTGAGCCGTAGTTGCGCAGTAGGGCCACTTTCTGAGCTATAGCCTTATCATTTGTTGTAATGCCTCCGGCATCTCCCATCGCGCCTAGGTTCTTTCCAGGATAAAAACTCCAACATACTATGTCTCCATGCGCCCCAATTCGCTTGCCCTTGTAGCGCGCGCCGTGAGCTTGTGCTGCATCTTCAATTACTCGCAACCCATTGCAGTGCGCCACATCGAGGATTACATCAAGATCAGCAGGCTGGCCGTATAGATGAACAGGCAATATCGCTCGGGTCTGAGGTGTAATCGCTGCTTCAATTTTTGTGGTGTCAATATTGTGAGTGATTGGGTCAGGTTCGACGGGAACTGGCTTGGCGCCAACGCTCGAGACTGCAAGCCAGGTTGCAATATAAGTATTTGACGGGACGATTACCTCATGCCCCACTCCTATGTCGAGTGCCCGCATTGCAAGGGAAAGTGCGTCAAGTCCATTCCCCAGCCCCACGGCGTAGCCAGCCTCGCAATAAGCTGCCCATTCTTCCTCAAACGCTTCTACCTCGGGTCCCAGAATGTACTGCCCACCGTCAAGTATACTTGCAACCTTTTCGTCGATCTCTGTTTTCAACTCTCTATAGGCTGCGCGGAGATTGAGAAAAGGAATCATTTGCAATCCTACAACGCCGCGTCTAGGAATTCATCGTAATCGCGATAGTAGTCCTCCTCGTCATATCGATGGGATGCCAGTACTACGCACACTGCGTTTGCACTGAAGGAGTCTAGATCTGTCCAAACAAGCTGATTGATATATAGGCCCCTGCGTGGATCTTTTAGCCAGTATTCTTGTTTTTGTTTTCCGTCATCGATGATTATTCGAAAACTGCCTGATAAAGCGAAGATTACCCGCTCTAATTTTTTATGGGCATGCCCACCTCGCTTGGCGTTCGCTGGGACATCGAAGAGATAATATACACGAGCAATATCGAAGGGAATATGATGTCCACCTTCCACAAACCCTATGTTGCCCCGCTCATCACTAATGTGAGGAAATTCGATCGGCCGAATTTTGTTGTATAGATTCGTGATGCTTTGATACCATTGTTTAAAGTTAAGGTTTTTCTTAGAAATCAACTTAAAGCTTCTGGTTGCAAATAGCCAACCAAAATCGCTCTCTACAGGGCTAAAAATTGGCTTGTAAAGATGTTTTCTGAGCCGTCATGTGTGGCATACTTTCGTAGAGATGAATAATGTTCGAAACATCAAGTACTATCACACCGTTGATATGGGTGATCTGTCGAAATTGTTCCAAGACCCCTTGGTCGCCGCAAGTTCAGTGTAGATGGGCCAGCTGAAGCTAAGCTATTTTAAGGGCTATTGGATAATACGTAGCTGTGCGTTCATTTTATTATATTTAGATGGATAGGGCAGGCGGTGTAGACCTTCCCGAAGCGTGTCTGCGAAATAGTTAGAATTGTATGGTTTTGCTTGGAACGCGGTATTTATCCATTTAACAAAAACTCCCAGATGTGCTTCGGCATGAAAATTGCTCCCACCTACCCAAGCCTAACTGACATTTGGGAGAACCATCATGGATGGTACTTTAAAAAATTTGACTTTAGTAGAGCTTTTAGCTCGAGGTATTGCCCTGCATAAAGCCGGTGAACTTTTATCTGCTGATAGTGATTATAGGCAAATTTGTTCGGAGCAGCCAAATCACCCAGAGGCAAATCATAACATAGCATTGTTATTAACCTTGCAAGGCAACCTGGAGGGTGCTCTGGACCATTTAAAAATTTGTTTAGAGGCCAGTCCAAATGTGAGTTTATATTGGGCTACGTATATAGATGTCTTGGTTAAGTTGGAAAGAATTTCGGAAGCAAAAATACTATTAATTAAAGCAAGGGAAAACGGGTTATGGCATCCATCCATGCTCAAAATCGATGACTATATAACATCTCTAAATCGGGAACCTTCACAAAAAGATTTCTTGGAAATTGAAAAATTAATTGGCTCGAGTCAGATAGAGGCTGCAATAGAAGTTTGTGACAACCTGATAGAAGAATTTCCCGCGTCCAGCAAATTAAACCATTATTTGGGGCAATGTTTTTTGAAGGTTAATGATATTAATTCTTCGATAAATGCTTATAAAAAAGTTGCTGAATTTAGTCCGAATTGGCACCTAGGCTTTATGATGCTTGGGCACCTAAACTTACTTAAAGACAACAAAAACGAAGCAATTGAACATTTTAAACAAGCAATAAATCTAAAACCCGATGATGCTGAAGCGAGGTTAATTCTTGTTGATTTACTTCTCGAGCGACAAGATTTCTTGACAGCTATTCATTATTTGGAAGATGCGCTAGCAGAAAATATCACTTGCAGCCGCTATCTTTATGCATTGGCTAAATCATATGAATTTGGCGAAAATATTGATGGTGCAATTGATTTTTACGAAAGGTCATTTGCAGTTAATTCGGACGATGTTAATATATTGAATAATATTGGTAAATTGCATTGGAAAAATGATAAACTAAACGATGCCGCGATTGCATTTGAACGCGCTATCGAAATTGATCCGTACTGTAAAACATCAGTCCTTAATATCTCAAGTTTAATGCTGCGTTTAGGCAATAATCAGGGCGCATTAAGAAAATGCAATGATTTTATAAAGTTAAAACCTGATTGTGTCGATGTTCAGCTAATGAAGGGAAAAATTTTTATTGCAATGAAAAATTTTTCTGAAGGAGAAAAAATTTTTGAAAAAGCGTGCAAGATCTTACCTGATTGTTTTGAAACTTGGGAAGGACTTGGCGACTGTTTGTATGGAGGTGGTGACGCCGCAGGTGCGGTCAAAAAATACAACATAGCGGCCAAGCTAAACCCTAAAGCCTTTGATTCTTTTTTTCAACTTGGATTTATAAGGATGGAAAAAGGGCATTACAGCACCGCTTTAAAATGTTTTAGAAGGGCTGCGAGAATAAGACCGGATAGTATAGAGACCCTATTTAATATCGGGCAAATCTTTCACGAAAAGGGCAGCCATTACCACAAAGAAGCTATACAGTACTACAATAAGGCATTAGAAATAAACCCTAACCATGGCCGCTCGTTGGCTGAAAAATTACATTTGTGTGCACTGATATGTGATTGGGATGAAATCGAAAATCTTAGGCTCCAGCTTCCGTCGATCGGAACCACGGTGGGTGTTGTGGAGCCTTTTGCTTTATTGGCCTTGGAGGACGCACCGGATCGGCATAAAATTCGAGCGGAGCGATTTTGTGCCGATACCATTGTGCCCGGGAAGTTGCCAAATTTTGTGATGCCGTCAGGTAAGCAGAATAAAATTAAAGTTGGTTATTTTTCTGGCGATTTTCATCTACACCCTGTATCGACGTTAATCTCAGCTGTACTGGAAAGCCATTTTAAAAATGATTTCGAGATATTCGCCTACTCTCTTAATAACAAAAAGGACGATATGTACCGGCGAATTTCAACAGTAGTGACTAATTTTAAAGACGTTTCGAAATTGAGTGAAATTGAGATAGCAAGCCTCGCTAGACGTGATGGCATTGACATAGCTATTGATTTGTCAGGCCATACTAGAAACGGAAGACCGCAGATCTTTGCACATAGGGCTGCACCGATACAAGTAAGTTACCTGGGTTTTCCTGGATCTATGGGTGCAAATTTCATCGACTATATCATAGTAGATAAAAATTTGGTTCCACCTGAAAATCAGAAATACTATTCAGAGAAACCAATTTATCTCCCAAGTCATTATCAGGCTCAGGATAGCGGACTTTTTTTAGCAGAAGCGCCCTCTAGGCGGGAATTAGGATTGCCAGAAGATGCATTTA
>Ga0209251_1001591_pt1 | contig 16926 bp, 13 predicted proteins | sample SaaInlV_100m_DNA_6_FD_184665 | JGI IMG/M metagenome (GOLD analysis project Ga0209251, IMG submission 184665) | Marine microbial communities from expanding oxygen minimum zones in the Saanich Inlet - Saanich Inlet SI073_LV_10m_DNA (SPAdes) (version 2) | ecosystem: Environmental > Aquatic > Marine... | reverse complement strand
CCACCCGAACAAAAGGCCTTATCTCCAATGCCCGTAAAGACCACCACGCCCACATCTTGTCGTTCTCGAGCGATGTCCATAGCGTCCATCATCTCTATATTGGTTTCGGGTCTAAAGGCATTGTATACCTCGGGTCGATTGATGGTGATTTTAGCAATGCCATCAAAGAAATCAAACTTGATGTCTTCGTAGGACTTGATGGAGGTCCACTTAAATGAATGGGTAGTCATAAATGATTTTTTTTAATGCTTGAAAAACTTGTTTATTTATGGGATGTTGGGTCTGAATCTCCAACAATTTTCCTTTGGTAGAAGGTTCAAAAAAATGGATCAATATTGCATTTAATTTCGATGAATCCATACATTTTTGGTAGTCAAAACCTAAGTCCAAGGCGCTATGTCTTAGGTCTTTTTGATGTGGGGTCGTCAAAAATTTATCTTTTTCTGCTGGATCCAAGGCTTCGGGACCTGGGATCAAGTCAAAGATGCCACCACCAAAATTATTAAATACGACGATTCTCATATGGGATAAATTCTCATTATGAAAAAAAGCATTGCGGTCATAGAGGAAACTTAAATCGCCCGTTAGTAGCAGGGACAATTGATCTGAAGAGAGGGCATGACCTACTGCAGTGCCATTGCTACCATCAATACCACTGGTGCCGCGGTTCGCCCAAACCCTAGTTTTGGATGGTGCGATGCCCAGGAAATTGGCATATCTCACAGGCATACTATTGCTCAGGTGTATTTGGATATCTCTAGGTACTTTTTTCAAGACCTCTTGCATGGCTGTAAATTCGCTAAACGGGGCTTGGTATTGGATGAGGAGTTTTGCCGTTTGGCGTTGGGCCACTTGCCAGTGATTGGCAAACACTTGGGACGGCTGGCCCGGGTCTATGAGTTTATTCAACACCTGTTCTGGGTTGCCTTCTATCACACCCAAAAGACGCTGATAGGGGTCTTGTAGCTCAGGTTGGGGGTCGATATGCCATTGAATGGCTGCGCTTTTTCTTAAAAAAAGTTTGAGATTTTTTGAAATGATAGATCTTCCAAAAGTCAGCACCAGATCAGGTGTTAAGGATTCTTGAAGGGCGCTATTGTTGAGGAAAAGGTCTTGGTGTTGGATCACATCTGTCAACGCGTGTCCGTTTGAAATGATGTCTGCTATGATCGGAATGCCTTGACTAGCCAAACGGCGCAGTTGATTTTTACAATCTTCAGATAAAGTCCCTTGTCCAATGACAATAATTTTTTTGGTAGCCTTCGCCCAGTCATGTATCAACCCCTCACAGTTGGCTTGCTTTTTAGCAGGATAACTTTTGATGATTTTGAGGTCTTGACTGAACGCAAGTTTTTGATTTTTATCTGGATAAAAGGGCTCTCTGAAAGGAAAATTTAAGTGTACGGGACGCCTTGAATGGGTAGCTAAATGTAAACCCTGCGCTATTTTGGTTTGGTAGGCCCAACGAGCATCTTCAAAATCAAGGGAGGTGGGCATCTGAATAAATGCTTTGACAAATGCTTGAAAAACATTTTGCTGTTGGATGGTCTGCCCATCCCATTGATCAATCCACTCTGAAGGTCGATCACCACTCATAATGATCAATGGAGTCCGGCTGTAATAGGCTTCTGCAATTGCAGGACCATAATTGAGCAAGGCCGTCCCAGAAGTACAACAAAGTACGACAGGTCTTTGGGTATGCTGTGCGATGCCCAAGGCAATGAATCCAGCGGACCTTTCATCCACCACCACACGGGTGCAAAGGTGGGGATGCCTCGAAAAGCTAATACTCAAAGGAGTATTGCGTGACCCCGGAGAAAATACCGCATCTCGAATGCCTAATTGATAACAAATTTCAGAAGTATCAAAATGAATTTGATTCATGACTGAAATACAATTCTTTTCAAAGTTTGCATTTTTAACTGGGTCTCCTCAAATTCTTTTTCGGGATTAGAATCTTCTGTAATACCTGCACCGGCATAAAACCGTCCGGTCTTTCCCATGATTTTCATACATCTGAGGTTGACAAACAGATGGGTATAACCCGAGATATTAATAGGCCCCAAAAAGCCTGCGTACAATTCACGATCGTATTTTTCATGTTTCTTGATGAAGTCCAGTGCAGGTTGCAAGGGCATGCCACAAACCGCTGATGTAGGATTGAGAAGCTCCAGCATGGTGCTGCCGAGTTCAGGCATATTTACCGCTTCCATATCTACCTGATAAATGGTCTTTAGATGTGCCATACGACCTGCTTGAATTGTTTTAGGTCCATTTTCTAGATATTCTCTCAGTCTTATTTTTTTGAAGCAATCGATGATGTATCGACTGACCATGGCCTGCTCTTCAATTTCCTTTTGCGTCCATGCGACCTCATTCATGGTTTGATCAGCCCTCAGTTTTTGGGTGCTTGCCAAAGAAACGGTTTTGAATTGATGGTCCTTGATTTCAAGTAAGGTTTCTGGCGTAGCTCCCAACCAACAGCCAAAATTGGGGGTAGAAACTAAATAGATAAAGGCATTTGGATAGGTATCACAAGCCATTTCAAAGGCGTTCATGAGCTCAAAATCTGTAGGCAAGGCTTGATCATCAAACCGAGACAAAACGACTTTGTCAAAGATACCTTTCTTAATACATTGAACGGCTTCAACGACATCGCTACGAAATCCATGAGCGGAGTTTTCTATCTTTTGGTGGAGGGCTCTATGGGTATTCCCCATGGATTTTTGAAAATCGGAAATTTCTCGATCATTCAGCAGCGGATCAAGGGAGTTTTGTACACATTTTTTTTGATGCCATTTAATCATCAAATCACCTTTGATCAGCTGTGGCTCACTGGGATGATGCTTTAAAAAAGGATTGATATAAAAGCCCGTACCGGCATCTTCTAGCTTTTGATGTTTTTGTATTTGAGGTCTTAAATCTGAAATGCCATGTACATAAGGGTCATTGGGAAGGCGCCAAATAGCCACTGGATAGGCACTGTCCATCAAGGCACTCCAAAGCGCTGACGGCGTCTCAAAGGTTAGGGTATTTAAATGGGTCTTAGTGGTTTGCAGAACCATTATCCTTTTTAATTATCGCTACGGTAAGCTTACTGGTACAAACTAATTTTCCAGCTTCATTTCTAATCTCTGTTTGCCATATCTGCGTACTTCTTCCTACGTGAATAGGGCTAGCCTTGCCGTATACATAGCCTGATTTTACTGATTTAATATGATTGGCATTGATTTCCAGACCAACAGGAAATTCAATAGATTTATCAATTAATAAAGAAGCGGCAAGGCTTCCCAAGGTTTCAGAAAGGACGACAGAAGCGCCGCCATGTAACAAACCCATGGGTTGTACCGTCCGATGATCGACGGGCATTTTTGCCAAAATGAAGTCAACGCCAATCTCCATGATTTCGATCCCCAAATGTGCGGCCAAGGTGTCTTTACCTGCCGCATTTAACATGTCTACTGTATAGGTTGATGGAAACATAGGTGATTTTGCTCTCAAAGATACAACGAGACGCTTATATTGGGTTCATTCGATCAACAATTCTCTCATTTTTTGCTTTTAGTGGCATGTGTATTAATTCTTCTTGAGACATTTTCATGAACGGATGGATTCATCTTTTATAGAATTCGATGGAAAAATCATATTTTTGCTTTCTCAAATCAGCAGCTAATTTTGAATAAAAAAACCATACACATCATTCGCCACGGCGAAACCGTTTACAATAAAACAGGACGCATCCAAGGGCAAGGCATTGATGCGTCATTAAATGATCAAGGGCGGGCACAGGGGACCGCCTTTTTTGAAACTTACCAAACGTTGGCATTGGATAAAATTTATGTGTCGGCATTAAAACGGACCAAAGAGTCGGTGATACATTTTATAAATAAAGGGGTTCCTTATGAATCATTAACCGGACTCAATGAAATCAGTTGGGGGGATCAAGAGGGGAAGTCATTTACCCCAGAAACTGAAAAAAGGCATTTTGATGTTTTGGGTAGTTGGCAAAAAGGGGATTACGATCGCGTGTCTCCAGGAGGGGAATCTCCGAATCAAGTGATGGTACGTCAGCGAGAGGCCCTCGCTCATATCATGAAACAAAATCATGAATCTGAAGTTTTGATTTGTATGCATGGACGGGCCATGCGGATTTTACTCTCTTGGTTGCTGTATGATTCTTTGAGTAAAATGGAAAGTTTTGAACATACCAACCTATGCAGATATCAAGTCAATTATGATGGAAATCATTTTTCATTAGTAGCCTCTAATGACACCCGTCATTTAGAAAATATTTCATAGTCAAAAACTCAACAAAGCCAAATACTTCGAGGTGAGAAGGGGAGCAGGGGTTGCGCCAAATCCATAAGGGATAAGTCACTTTATCAGCATCTTTTGATCGGTTTGGTAAAGTAAAAGCTGGGCAGTTTTAGATAAAAATTCACTCTAACGAAAAAATCCTAGCTTTAGTTGATCCACTTATATCTAATTATCTGATATGTAATAAGTTGTGTTTCATTTTAGTAAAGCCCCAAAGATAATTTGGTTTCAAAATTATACATTTATAACTATCTATTAATGAGTATTTTAAGATCATTTGAATAAAGTGATAATTTTAACTATCATTGTATCTGATTTTTATGTGGTTTAGACATATAAAATCATGACTAATATACATTTTTACTTCAAACATAAAACCAATCAGAATGATGAAAAATTTATTAATTATTACTTGTTTACTTTTTGGATTGACTTCCCATGCCCAATGGATTGCCAAAACATCTTGTTCAAAAAAGGCAGCCATAATTGCCAATGAGGCACTCGAATCTCGAATGAATGTGGAGCCTTTAATTGCTTTGGGTCAAGCCAAAGCTGCCCTGACTTTGGACCCAGATTGTGGATGTGCAAAAATCATCATTGCGGGACTTGCCAGTGCAAATAAAGATTGGGGATCTAGAAAAGAAAAATTAGGCAGCATAGATCGTGCGAGTTTATCGGATGAGGAAAAAGCTTGGTATGATATTCTGACGGCCAGTGAGGGTCAAGCAAAAGAAAAATTAAACGCGGCATTAGCAGTCTATCCCAACAGTCCAATGTTTAATTACTTTTCAGTGGGAGAAGATGTAAATGCCAGTATAGCTTTTGCAGAAAAATTCCCTGACTATGCGTCACCGGCCCTCAATTCAATTACCTATGGCTATGGTCGCGGGGAAGATGTAGCAGCTGATTACGCTAAGGCTATGGAGAGTGGACAAAAATCGATCGCCCTACACGATGGACCTAATATTTATGACACCATGGCTGAGATAGAGTTTGAATTAGGCAACTATCAAAACGCCTTAGACAATCAGCTCAAGGCGGTAGATTTTGCTCAAGGCGGAGGTTCACCCTATTTGGTAGGTGCACAGAAGTACTGGCATTACAACAACAAAGAAGAAATCGTAAGTACTTTGATTGAAATGCAAAATAAACTTCAAGTAGCCATCACCGGAGGGGATCAAGAAACTGCATTATCACTCATGGATGCCAATAATCCCATGTACACGGGGGATTCAAATCTAGAAGACTTCTACAAATTTGACCCAGCCAAGGTGATGGATGGAGCAAATGTGAAATGGAGTGCCTTAGAGTTATATGATTTTCACAGTCAATTCTCACCTGACATGAATACGGCTGTTTTGTCTTTTTACGCCAAAGGTGGATATTCGGTAGACGGGGGCGAAGAAGTTGCGTACAGAACTCGTGCTTCTAGCGTCTGGACCCGAACCAATGATGGCTGGAAGGTCATTCATGGTAACTGGGCACCTCAAAGAGGGATGACGGGTATCCCTGTGGCTGATTAATTTGATAAGTTTCACACACCCTTCCAACCATTATTAACCTTTGGGTGTTATTAAGACAACGGCATCAGCCAATTTATATGAAGAAGAAAAACCAAGATGATGAATTCACTTGGTTTTTTTTTATGCTTTAGAATTACAAGTGCAACGACTATCCGGTAAGCACAGTCCCAATGATTAATTGATGAGCTCCATCACCTCATATGCATAACAGATGATCTGAAAAAATCTATTTACATCCAAGTTACGGGAAAGATGATAGGCCCAGGTCTTACTAATAAAACTTACTAAGGCTACGCTAGGAAGGCTTCAATGCCTCCCAGAAGACTTCTGACTTGAGTAAACCCATTTGACTCAAGAAAGATCTTGGCTTGATTTGATCTACCTCCAGTCTTACAATGCACAATGATTTCCTGATCTTTCAAAGGACTGAGCTCATCAAGCTGGCCTGGAATACTGGTTAGAGGCATCAATTGCGCCCCAAGATTAGATTCTTCATGCTCCCAAGGCTCTCTTACATCAAAAAAGTTGAGAGTTTCACCTTTATTTAACCTAGATTTTAATTCTGAAACTTCAATATCCATAATTATTTTTCGATCAGTATCTTTTGAGTAATCAAACTTGATCCATGTTGTAAGTTTAATAAATATATACCTTTTGGATAGGTTCTGAAATCTAATGTAGAATTAAAACCTCCATCTGCGATCATTTTACCCGATAAGTTGTATAAAAAATAATGGTCATAGGTATCAGAAATGTGAAAGAGTCCATCTGAAGGATTTGGATAAATATGTGCTTCCAATTTATTTTCAGGAGTTCCCAGTATGGAGTTAGTGACCTTACCAAATACAGCTCTTATCATTAAAGCTCCTTGAAGACGTGTATTTTGTTCCCATTCAGTGCCCGTATTCGAAAAAATGGCGTCCATACCTAGTGGGTTGTCTTTATCAAATCCGATACCGATATAATCTTCGGTAAACTGTTTGAATCCTATGTAGATGGTATCCTTGACATAGATATTTTGGGAAAAGACAATTTCATTAAAGTCTTGTCGATCATTGTTGACAATTTGAAACGATTGACGATGGAGTACCCCTGAATCTAATAGTTCATCCCATACCATCAATTCTAAGCCTTTTCCATTTGAACTTGGATTAACGGAAGGAAAATTGATTTTCATGCCCGTCAACGTATCAGGTTCATTGACCACAAAACGAACCGCCAACTTACCCGTCATAAAATTGATGCCCGCCGCAAAGTCTGCAGTCCCATCATCAAAGGCATAATGGTCATTAAGTTGGTAATACTGCCGAAGGGTATCATTGGCACGTAAATTAGTATTTGAAAAAAGCGTATCTCCCTCTGTGGTGATTTGTTCATACAAAAACTTATCCCCTGTATTGTAGGTAAAAGTGGATTCAATCAATGCTGAATCGTCTTCTATATTGATTAATGAGACTTCCATACCCAATCCTTCTACTTTCCTTCCCGTCTCCAATGCAGATAATCTGAACAGCGCGACACTTCCTGTTGAAATCGCATTGCCATTGGTTTGATTGGTTAGGCTATGGACATACTCCAAAGGGCTGGGCAATCCATAGAGGTTATTGGCTGTGGTATATTGAGGTGTAATGTAATTACTGGGGTCGGATAGGTATTGTGTCAATGGGATTTCATAATAAGGACTGAAAAGTAAGCTAGGCGCTGCAGAGAGCGTACGATCTTGATGACTGAAGTCATCTGACTCTCTGTTTTCATTGAGATAAATATAGTCAAGGTTCCAAGTATCATAAATACCATTGAGACTGCTGAAGGATTGAAATTTGACCTTAAAAGAAGGGTGATAAAACTCACTGCCCGACACAGGAATAATTATTTGCTGAAAACTCGGTAGGCTATCTGCATCTAAGTTTAATTGATCCAAACCACCTACAAGAGAAAAAAGGGTTTCATCTTCTGGATAAAGATCCTGCAAGACCCAAGTACTGTCGATACTCCAAAACATGACCGCCAAGGAGTCTTCCAATTCTGGAATTTCACCTCTGCCCAAGAGTTGCCAATAAAAACTTAAGAGTACTTGAGACCTTTTTGAGGGTGCTATTTGACTCAGATCGATGGGATGTGTGATCAAGCTGTCACCAGTACCATTAAAAAGGCTATTCAAGGCATAAGGATTACCGCTCATGTTGGTGCCGTCAAAGGTGGCCACATACTGAGAGGGTGGATGGATGGCCAGGTTATTGTTAACAAAAACAGAGTTGCCGCTTTCCCACAAAAGAGAGTCAGGAACATTTCGAGATTGCGAAAAATCATCCCAAAATGGTAAATTCAAAGTATTGAAAACTTGATCTATTCTACCATTGGAACGTGGCTCATTGATGCTTTTCAAAGGTTTTAGCTGGATTTGACCCCACAATGAAAATTGAAGCAAAAGAGTTAGCCAAACTAAAATGTAGCGCATCATTATTGCTATCTTAAGGGTTATTATTTATTGAATCAGGATGATAGATCCATAAATTTACGGATTCTTTAATGACCATAGGTTCGCCAGGAGATGGATACTGATCGACAACTTGGCCGACCTCAACTGAAATCTTGAGTGTATCTGCAATGTCAAATTCATCCATAGATATTAAAACGGCAGTATCTATGTTCTGGTATACAATAGCTCCCAACTTTAAGGCCGAACCAGTTATGGTAACTTGTGCAATATCGGCATCTAAACCGATGAGGTAAGGAGATTCGAGGCTAGAATTGCCATATCCATCACCAATAGTTAAGTCAATCACTGATCCTTTAGGTATTTTTGTACCAGGAATAACCTCTTCTCCATTCATTTTTTGAATCAGGACGGCATTGAAGGCTAAATCAGCTACATATCTGGTTTTACCAAATTTCAAATCAAAGTTATTCAAGATCATCAGGGCATTTTTCAATGAGCCATTCGTTAAATCAGGCATTTTTACCATCGGAGGGTCTGTTGAATTCAATGTGATGTATATTTTCCTGAATTCCTTGACTTTAGCGTTGGGCATGGGAAATTGCTTTAAAACGGTCAATGGAGGAATTTCTGATGAATAGCCTGAATCAACGCTGATCTCATATCGAAGACTTCTGAGTGATAAATAATCATCAAGATCATCTACATGAACCCCGGTGATATTGGGTACAGTGAGCGTATCGCCGTGATTTGTAGTGATAGGAAGATAGATATAGAAAAATATGGAAGTAGCCAAAATACCAATCAAAGTCAAAAATAACAGCTGTTTCAAGAGTTGTAGTATCGAGCTAGGTACCACAATACTTTTAAGAAAATCAAATATTTTATGCAGCATATTTTTATTAATTGGAGCTATTTAAATCGGTGATATATTGCTGCTCTTGCTGCCATCTCGCTTCACCGATCTCAATGATTTTAGAGATGAGTTCGGGGTAGGAGATACCCATGTTTTCCCAAAGACCAGGAAACATACTGGCATTGGTAAATCCAGGGATGGTATTGATCTCATTGATGAATATCTCATTCTCTTGTGTCAGAAAAACATCAACACGGGCAAAGTCGTTACATTTTAAGGTTAAAAATGCCTTTTCACAAAGGGCTCTTATTTGTTGATGAACTGCGGTAGGGATTTGAGCAGGAATCTCAACTCTAATAGCTGATTCATCTTGATATTTTGCCTCATAGGTATAGAAATCGTAATTTTTCAAAAGGATAATTTCACCTGAAAGGGTAGATGAAAGCGCCTCATTTCCTATGATTCCACATTCAAGTTCCCTACACTTTATAAAGGATTCTATGAGAATTTCATGTCCATATTTGAAACTGTCCGAGAGGGCATCATCAAAGTCTTCCAACGTATTTACCTTTGATATACCAACACTAGAGCCCAAATTACCTGCTTTAACGATAAATGGCAGTCCCAGTTTGTTTTTGATTTTATCGAAAGAGATCTCTTCATCTTTGGTAAAGCTCATGTAGGGAACTACCGGAACACCCGCATGTTCCAAAAGTTTTTTTGATACAATTTTATCCATTGAGATAGCCGAACCCAATACACTTGATCCGATAAGGATGACATTCAAACATTGCATCAGACCTTGTATACTGCCATCTTCTCCATCTGTTCCATGAAGTATAGGGAAGACGATTTGAATCGCTGTAGATTCATGGGATGCTTTGACCTCAAAATGAGGATGGGTTGCGGATAAAAACAGGGAAATTTCTTTTCCTGTTTCAATACCTTGCTCAGGATGATCAAGTAAAAACCAATTTCCACCTTTAGATATGCCAATCACAGAAAGGTTAAAATGTGTTGGGTCTATATATTTTACAACATTGGTCGCAGATCGCACAGAGATCTCATGCTCAACCGAACGACCGCCAAAAAGAATAATTAAATTTTTGCTCGGCATATGATGACAAAAATAGACTTTAGGCTTGGATATGAAAACTTTAGTTTAAAGAATCCTTCAATTCTTAATGATAACTTTTTCAACAGAATACTCATTGGGTCCCGTAATTATGAGAAAAAAGAGGCCAGATAGGTCTTGGACCTCTAATTGCACGGTTTCATTCAATAATTGAGTGTATTCTAGTTGTTGGTGTATTTGACCTGAAATGTCGATAAGTTGAACCGTAACATCTTGTTTGAAGGGTAAATTAAAGCTGACATTTAAGTAGTCTGAAACTGGGTTTGGATAGAGGGTGGCCCAAGAGGTAAATTGAGGACGTTCGGAGTTGCCAGTATTTATGAACTCAATATTATCTAAATACAAATTATTGCCATTACCATTGGTAAAAACAAAGGCGATCCGGAGTGATTCCTCAACCAAAAAATCATTAAGATCAATGAATACATTCTGCCAGACCGAATTTGTTTCGATAAGGAAGCCCTCATCAGAAAGAATATCGCTTAGCTGCTCACTGTTTTTGTCAAAAAGCACATAATCAAAATGAGCTCCACAGTCTATAGAGATGAGAACGCTCAGTCGATCATTTTTATTTAGTGTTCTCTTGTAAGCATAATCGAATCGAAGACTTAAACTATCTAAATAATCGGAAAATAATAAGGGGCTGATGAACCAACTTTCATTTCCTAAATCTATATTTTCATAGCCTTTGGCCATCAAAAAGGTATTTTTTTCAAAACTCGTAGCTTCCCAGATGGGGTTATTTTCCTGATTGGTGACGATCCAGTCATGAGCATCTTCAAAATCCAACCTGATAGGTAAGTCTACTTCAAGATCATTGAGGGTTGTAGACCACTGAAGGGTATCATTATCAAAGTTTTGATCTGTGGGTCCATTTGGGGTTGAGACCCAAACTTTAAAGTTAGATAAGCCTGTTTCTAACCCCTCTACAACTAGTTCATATGAGATAGATCGACCGGGTTCTAGTGAGCTAGTGATGACTTTAGAAGACTCAAGAATATTGTTCACAGAGACATTAAGGCTAATATCACTGCGTATTTGATTACCTCTATTTTCAAGATTAAGGCCAATTGTTTGCTTATTTTCACAAGTAATTAAGGGCACTTCATTTTGAGTATCCAAATGCAGATCATAGTCAAAATCGGCAAGATCAATTACATTGATGTCATCCAGATATAGTTGTGAAGCCGTACTTGATTGGCCAATAAAGGCAAATTGAAGACTCGTTTCTTTTTGGAAAGCCATCAAATCGATCGTTATATTTTTCCATTCTGAAGAATCTTTTGGAGCAAAGAATGACGAGCTCGTTGAACTTACTGTAGCTAGATTTGTACCATACAATTCAACCAGATAATCTTCTGAATAAAAGTTTTGACCGCAATCATAGGAGAGTGCAACAATGAGACCGTCTTGTTCATAATCTAATCCTGTACTTTGATAGGCATAGTTGAATGAAATTTGGGGGATTGAGTAATTACTTAAATTAAAATTAGGTGTGAATAAGTAATCAAACAATCCTAATGCAGTAGTATCAGCTGTAAAATCGATAGAGAGGGCTCGATTGAGGTCATCACTTGTATTAAAATGGACAGTATCCCAATGGCTCATTTGACCCTGCTCTAGTGCCGTTTCGAATTCAATATTTCCTTCAAAATTCATAACAAAGGGTAAGGTTGCTGTCGCATAGTTTGGAAGAGATGAACTTAATACATTATTTGACAAATTTCCATCTTCAGTTTGGTTAACTAAACCAATTTCGAAGGTCAGAATCGGGTTAGATAAATCATTCAGCGTAATCAATTGAAAGTTGATGGTAGCGGTCTCCAGAGGTTCATATCGCTCATTTATTTCAATGGTTTCGATCAACAAATCATTTAAGAAAAATGAGATCAAGAAATTTTCAATGGCGTTGGTTCCATAATTTCGGACATCAATTTTTGGTGAGAGGAGACTATTACAATCACTCAAACGGATGGCATTATAGGTCTTTATGCCCAAATCATTGAGAGCTATGATGGGGTCGTCTAAGGCGGGAGAATACATTAAGGTATTACGGCGCGGGCTGTTATTTAAAACGACATGCATTCTTTCTTTTTGATTTTGAGTGAAAATATTCATGCACGCATCGTCTGTATAATTCATAAAATTAGAATACATGTCAGAGGTCTCACAACTGATCGCAGCATCAGAGGGGCATGTTCCGCTGTAAGAAGTAGATTGTAAAGGGGTATCCTCACAATAATCATCTGCATCACAATTTTGCAGATTTCCCCAGATATGTCTTAAACCCAGATAATGCCCGACTTCATGGGTAAGCGTTCTGCCATAACTATCAAAACTTCCCGTATTTTTGTTTATTCCTAGCCATTGGTAATCAATAGCTACCCCATCCAATAACCTGTCATTATTGATTTCGTTAATACCTTCTAAATCTGAAAATGGAAAATTTGCCCAACCTAGATAGCCTTCCAAGTCGGCAATGTAAATGTTGAGATAGTTTTCTGCAGGCCAGTAATTTTCTGCATACAAGATCTTATCTTCGGAAAACTTATACGTATTTTGAGAACCTTGTTGTCTGGTGATTCCTTGCGTCGGTAGACCTTCAATATCTTGCTTCGCCAAAATAAAGGTTATTTCAGTATCGGCTGCCGCATCTAAAAATTCCAGTGGTGTGAGTGTTTGATCGCTATTTAATCTTCCGAAATCGTCATTTAAGATAGACAATTGTTCTAAGATTTTCTCTTCGGAGACATTGGTGCCTATTCCTAGGTCTTCCCCACGGTGGATGATATGAAAAACGACAGGTATTTGAAAGATTTCCTTGGCTTTTCTAGGACTATCAAATAAGATAAGGCCATTTTTTTTATAGTCTGACAGCCACTTTTCGAACTGCTCTGTTGTCTCTGCAGGACTATTAAAACCATCTAATCCACATCTTTTCTGACCCAAGCCGTCAAAGACTGAAAAAAGAATCGTTATGAACAAGAGCCTGCTTAATCGCATGCACATTAATTTGTAAATAAAATATCAAATGAGCATCATGACTCATGCATCAGATTCGATGCTTCGACATGCATGATTTCTGGAGCCACGCGTTTAATAGCTTCTTCAACGCCTGCTTTGAGGGTCATGGTAGACATGGGGCAGGTTCCGCAATTTCCCAAAAGCTCGAGCATCACGGTATCTTTTTTAATTTCTACTACCCTCACATCACCACCATCGGCCTCTAAATAAGGTCTAATACTACTCAATGCTAACTCTACTCTTTCTTTTAAATCTGAACTCATTATTTACTAAACGGTAACTTCAACGACTTGTGTCTTATTCCCTTTGGCATTCCTAATGGCCACTTGCCTTGCCAATCCTGCTGCAAGCTCTTTATAAGCATCAGCTGTAATCCCTTCGGTCATCACTGCGGGATATCCATTGTCACCGCTTTCCCTGATAGACTGGACAATTGGAATTTGACCCAAAAGAGGTACATCATTCTTTTTTGCAAACTTTGTTCCCCCTTCTTCTCCAAATATAAAGTATTTGTTATTAGGTAACTCTTCAGGAGTGAAAAAAGCCATGTTTTCAACAATTCCCAGAATTGGAACGTTGATTTGAGGTTGTTTGAACATTGCCAGGCCTTTTTGTGCATCTGCAAGGGCTACTTTTTGTGGAGTGGTTACGATGATGACTCCCGTCACAGGTATAGTTTGAACTAAGGTCAAATGAATATCGCTGGTACCAGGGGGTAAGTCGATGAGGAGATAGTCCAAATCATGCCATTTGGTATCGCTAATGAATTGTTTGAGTGCTGAGCTGGCCATGGGTCCTCGCCATACGATGGCGTCCTCGGTAGGCGTTAAAAATCCAATAGACATTAATTGAACGCCATACTGCTCAATAGGAATTATCATATTGCGCCCATCTTCGACTTTTACGGAGGGTTGTTCATTTTCACAATTGAACATGGTGGGGATACTGGGCCCAAAAATATCGGCATCAATGATGCCCACCTTGGCACCTGTTTTTGCTAAGGCTACAGCCAAGTTCGCCGTAGTGGTAGATTTACCGACACCACCTTTGCCGGAAGCCACCGCAATGATGTTTTTCACTTGAGGGAGCAGGGGACCTCTATCATTGATAGTTGTAACGTTTGAGGTCATATTTATTAAAAAAGCGACTGTTGTATCGAAGGCCTCCAAAAGTGCCTTTTCGCAATCTTTTCTGATCAATTCTTTCAATGGACACGCAGGTGTGGTCAAGACAACATCAAAAGAAACTTTTTCTGCTTCAATTTTGATATTCTGTATCATATCTAAAGTGACGAGATCTTGCTTTAAATCAGGATCTTGTACATTGCTGAGGGCTTTAAGTAGGGCTTTTTTTGTTACGGCCATTTTTTGGATGCTAATTTGATACAAGTTTAGTTCAGGACTTGTTTTCATCAAAAATCTATAAGTGTTACTTTTGAAAAAGAATTACTTTATTCAATGATCAAACCCTCAACAATAGATGACATAAAAATGGCAATGGATATTGTCGAGGTGGTTGGTGATTTTGTAAATCTAAAGAAATCGGGTTCTAGTTTGAAAGCATTGAGCCCTTTTACGGCCGAAAAAACGCCCTCCTTCTATGTGGTTCCTTCTAAAGGCATATTTAAATGCTTCAGTTCAGGAAAAGGTGGAGATGCCATTACCTTTGTCATGGAAGTAGACGGCTTGAGTTATATTGAAGCGCTCAAATACTTGGCGGCCAAATATAACATTGCCATTGAGGAAGAAGTACAAACAGATGAGATTCAAGAAGCGCAAAATCAGCGTGAGAGCTTATACATTGTATTGAAATTTGCCACGGACTATTTTCAAGATTTATTGCATTCACATGAGGAGGGCAAGTCCATTGGTTTAAGCTATTTCAAAGAACGTGGTTTTTCCGATGAGATCATCGAATCATTCAATTTGGGTTATAGTTTGAATGTTTGGGACCATTTTCATCAAGAAGGAATCAAAAGGGGGTTTACAAAAGAAAATTTGGAAGCAGCCGGTTTAATTGTAAGTAAAGAAAATAAAATATACGATCGCTTCAGAGGCCGGGTGATGTTCCCCATCCACAACGTCACGGGTAAAACCATTGCTTTTGGTGCCAGAATCCTTGTATCAGACGCAGCCAAAAATCAGCCTAAATATTTAAATTCACCCGAAACGGAGCTCTATAATAAAAGTAGGGTCCTGTATGGCTTGTTTCAATCTAAGCAACAAATAAGACAAGAGGACAATTGCTATTTAGTGGAAGGTTATACGGATGTCATATCTATGCATCAGCTCGGTGTCAAAAATGTGGTTTCCTCCTCAGGTACTGCCTTGACAGAAGATCAAGTAAAACTCATCAAAAGATATACCCAGAATGTAACCGTACTTTATGACGGAGATGCTCCAGGTATACGTGCTTCATTTAGAGGCATTGATATTCTCTTAGAAGGAGGACTTAATGTCAGGGCCGTTACTTTTCCTGATGGTGAAGATCCAGACAGTTACAGTCATAAGTTGGGAGCCACTGCTTATGTCCATTTTTTAACGGAAGGAGCGGTTGATTTTATAAAATTCAAAACAGCGCTATTGATGGATGGCGTTAAGGATGATCCGATTAAGAAGGCGGGAGTGGTCAGAGACATTGTAGAAAGCATCTCCAAAATCGGAGACGCGATCAAACGATCGGTTTATTTGAAGGAATGCAGCGATTTATTGCAAATCAGCGAGGCCATCTTGATTGCAGAACAAAATAAAATTTTAATTACTCAGAAGAGATCAAATCAAAATACATTTCAATATAACGAGGAAGCGGCGGGGATCCTTCCTTTGGAATCAGAAGAAATAGCAGTTACTGATTTTTCAAAAATCATTGCATATCAAGAAAAAGAAAGTATCAGAGTACTTTTAAATTATGGAGATGAGATCATCCAAAAGACGGATGAAAATGAGATGACTTTATGGGATTATTTTATCAGTGAGTCAGAGGACATTGAATTTACACATCCCATCTATAATAAAATATTCAAGGCCATGGTTCAACGAAATAAGGACCAATTGCCCTTAAATTTTGAATATTTCTTATCTATTGACGATCCAGAAATACAGAAAACCATCATAGAGTTATGTGCTCCAAAATATGAAATTAGTGAATTTTGGAAGGAAAAATACCATATTGAGATACCCTTGGAAGAGGATTTTATAAAAGATCTCACTTATTCAAATATTTTACGTCTTAAGTTTAGGGTGATCCAACATCTTATCGAGGTTCAAAATGAAAAATTAAAAACGGCTATCGAAGGGGATTTAGATACTTTATTAGATGAAATTAGTGAGTTGAAGCAAACCGAAATGAAAATCGCTAAAATTATAGGGAACGTAACTGTAAAATAATTGTTATCGTATAGTTAAAACAAGTGTATGAAAGAAGACATTAAGCTTGATTCAATCAAGGAGGCCATAGTCGCCATTAAAAATGGGGAAGTCATTGTAGTTGTAGATGATGAAGATCGTGAAAATGAAGGAGATTTTATTTGTGCGGCAGAGAAAATCACTCCTGAAATTGTCAATTTCATGGCTAGAGAAGGACGCGGTTTATTATGTGTACCCTTGGTGGAAGCCAGGTGTGATGAGCTTCAACT
>Ga0209251_1001588_pt1 | contig 16952 bp, 10 predicted proteins | sample SaaInlV_100m_DNA_6_FD_184665 | JGI IMG/M metagenome (GOLD analysis project Ga0209251, IMG submission 184665) | Marine microbial communities from expanding oxygen minimum zones in the Saanich Inlet - Saanich Inlet SI073_LV_10m_DNA (SPAdes) (version 2) | ecosystem: Environmental > Aquatic > Marine... | reverse complement strand
GGTATAGGGTGCAACGAAAGAGATATCAGCAGCCCCGCGTTTAAGCGGATCCCAGATCTGCATTGTTCCTCGTCCCAGTGCCTCATTGACTGCAGAGAGCTTGTGCGCAAGTTGCCGATTTCCCGCTGACGGTGGCATTGGGGGGTAGCTGTCGACGAAATGGATGGATGCCGAGGTTTGAGGAAGGTGCTGCGCGACCACGGACCGCATTTTCTGCTTGGCACTGGCGAGTTGCTCTACCGATAGCGCGCGTATGCCCCCGTGTACGATCGCCTGATTTGGGACGACGTTGGTCTTCCCAAAGGTGGTCCCTCTATTTTGACCACTGTCATAGGAAACAGCGGTACCGCCCTGAATGGTCCCCGCGTTAAACGTGAGACCGTAGTCACCTTTCACTTCGTCGTAAAAGGTGTTGAGAATACGCGCGGCCTCGTTGATGGCGCCGGCCCCCACCGACGGACTAAAGACACCTGATGAGTGCGCTTGCTTGCCCGAAACTTCGAGCATCCAGCTGCTTGAACTGCGCCGAGCAATGGTTGCCCAGTCAGTCCCCTCCGAGGTGATTCCGCCCTCAAAGCCCAGCGTAATGTCGGCCCATTTGCCAGCGTCGATTAGATCTTTTCGGCTGACTGAGAGTGGCCGTCCAGTTTTCTCCTCATCACCGGTGTAAGCAACGGTTACGGCAATGTCATCAAGCGCGCCAATGCTTTGTAGCGCTTTGAGTGCGTAGACGATCACGGCATTGCCGTCTTTCATGTCGGCGATACCCGGACCCTGGCCAATATTGCCCTCACGCGTAAAGGCCTGAAACGCATCATCAGCTTCAAAAACAGTGTCTAAGTGACCGATAAGTAATAGTTTTTTGCTTTTCCCTGGCTTACTTGCAAACAGGTGACCTGCACGGTTGATCTCCGGTGGCATCTCGATCCAACGCGAAGAAAGCCCGAGCGCATTCAGCTCCCGCGCCATGACGACGCCGACGGCTCGGACACCCTTGTGGTTCATAGTGCCACTGCCAATATTGACGGTTTCCTCGAGGAGGGCAATGGCACCCTCCTGGTGAGCGTCAATCCAGTCGACCATTGCGCTCTCTTCTGCAGACAGCGCAGTTTCTGGCAGTGCGGTCGCCTGCGCGTAAAGTGGGGTGAGGGCTAGAAGTGCCCCGCTAATGAAGGTACTCATCTTTAAAAAGGTCATAAAACGATTCCTGCTTGCTAGCGAATGCGATGTTGCGCTTGACCATGCCACCAGACACGAGGCGCCTCGGCCTCGCCCGTGACGGTCTCAGCAAGGTCACTGCTGCGATAAAGACGGCCATTAATCATCACGTGTGTAATTTGATCGGTCGTTTTTACATTGTCCAACGGATTACCGTCCACAATCTGCAAGTCTGCCAGCTTACCGGGCTCTACCGATCCCAAGTCGGCCTCCATTCCAAGGTACTTCGCGGGATTGATGGTGGCTGTCGATAACATTTCCATTGGACTCATACCGCCTTCGGAAAAGCTCCACATTTCCCAGTGCGTGGCAAGACCCTCACGCTGTCCGTGAGCGCCTGTATTGACAGTGACTCCTAATGCCATGAGTTCCTTGGCCACTGCGGCCGCATCGTCGTCTCGAAAGTCAGGTTCTGGCGCTGTGACGCGTCGTACTGAGCGTGGTTGTAAGACAGTAGGGGGCACAAACTGAGCGAGTAATGGATGTTTCCATACCTCGGTATCGCGATAGTAGCGGTCTTCTGAGGTTAAACCGCCATAGGTGACGACAAGCGTTGGCGTATAACCAACGTTAGTACTCGACCAAAACTGTCGAACGTCATCGTAAATCTTAAGCGTGGGGATATTGTGCTCGATACCGGTTGAGCCGTCTGCAACAAGGTTCATGTCCATGTTGTAAAGCGAGCCGCCTTCCGCGACGACCAGCATCCCGGCATCTCGAGCCGCTTCGATGACCATTTGTCGCTGCGCGCGGCGTGGCTGATTATAGTTTTTCACACTAATGGCGCCCTGAGCCTTTAATCGATCAACCACTGTTTTGGCGTCATCCAGCGACTCTATGGGGTCAAAGCCCGTGCTTTTCGCACCATAAATGATTTCGCCTGTTGAGAAGATACGCGGCCCGAGTGTCACCCCAGCGCGCTGATATTCTGCCGCCGGAAAGACCTGCGCTGCGCGACTTGACGGGTTGTGAACAGTGGTGACGCCGAGCGCGAGGTGTGCAAGGAGTGACCAGTTATTCTGCGGGATAATGTCGTCCCGCGCGTAAGGACCGTGCGCGTGAGCGTCAATGTAGCCCGGCAACAGGGTCTTACCACCGAGGTCGACAATCTTCGCCTCACTGGGTATCACAATCTCCCCCATGCGTCCGACCGACTCGATGCGATTTTCTCGCACCACGACGACCCCACTCTCGAGTGTGTCACGCGCCTCATTCATGGTGATCACGCGAGCATTGATAAATGCAACCAGGCCCTCGGGTCTGTCGGACTCAACGCGAAGACTGAGATCGGCAATTTGTGTGGCTTTGGTGGTGGCGGTCCCCAGTGAGTCGTCAATGGTGTAGCGCATAAAGCGCGGCCCAACACTCCAGGTCAGTGACGTACCGTCACGACTCCAATGGACAAACTCACCACCGGGTGCACTGATGCGCTCGGTCACAAAAGGCGTGGGCCCCGAGGCGATCGTGTGAACACTGGACAGGGCAATTGTCCGTCCGGTCATGGGTAGCGCAGCCACGTAGAGACGTCCCGCCTCTCGGTAGGCGACATGAGCGCCTGTTGGCGAGATGCGAATGACCGTGGCGAGCGGAGAACTGGCATGCGTGCGCACGTCCTCGCCGGCAGTGGTCATTGAAATGAGTGCGCTTGAGGCGTCGTCACTGCCTCGGCCCACGGCAGAACTGACGCGCTCGGTCGCGTAAATCCGGCCCTCGGGTCCAAAGTGTGGAGATCGCCCCCGCGGGCTCACAAATGCAAGCTCCTTATCATTCAAATCGTAGGTGTATAGACCCGGTTTTTTACCCCAGTAAGGATTAGTCAGCGCGCTGCCACTGAGTTTGGCAAAGAGCAGTGTTTGTCCGTCGGCGGAGACACTCAAGTCGACGTAATGCCCCGGTGTGGTCAATACGGGTTTAGACCGACCCCCTCGTGCACTCACCTTGCGAATGGAGCCCAGTTCGGCGTCTGACCAGCTGATAAAATAAACGTCTTTCCCGTCGGGTGAGAATGCGGGCGAAAACTCGTGAGCTGACTGGCTGTCGCGCGTCAAACGCTGAGCATCGGCGCCATTGCGCTGAATATAAATTCGTCCCATAGATTCGAATACAATCGATCTTGAGTCAGGACTCTGTGTCCCAAATCGGGGCATGGTGGTCGTCAAGGTGTCTGGTGCAACGTCAACGGCGACCTCAACGGCGGGGTAAGCGGTGCGACTGTCATTGACCGAGAACGGGATGTTTTTTATCGCTCCTGAGGCGACGTTGACGCGCCAAATTTTCCCTTTAGACCAATAAATAATTGTTTTCCCATCGGGCATCCACGCCATGGTGGGGTAGGCCCCTTGAACGGCCCAGGTCTCCTGCATGTCGGGATCCAGATCGTCTACGAGCATGGTTTGTTCACCGGATTCGAGATTCAAGATGAACAATCGGGAGGCCGCTCTCACTCTTTTGACAAACGCAAGCGATTTGCCGTCTGGTGAGGGTGTGGGTCTCACGGCGCCACCGGCACCTCCGACGACTTTCTCGATTTCCCCAGTCTCCAGGTCGTAGCGTTTGATGGCCATGACCTCGCCATTACTGTCTTCGTGATAGATGAAGGTATTACCGGGTGTGGTGTTTTGAATAAAAAAGACTGACCGCCCATCGGCGCTAAAGGTCGGTTCCCCAAGCTCTTTTTGAAACGAGGGAGTTGGCTTTTCAACCAGTACAGAGCCCTGCAAATTAGTGCGTTCGAGGGACTGCGCTAGACGTGCGTCATACAACCATATCTCGCCGGTTCCGAGTGAACGAGAGGTGGTGAAGTGCTTCTTCGCTGCTAAGTAGTGCCCCGAGGGATGCCACGTGGGGTTGTTGAGAAGCCGAAAGCGCTCGTGTGTTATCTGTTGCTTGTTCTCTGGATTGGCGATCTCCATTGCCCAAATGTTATCGGCACCGTCTCGGTCGGACGTGAACGCTAAAAACCGGCCGTCTGGACTGTACTGTGGTTGAACTTCCCACGCGTGACCGCTCAGCAGCGGGGAGGCTTCACCGCCCTCAATGGGAATCTCGTAAATGTCACCCAGCAAATCAAATGCAATCCGCTTTCCGTCGGGCGAAACATCGAGATTCATCCACGTGCCTTGATCAACAGACAGCGCAATTTCCTGAGCACGGGCTGAGTAATTGGGTGCGGAGACGTCCCACCCGACCGGCGCCTCTGCAATAGTGCGTTCGCCGTCACTCGCAAGCGTCGCCGGTGCGAAAATTAGAGTTGTTAAAACAAGAGGAGCCAGAGAGAGACGCGCAATACACATACTAAACCAACCGTTGTCGTAATCGTTACAGAGACCTATTAGGTATCACAACGGACATTAGTTTTCGACGTTCACGTGCGTTGTCGATGCTCAAATCACTCTGATCTGCGGGAGAAAGACGAATAGTCTGGTCTTGGGCCGCCACAAATGCGGCTGTGGTTGTTGTCTAGGTCGCTTTTTGAGTACTACAGTGAGTGTGAATAGGTGATGAAGAGGTAACTTGCCAAATGCTATCAACGCTCGACTGGTCCGTGGTGGCCACCTACCTCATTGCGCTTGTGACACTCAGTGTTTATCTGTCGGGTCGACAAGAGACCGTCGAGGATTATTTTGTTGCCAATAACAGCGGTGGGCCCATTAGTATTGCGCTGTCGGTCATGGCGACACAGTGCTCGACCAACAGTATTTTAGGCGCACCGGCGTTTGTTGCGTTCGTCGCAGGCGGGGGCTTAGTGTGGCTGCAGTACGAACTCGCCTTACCTTTGGCAATGACTTTTATCGCTGTATTTTTAATGCCTATTTTTCACCGTCAGCGCTTGGTGTCCGTCTATTTATACCTGGGTAGACGATTTGATGCACAGACCCAGCTGTTGATCAGTGGCCTGTTTCAGTTGTCGCGCGCGGCGGTCGCGGGCATCACCGTTTACGGCGTGGCGAGTATGATCGCAATTGTCACGGGTCTCTCGTTTGCACAGTCGGTCCTGCTGTTTGGTCTCATCACTATTGTCTATGACGTTTTGGGCGGCATTCGGGCTGTCATTATCAGTGACGTGATTCAAATGGTGATTCTGACGGGCGTTCTGATCTACCTGGCGGTGCTGTTAATTGGCGGCGCAGGAGGCTTAGAGGCCACGCTTGAGCAGCTCTCGCTGGATCGTCGGGCGGCACTGTCCTTCCAACATCATGGACTCGGAGACGGCCACGACTTTGCATTTTTACCCATGCTTGTCGGCGGATTTTTTCTTTACGTTGCGTACTATGGCTGTGACCAGAGTCAGGTCCAACGCCAACTCTGTGCAAGCAGTCAGGACGATACTCAGAAAGTGCTTATTATCAATGGGCTTTTGCGGTTCCCATTGGTGCTGCTGTATTGCCTCATTGGCGCTGGACTGGCGGCCTACGCTGGAACGCATCCTGACTTTATTGCGTCTCTGCCATTAATGAACGAGTCGCCCAATTACAATATGGCGCTTCCCGCGCTCTTCGGACGTGAGTTGCCAGTGGGCGTGATCGGTTTAGCGGTGGTGGCTTTACTGGCCGCCGCCATGTCTTCACTCGACTCTGTCATTAATAGCCTATCCGCAACGACGCTGAAGGATTTCGTTAAACCCTGGATGGGCGAGCGTATTGGAACGCCGGCGCAAGAACTTGTTTGGGGACGAATGTTGACGGTGTGCTGGGGGCTGTTTGCACTGATCACGGCTTTTTTCGTCGACGACATAGCCTCGACCGTCATTGTCGCCGTTAACAAGGTGGGGTCCCTCATTAACGGACCTATTTTAGGTGTTTTCTTGCTGGGTTTGCTGACGCGCAGCGCTACCGGGCAGGGCGCAAGAATAGGCTTTGTCGCCGGCCTCGTGACCAATGCAACCCTCTGGGCGGCTGTGCCCTCTGTCTCGTGGTTGTGGTGGAATGTGATTGGACTGGGTGTGACTATGGTGATCGGCTTGCTCGTCAGTCGCCGGCCCTTATCCGTGGTCGAAATGCCCGATCTGGTTTGGAGTGCGCAGTTTTATCGCAGCGCAGGTTTCTCACGAAACTGGATACCGGCCTATGGCGCTTTGTTGCTGTGGACGATCGTCTTGTTTGCCGTCCTGACGCTGTTTGGGACTCGCTAGTGGGTCGAGTCTCTCGATCGGTCGCTTGAGGCCCCGCCTGTAAGCGGATTAGCAGTCTTGATCGTGTTACCCGAGACCATGGCGTACCAGTCGCGGAAGGGGCCGGTGGTGTTCTGCCAGAACGATCGGTAGTCATCTTGTGTCTGAGGCCCGAGCCCCCAGGGGGTGGGTTCATCTTTTTCAGGGATATAGAGGGTGCCAAATAGACGGTCCCAAATACTGGTCACGGCGGCAAGATTTGTGTCCCAGTGTTTCTCTAAGTAGCTGTGGTGCGTGTGATGCATGACGGGGCTGTGCAACCACTGAGACAGCCATTTAGGGTAGTGAAACGCGACGTGGTAATGGCGAAATGAACCATTGAATCCAAAAATTAACGAAAATAATCCAATGTTAAACAGGGTAGCTTGGGTGATTCCACCGTTGAAGATGTAAGCAAATACGCCGCCGGCGAGTCCGTAAGCAAGGGCAGAACCAGCAGCGTAAATCGGGCCTTCGAGAACGTGTTCTCGGTAGCGAGTCAACGGCGTCAGAACTTCGGCGGAGTGGTGCACTTTGTGGATCACCCACAGTACAGGGACTTTATGCTCCGCGTAGTGAATGACATAGAAGATGAAGTCGTAAAGTAGCAACGTGACAAAGCTGTAGAGCATCATCCACGCATAGTTCACTTCGAGACTGGGACTTTCGCCTAGAGCGTCGAGTAAGCTGCTGATGATGGCTGTTTCGGCCGTTACACCAACAGCCAGGATCAGTGCGCCCGCCCACAGTGGACGTAAAATGCGCTCAAATACATAAAGCGAGACATCCACTCTGGCAGATACGTGACTGTAAATGTCGTAAGGCAGCAGAAAATGCACCAAGGTGGCGGCGGGCTGTTCCTGCCCCGTCGCGTCTTTTGCACCGCGCCCGTTGCGCAGAGCCCACAGTGCGATGCCCAAGACCAGTGTCGTTAACAGAAAAGGCCACGTCAGGTCGCGGGGCAGATTGTTCTGTATCAATAACAGAGCAGTGGACGAGATATCCGCTAAAGGTCCCATCAGAAAGTCCCTAACATGACGACATCGTTAAGATACTGAGACTGATGCGAGGCGTCTATGCCCGTGAGTGACAAGGGATGCGGCGTTGCCTGTCTCTCGAGATCCCACAAAAAAAGCCCCATCCGGTGGATGAGGCTTTCAATGTTGGCGCGCCCGGCACGATTCGAACGTGCGACCCCCTGATTCGTAGTCAGGTACTCTATCCAGCTGAGCTACGGGCGCGGAGGGCCGTATCATACTCCAGAGGGTGTCTTTTTCAACCCGCTCCAGCGTCAAATTCACGGTTAAAGTCAATCGATATGGCGTTACTTGCACCCTGTAGGCTTGCTCCGAGTGACATCTCTCCTTAAGGTGTTTTGGTTTAAAGACGGAGACCCGGACTATGCCAACAATGACGTTGTCTCAAATCGAAGACCTGTGCCGAGATGCGCTATTGCGTGTGGGGGCAAGTGAAGACCAAGCGTCTGTCGTTGCCTCGGAGATAGCTGAAGCCGAAGCGGAAGGCATACGTAACGTAGGCTTGGGGTATATGCACCTTTACTTGAAGCACTTGCGAGTCGGCAAGGTGAAGCCTCACGCGTCGCCATCGATCGTTAAAACCTCTGCCTCAAGCACCGTTATCGATGCGGATTTTGGGTTTTGTCACCACGCCTACCTTGTGGGTGAGCAGCGTCTCATAGCGACGACCCGTGACCAGGGTATCGGGGTCATGTCGATTCACCAGTCCTCTTCTGCAGGGGTTTTGGGTTGGTTCGTCCGCCGGCTTGCGCAAGAAGGACTGGTCTCACTCATGTTTGCGAACAGTTCAAAAGCGGTCGCCGCGCACGGCGGTAAGGTTCCTTTTTTTGGCACGAACCCGTTCGCCTTTGGTGCGCCCAGGGCGACAGCCGAACCGCTGGTTGTGGATATGGCGACGGCCTCAACCGCGCGGGTAAATTTAGTAAAAGCCGCAGCCGAGGGTCGCTTAATTGAGCCTGGGCATGCAATAGACACGCAGGGTCAGCCCACGACTGACCCTGCAGCCGGGCTCAAAGGAGCTCAGTTGCCGATGGGCGGGCCCAAAGGGTTTGGTCTGGGGCTGATGGTCGACGTGCTGGGCGGTATACTGACGGGCAGCAACGCCTCTTACGAAGCCTCTATGTTTGCCAGTACTGAGGGTGGCCCCCCCAACGTTGGGCAAACGATTATCGCATTAGACCCCGCCTTTTTTAGCGACGACTTTGTTGCACACCTCGAGACGATGTTCACAGCGCTCACGCGCGACAATGACGTGCGTATACCGGGAGAGCGTCGGGCTGAGCGGCGCCAATATCACGAAGCCAACGGGGTCGACGTTCCCGAGACCTTAGTGGCACAAATCCACGAGCTGTCGACAGTGTCATGAGTGCCAAAGGCTAGCGCGCTATGACAAAAACTCCTGGCGTGCATCAAGTAAGACCTCGAGTGTGTACTCGGCCAAAGACTGATCGATAAACACCGAGAAGACGTCCTCGTCGTCGATGGTATGCCGCGCGATGATGCAGTTTACGAGCGCCAGTTGAGTTTGAGCCACTGCGCCTGACTCGAAGTTCTCGCTGCGCAAATCGACACCGCAGAGCTTTGCCATCATTTGGGCTTTCGCCTCTCCCGCGATAACAAACCAGCGGTGACTACTCTGACAAAACAAGGGGTAGACCCCATCCTCAGAGAAATCTCGTCCCGTTGGAAAGGTGTCCGCATCCTCATGTGGCTCCAAGACCCAGTATTCACGGTTGCTCAATGACATGACCCAGGTTTTATTGTCAGCGAGAATGATTCGATTGGGGGTATCCGGTGCCGCTAAATTCTGCTGTTTGAGCCAGCTGCTCGCCCCGATTCCCCGGACGCCGCTTCGGCGCTTGTGTGTTTTATCTTGAATACTGATTGCGCCGTCATAGTCTGACGAGAGTCTTGTTGGTGGCGTTCTTAGTCCAGCGTCATCGCTCACAGTGATTGCCTCGCATTATCAGGGTCATAGAACGGTGTCTTGACGACGCGCGCCTGCGCACATACGCCTGATTCGATGCGGATGACGATCTGCGATCCGGCAGCTGCATCTTCAGGATGAACGTAAGCCAGGCCAATAATTTTCTGGAGTGTGGGCGAAAACTCGCAAGACGTGACCGAGCCGACGATCTCACCCTCACGAATGACCAGGTGCCCCTCCATAGGTTGGGTCGAGACGTCGGTTAATTCAAAGCCAACCAGTTGGCGCTCTAAGGTTCTGCGGGAAAGAATTTCCACACTTCTCCCTCCCACATAAAAGGGTTTGTGTTGTGCGATTGCCCAGCGCAGTGCGACTTCATTGGGGTGGGTCATGCCATCAGTGTCTTGACCGACGATAATGTGTCCCTTTTCGAGGCGCAGAAGTCGCTGCGCCTCTACGCCAAAGGGACGTATGCTGTGCGCGTGTCCGGCGGTCATCAGTCTGTCCCAGAGCTCACCGACCAGCGGTGAGGGGACATGAAGTTCGTAGCCCAGTTCACCGACGAAACCGACGCGCATCAAGCGGGTCGGAATGCCTTCGATCGTTGACTCACGGTAGGCGAGATAAGGAAACTGTTCCGGGCTGAGGTCGAGATCGCACCCCGCCTGTCTGAGCACCTCCCGCGATAATGGACCGGCCAGGTTAACTGCGCTAAACGCACTGGTGACGTTCGCAATGTCGAGGTCCAGCCGCCACTGAGCGTTCCATTTCAACATGTCTCGGTAGACCTGATCGACACCTGTTGTTGTGGCGGTAACGTAGTAGTGGTGCTCGCTCAAACGCGCTGCAACGCCGTCGTCTGATACGACACCTTGTTCATTGGTCATCACCGCGTATCGGGTTTTTCCCACCGGCTGTTTTACAAAGCCAAAGGTGTAGAGTCGATTCATGAATTCGGGCGCATCGGGCCCGCGTAAGTCGATACCCCCGAGGGTGCTGACGTCGATGAGTCCTACCCCCGTCCTAACCGCGGTGACCTCCGCATCGATCGCAGAGCGGCGGTCTGCAGGTTGGCCGTAATACGCCGGGCGTTGCCAGCTTCCTGCAGGAATCATTTGTCCATGTAAAGCGAGGTGTCGATGGTGAAGGGCAGTTCTGCGCAAGGGGTGAAAGCGACGTCCTGCGAGCAGCCCTAACGGTTCGGGTGTCAGTGGGGGTCGCGCCGTGGTCACACCGGTTTGGGTGACCGATCGATGGGTGGCCTTGGCAACGAGTCGGGCGGTGGGTAGCGCTGAGTGTCGACCTTGTGAAGGTCCCATGCCGACAGTGGAAAACCGCTTAACCAGTTGAATATCGCGATACCCCATGCGCGTTGCGTTGACGATGTCCTTGATCTGAAGATCCTCGTCAAAGTCAACAAACTCTCGGCCTTTAGGATGCTTCACAAAGGGCCACGGGTGGTTCACAGACGCGCGACAGTCCACTGCTTCGTCGCGCTCTTCAACAGCAATGTCCAGTGCCTTGAGGGCTGCACGTGCCGCGTTCCGGGCGTCACACTCCAAAGCCGAAAGGGTAAACACACTGTTGATGCTCCCTGCGATATGCATGCCCTTGGGCAGGTTGCTGATGGAGAACTGAGCGCTCGCGTCATCGTATTGCAAGAGTGCTCCGGCCTGACATGCGAGCTGATACGCCGGCATGTAGCCCACGGACATGGCCAGCACGCCGCAGTCGATAGACGCTATTTTTTGTCCGACCCCCGAATCATGGTGCAGTCCATGCACGTCCACGCGGGACAACCTATGAGCACCCCATTCGGACCTTGCCTCGTAGACGACGCACTGCGCGTACACCTGTATTCCTCTCGCTTCGGCTTCAGCACGAAGTGTCTGGTCATCACATTGCGCGCGCAAATCAATAATGGCGACGACCGTGGCGCCTGCATCGTGACTACTAAAGGCGGTTTTGTACGCCAGATCATTCCCCGCCAATACTGCGAGAGGCGGTTCTGGAATGACGCCGTAGAGGCGACTGAGTCGATCCATGGCGCTACACATGACAACGCCTGGCAGATCGTTGTTGCGAAAGATTGCATGTTGTTCGCTGGACCCGGTGGCCAAGATGGTCTGTTTTGCTCGGACTTTAAACAGGCGGCGACCTTGCAAGACGGGCAGATAGTGATCACCGAACCAGGCGTTGCAGGTTGCCGATTGCAAGACCTTAATGTTGGGATGTTCAAAAACGTTACGGATCAGCGCATCACGCTGTCGTTGTGTCTCCTTGAGGTCCGAGCTGAACGCGTGGTAGTTCAGTGAGCCGCCCAGCGATGGATCTTGTTCGACCAAAAGGACTTCTGCGCCGCCGTCGGCGACTTTTAATGCCGCATGGAGTCCTGCAGGCCCGCCCCCGATAACGGCGACGTCACAAAATAGATAGGCCTTATCCGTGTAATCGGCCTTGACTGAGAGATTGCTGGTGCCCAGTCCTGCCGCTCTGCGGACAATGGGCTCCCACAGGGCCCACATGCCGCGCGGCTTAAAGAACGCTTTGTAATAAAATCCAACCGGCAAAAATCGGCCGAACCAATCAAGCGTTCGGGACAGGTCAAAGCCCAGCCAGCCACTGTAGTTTTGGCCTGATAACTGGAGGCCCTCTTCGACGGGCACTCGATCTGCCAACAAGTTTGGTGTTTTAGGCGATTGCACCAGCGTATTCGCGTCCTGCCCAGACAGTGTCAATGGCCCGCGGGGTCTGTGGTATTTGAATGATCGTGACTGCACCCAGATCTGGTGAGCAAGCAGTGCAGATGCGACAGAATCGCCATCAAAGCCCTCAATGACATTGCCCTCAAAGGTAAATTTCTTGGGCTGAGTCGTGTCGATCCACTGCCCAAAACAGTCATTCTTGAGCCGTGTCATACGGGAACCTCGGATGTTTTGAAGTCCACGCGGTCGCAAAAGATCGCCTCGGGAGCGAACGTTCTGGTGATTTCATCGGAACCGTTGTGCCGCTCGGCAATAAACCAATAGCTGCTTGGACTGTGTAACCACCACTCAAGCACCAGCCCAATCTCGGTCTTCTCATAGAACACGTATTCGGCCCAGGCGCTGTCTGAGCTAAGTGTATGGTCGGGCATTGTTTTGACCTGCCCCCCGTAGACGAACTCACTGATATTTCTTGGCCCATTGAGCGGGCAATTCATGATCTTCATAATCGCCCCTAGTGGCTCGCTGCCGTCGCGCCCATTTCATTGACTTGTTTGAAACGACTAAATCGGTCGAGTTCAAACGGCTGAATAAGTTCGGGCACCTTACCGCCGCTTGCAACGAGCTCGGCCATGGTCTTTCCGCAGATGGGTGTCGCCTTGAAGCCCCAAGTTCCCCATCCCGCATCGATGTAGTAGTTCTCAAGGGGCGTAAGGCCCATGATCGGGCTGTAATCGCTCGTCATGTCGGTGATCCCTGCCCATTGTCTCAGCAGTCTCATCTCGCTTAAAAATGGGAACATCTCTACTGCGCTGGCAATTAAGCTTTCTTTGAGCGGCAGCGAGGAGCGGCTGTTGTAGAGCGGGTACGGATCTGAGCCGCCGCCAAACACGATCTCGCCGCGGCTGGTTTGTTGCACGTAACAGTGCAAGGCGGACGAACTGACCAAGGGCGTCAAAAAGGGCTTCACTGGCAGAGTCACCATGGCCTGCAAGGGGTAGGCGACGAGCGGTAGTTTGAAGCCTGCTTTTTGTGCAAGTAGCGCGCTGTGCCCCGCAACAGCCTGGACAACAACGCCTGCGTTGACCACGCCACGATTGGTTTGTACGCCAGTGACACGACCGCCATGGGTGAGCACATCGGTCACCTCAGTCAGTTGATGCAGTTCGACACCCCGCTGAGTTGCGCCTCGTGCGTAGCCCCACGCTACCGCATCATGACGCGCTGTCGCGCCGTCGCGATGCCAAAGACCCGCCAGCACGGGGAGATTAGCTGGATTTAGGTTTAGCGTGGGGACGAGCTTTGCAATGTCACTGGGGGAAATGAGTTCGGTTCTTCCGCCATAGTGCTTATTCACTTCTGCGCGTTGTCGGAAAGACCGAACCGTTGCGTCAGTGTGCGCAAGTGTTAGCTGACCCCGCTGGGAGTACATGATGTTGAAGTCAAATTCATTGGATAAGTTTTCAAACAGCTTCACAGACGCACTGTAGAACTTGACGCCCTCAGGAGTCAGATAGTTCGAGCGAATGACCGCGGTGTTGCGGGCGGTATTGCCGCCGCCCAAATAACCTTTCTCTAAAACGGCGACGTTCGTGATGCCATGGTATTTCGCTAAATAGTAGGCGGTTGCGACACCGTGACCGCCACCGCCGATAATCACTACGTCATACTGCGCTTTAAGATCGGCAGGCGGCGGTAAATCCGCCTCTTTGTCAAAGGGGTAGTCTGAGTTGATACCGTATTTCAATAGGCCTAATGGCATGGCTCGTTATCTCTCCTTCAGGCGCGTGAAAGCGCCTTTACCCACCTTTTTTAGTCGAGGCTGTCGATACTTCATCGATTTCTTACAACCGAAAAAATTCCCCACAGCGAGGGGAGTAGCAATATCGATACTGGTACCGCGGTCACCACTATAAAGCTCTGTAACCGGCCAATCCCACCCTCGGGTCCGGCGACAAGAATCATTGCAGTTATACCCAAGGCCAGTCCCCAAAATAGCCGTAGCCAAGTGGGGGGGTCGTTGCGCTGACTACTGACCACCGACAGGCTGTAGGTCATTGAGTCACCGGTCGTTGCAACAAATAGGGCCGTCAGAAGGAGGAACGCAGGCGATAATACGGCGCTCATTGGCATCGCCTCGGTAATGGCGAGCAAGACGGCGGGCAGATTAAACCCTTCAAAGGGACCCGTGATGCTGCCCGGATTTTGACTCTCCAGTCCTAAACCGGTGCCGCCCAGTATTGAAAACCAGGCCATTGTGATCAGCGGAGCGAGGACTGACATGAGTACAATGATGTCGCGAATACGCCGGCCACGACTGACCCGAGCAATAAAGATCGCCATCATCGGACCGTAGCCGATGAACCAGCCCCAGAAGAAAAGGGTCCAAGGAGAAAGCCAACCAGGATCTCCGAATACGCCTGCCTCGCCGCGAAAAAGCGCCTGGTTTCCGAACCACGCTAGGTGCGTTGTTAGTCCCTCAAAAAAACCGCCAATGATTAAGCGGGTGGGACCTGCGAGCAGCAGGAACAGCAGTAGCACAGCACCCAATACAATATTGGCACGGCTCAATAACTGAATGCCCCGATGCATCCCGCTGACCGCAGAGACGAGGTAAAGTCCCATAAGCCCGGCGATCGTGACGATTTGAATAAGTTTGGTATCTGGACTGCCATAGAGTTCGCTCAGTCCGTAGCTGACTTGTAATCCGAGAAACCCTATGGGCCCCACAGTGCCTGCAAAAACGGCAACCACAGAGACAATGTCAGCAACGTCACCTAAACGACCGCGAACCCCCGACTCGCCAACGAGTGGGTACAGCAGTGTCCGAGGCGCGAGCGGGAGTCCTCGGTCGTAATGCAGATGCATCAACAGCACGGCGGTAAGACTTCCCAAAATCGACCATGCAAGAAAACCCCAGTGCAGAAACGCTTGCGCCAGAGCCACGCCTGTCATCGTCTGAGTCGTGGTGTATCCGTCGAACAGCGGCGGTGGTGATACGAAGTGTGCAATGGGTTCCGCGGCGGCCCAGAACACACCGCCACCTGCCAATAGCGTGCATAAAATCATTGAGCCCCATTGGAAATTGGAAAACTCCGGCGTGTCGAGTGCACCCAAAACACGCGTGGCGCCACTGCGGGTCGCGATCCATAGTGCGATCAGGAAGTTAATCAGCATGAGTACTTGCCAGAACAGGCCAAAGTACTGCGCACTCCAGGCAAAACTCCGATCAATCAACGCGCCAAAGAGCTCCGCGTCGATAAAAAATACGCCCAAAAACAGAGAAATAAGCGCCATAGCGCCGGCGATTACGGTCCAAGACTGCGTCAGCTTAGTCTGCTGTGCGGATAAATCAGTGATAGTTAAGCCCTCGTTTTATCGTTTATCAATGAGGCCTATCACCTCGTTTTATTGTCTTAAGGTGACACTCAGTCCGCCGGTCCCGCCCCTGAGCGAGAGCTAACGTTTGAGGCAACAAGTGTCAGTTTTGCAAATGCTTTGAGCTGATCCCACAAGGCGTCATCGACGTTAATTCCCAAGGTCTGGGCTTGCGATCGTATGTTGAGTAAGTCGAGTTCATCGTGACGGGCCAACAAGTCGTATTCGTAATCAGACCGCATGGTCGGCAGTAGGTCGACGTGGTTCGCCATAACGACGGTTATGCCGGTGTTTTCTTTATTTTCCTCGGGCACCTCTGACACTGCATAGATTCGGATCGAAGGCACTGAAGAGTTGGCTCGGAAACCCACGACCTGCTCGGTCAGTGGCAGCTGAGAATTGCGCCAAAAGGCAGTTACATTCATTCCGCGACTCGCCAGTCGCGCCAGATACCCCATAATGAGCTGGCGCTGACGACAGCGTTTGATTTTAAGGACCGAGAGGCCTCGTGCTCGGGCTTTAGCGAAGGCAAGTTCCAGCGGTAAATGAGAGCAGGCGAGCACGCTGGCGTCGTTTGCGTCGAGTACCGTGACGTCGCTGTCCTGATAAAGACTCTCGGGCGGCGCGTAAGGGTGCTGCAGCGAATATTGCAGTAATGCGGCGCTCAGTGTTTTCAATCCGTCTAAGCCGTAGCTCTCCATCCAGCACAGCATATCCGCCGCATCGGTGGCCTGACCGTCCGAGAACCCCATGCCAATAAAGGCTTTGCAGGAGAGCGATTGCAGTTCGTTAAATGAGACTTTCACGGTGCAGCGCTCTTTTCTGTCGCGTTTTCGGGCGACAAAGCAAAGCTCCAGTCGTCGAACGCGTTCAGGTCTGCCGGCTCGGCATTCAGTTCTGACAAGAGTGGCGCCCCTTGAAAGAAGGTGACGCGAACCCACCGGTCACCGCGAGGGTCGAAGCGGTTAGCCCCCAGAAACGACAGTTTTGCGCGTAAAAGGTGCATGGGCTTCATGTCGCGATGCCACAAGTTCGCGCGAATTTCACCATAGGCTGAGCTGGCCATGGTTTGAATCCGCCGAATAATATCCACCTGCCGAGGGTGCGCCATGAGAAAGTCGATAGTCAGCGATTTAGGCGCATCAGAAAGATGCGCATTGATCGCCGCATGAATCTGCTTGACTCTCGGTCCGATGGCGAGTGCAAGTTCTTTTTCCTCGCCGTCGTCAACGCCGCGAATACCTAATCGTGGTTCCTCTTTTTCAATCGAGCGATACCAAAACCAGTAGTGTCCATCCTCGGTATCAAACGCGTCATTAATGGCCCAGTCGAAGTGCGTCTCGATCAGTTGTTTGAGCTGTACGAGGGGCATATCAGGCGTTAGCTCGAGCGTCTCTTCTGTCGTCATCGAGTCTTCGAGAACGTCGACGTGCTCTGGGTAAAGCTCGATCAGCAAAGCATTGATCAGTTCTTGCGTTTCAAGTGACAGAGCAGCCTCCGCCCAATCGGTTAACTGTATCCAGAGATCATCCTCGATG
>Ga0209251_1001586_pt1 | contig 16959 bp, 13 predicted proteins | sample SaaInlV_100m_DNA_6_FD_184665 | JGI IMG/M metagenome (GOLD analysis project Ga0209251, IMG submission 184665) | Marine microbial communities from expanding oxygen minimum zones in the Saanich Inlet - Saanich Inlet SI073_LV_10m_DNA (SPAdes) (version 2) | ecosystem: Environmental > Aquatic > Marine... | reverse complement strand
TGATACAAAAAATCACAGCTTGTTTCAGCGCCCTTGGACCTTGATCTCTGTGTTCTTCCATCGGGACACGCGGGACGCTCTGTTTCAAGCCGGCAAGCTGACCGTAACCCTCATGTTCATCATCGCTAATGCACTCATCCTGAAGCATGTCCTTACGGATGAGCAGATACCGCAGCAAATTGCTTCAGCCATGCTATCTGCTGGCTTTGGTCCAATCGTTTTTCTCATTATTGTAAATGTGATTTTGCTAATTGGTGGCCAGTTTATGGAACCGTCAGGTCTGCTGATCATTGTGGCACCATTGGTGTTCCCAATTGCAATTGAACTAGGCATTGATCCAATTCACCTTGGGATCATCATGGTTGTAAACATGGAGATCGGGATGATCACGCCGCCCGTTGGCTTGAACCTGTTTGTGACTTCTGGGGTGGCTGGCATGCCAATGATGAGCGTTGTGCGTGCTGCACTGCCGTTCATGGGCGTTATGTTCATCTTCCTCATTATGGTGACATACATCCCAGCCATCTCAACATGGTTGCCGACCCTGATGATGGGTCCCGAAATCATAACGCAATAGCCATATAGGTCAAAACAGATTGGTAAAACCTGTATAGGTGCTGCCATATCTCTGTCTATTTTGGTCCCAAACCTGACATAGTGGTCCCAAAAGTGTTCCTGTCGGAAATTATACCGCCGTATTTGCTTGATTTATTGGTAATATTGGGAATATTTATGGTGCCCAGAAGAGGACTCGAACCTCCACGTCCTTGCGGACACTAGCACCTGAAGCTAGCGCGTCTACCATTCCGCCATCTGGGCACGGACATAGGGTGTGTTTATTATCCCAGTGCGCTGAGGTGTCAATGTGAATTAATTAATAGACATAAGCAGAACTATCATGGCCTTCATATGTTTTTAGGAGCTTGATGGGAAAACATAGGCGAGTGAATTTGGCGTCTTGAATGGATCTTGTCGGAGAGGTAGACCCATGAAATAGTAGTGCGTTAGGAGCATAATATGTCCAAACTGGTCACAATCTATGGTGGGTCAGGTTTCGTCGGTCGGTATATTGCGCGTCGTATGGCCAAAGTGGGTTGGCGCGTGCGTGTAGCAGTACGTCGGCCAAATGAAGCAATCTTTGTGAAGCCTTATGGTGTAGTTGGTCAGGTTGAACCGGTGCTTTGTAACATTCGTGATGAAGCGTCAGTGGCGGCAGCAATGATAGGTGCGGATGCAGTCGTGAATTGTATCGGTATTTTGGCTCTTGACGGTAAAAACACGTTTGAAGCTGTGCAGGCGGAAGGTGCTACTCGTGTTGCACGTATTGCCCAGTCTCAGGCGATTACTAAAATGGTGCATATTTCAGCGATTGGTGCGAATGCTGCCAGCGAGAGTGAATATTCTAGATCTAAGGCGGCAGGGGAGGCTGGCGTGCTTGAGTACATGCCAGACGCTGTCATTTTACGGCCGTCTATTATTTTTGGATCGGAAGACCAGTTCTTTAATCGATTTGCATCAATGTCCCGTCTGGGTCCGATATTACCAGTTGTTGGCGCGAATACAAAATTTCAACCAGTTTACGTTGATGACGTTGCTCATGCAGCGGAACTGGCGTTGACTGCTGATGTTGATTCGGGAGTTTATGAGCTTGGGGGTCCTGATGTGCGTGATTTCCGTTCACTGATGGCAACAATGCTTGGTGTTATCCGCAGACGCCGTGCGGTAATAAATATTCCATTTTTTGTAGCAAGTATAATGGGTTTAGGTTTCGATTTGGCCAATAAAGTAACGATGGGCTTACTACCTGCTCAAATTACGAGAGACCAGGTACATAATCTTCGTAATGATAATATTGTGAGTGATAATGCGAAGGGTTTTCAAGAACTAGGAATTGAACCCGCAACGCTTGAATCTATTTTGCCAGAGTATTTATGGCGCTTTCGTCCCTCGGGCCAATACGATGCGATCAAAGAAAGTGCTAAGAACCTGCGTAATTAAGAATATGCCCAGATTAAAAGTCCTACCCCTAAAATTACTCGATATATGACATAGGGCGTAAAACTGACACTGCGTAGCAGCCTCATCATTATTGAAAGTGCCAAAAGCGCAGCAAGGAATGCAAAAAACGCAGCAAACATTGCACTGCGCATCAAATCCCAGTTTGCGCTGTTAATTATTTCGATACTTTCAATAGCCCCTGATGCGATAATCACGGGTATCGACATAAGCATGCTCAGTTTTGCTGCTCCTTGGCGCTCATACCCTAATTTGCGCGCTGCGGTGATTGTTATTCCTGATCGTGAAGTGCCAGGGATTAAAGCCAGGCACTGTGCCAGACCCATGATTACGGCATCTTTCAGCGTCCAACGATCTGATGTTTTTGTAGTGTCGCCTGTTCGGTCAGCCCAGTAAAGCACTAGACCGAAAATCAACATCGTCCAACCGATCACTGTGACTGAACGCATTAATTCATCAAGTCCTGTTAGTTTAATAATTAGACCCACAAGCAGCACTGGGACAGTTCCTACAATTAAACAAAGAGCGAGAAACGCGCCTTGAGTATCAATTTTTCCTCGTGCCAAGCGAAAGACGCCGATAATTGCTACCTGCACATCTTGCCAAAAATAAATGATAACGGCCAGCAGAGTGCCTACGTGAACGGCGACATCGATTGCTAACCCTTGATCCTGTGTGCCGGTGACTTGCGGCAATAAGGCGAGGTGACCAGATGATGAAATTGGTAAAAATTCCGTTAACCCTTGAATAATGGCAACAATCAACAACTGAAATAAAGTCATATACGAAATTCCCTAATCCTCTTTCATGAGTACAAGTCTTTGATTCTGAGCGCAAAGCCTGATTTTAGAACCGAATCGGACATAATTTATGTATTGTTTCATATAATTTTTGATATTTTATATGATTTTTCTATATAAAGGACAGAATTACTGCCTTTTATTTTTCACAAATGCACTTTAAAGTCTACTGACCGTCTGTTCTGAAGGGATACAAGGTATGGCCGAGCAACCGATGCTAAAATTTGTAAAGATTGACCGCGACATGCCTTCAAAGCGTGAGGCGAAAATCCGTCGCGAGGATTTTAACGAGATTTACGCGGAATATGCTGGTGCCAAGGCCGAAGAACAAGCTTCGCGATGTAGTCAATGTGGTGTTCCTTATTGTCAGTCCCATTGTCCATTGCACAATAATATTCCTGATTGGCTCAGGTTGACTGCTGAAGGTCGCCTACAAGAAGCGTATGAAGTGAGTCAAATGACTAATACATTTCCTGAAATTTGTGGTCGGATTTGCCCCCAAGACCGTTTGTGTGAGGGTAATTGTGTTATCGAGCAATCCGGCCACGGTACGGTAACAATTGGATCGGTGGAAAAGTACATTACCGATACAGCATGGGAAGAAGGTTGGGTACTGCCGATCAAACCAGTACATGAACGGTCCGAAAGTGTTGGTATTATTGGAGCCGGCCCTGGGGGATTAGCGGCTGCAGATGTATTGCGTCGTCAGGGCATTCAGGTCACAATTTATGATCGTTATGATAGGGCGGGTGGTTTACTGACCTATGGCATACCAGGCTTTAAACTTGAAAAAGACGTCGTGATGCGGCGCAATGAGCAGCTGGCTTTAGGCGGTGTAAAGTTTAAACAAAATTGTAATGTCGGTACTGACATAACGTTTGATGATATTCGCGCCTCTCACGATGCAGTTATTATTGCTACGGGTGTTTATAAAAGCCGCAGTATTTCAATGCCGAACAGTGAGGTTGCTGGTGTGAAAAAGGCAATTGATTTCCTTACTGCGAGTAACCGCAAGAGCTTTGGTGATAATGTGCCGGAATTTGATAGTGGTGAGATGAACGCCAAAGGCAAACGTGTTGTGGTCATTGGTGGTGGTGATACTGCAATGGATTGTGTTCGTACCTCGATCCGCCAAGGAGCTAAAAGTGTAAAATGCCTTTACCGTCGTGATCGTGCCAATATGCCAGGTAGTCAGCGAGAGGTGCTTAACGCAGAAGAAGAAGGTGTAGTATTTGAGTGGTTATGTGCACCTAAGGGATTTACAACCAAAGATGAAAGTATCGCTGGCGTGATGGTGCAAAAGATGCGTTTGGGTGCTCCGGATGCGACCGGTCGTCAAGCACCCGAAGTGATTGAAGGTGCGGACTATGTGGAAAACTCTGATCTGGTTATCAAAGCACTAGGTTTTGAACCTGAAGATTTACCAACCTTGTGGAATACTCCTGAGTTAGAAGTTACCGGCTGGGGTACCATCAGGGCAGCATTTACAACTGGGCAGACTGAATTGGATGGCGTTTATGCAGTTGGCGATATCGTCCGTGGGGCATCGCTTGTTGTGTGGGCCATTCGTGATGGCCGTGACTGTGCTGAAGCGATTTTAGATAAGTTTGGCGCTGCTGCTGAAGTAATGGCTGCGGAGTAAATTACTACTAGTACCAGTTAAAGAAAAAGCCATCAGGAAAAATATCAGAAAAGCGCGATTATTTTTCGAAGAACGCCAGAATGGTTGAAATATTTGGAGATTAATGATGAATAAAAATAAAGGATATATGCATGGCACCGTACTTATCTATGCCAGTGCAGTCTCTAATATTTTTTCTCCTTATAACCGTGGAGATCAGAAATATTTTTTTTACCCCACAGCTGTATCGTCTAAACCCTATGCGAATTTAAATTAATGATGTGGATGGCTTTGATAATAGTCGGGGTCCACCTGATGCCAAGCAATGCAATAGCGCAGGATGCCGACAGATATTATCCGCCTGCCGGGTGTTTTGGTGTGTTGACCACACAAAACCGTGGCTGTGTTCTAAACAATATTTACAAGTGCGAACAAGACAATCCTGGTGAGAGTTGGCGTGTGATGTTTGATCGTGAAGGGCCAACGTTTTTCTCCAAGATTGACTATCAAGCACAATGGCTAGAAAGCTACGACCCCTTTTCAGAAGAACCTGATGTATTGCGTTTGCCGGCCGTTGATCCCGCTAATCTAACAGAACTTTTTAACTCCGGTATTGATACTTTTGATTTTGTTCAGACCAGTGGGCAGAAAATGACCCGTATCGTTGGGTTCGACCAATTAACGGGCACAGACGTTATAATTGATGGCGAACAATTATTGGGAACGGAATATAATGTTCGCTATCAAAGTACTGTTGACCAAGACTTATACGTAAATGGCTATGAGTATGTATCGGTTAAGCATCGACGTTTTTTCTCAGGCATTGCGACATTAACACAAGGTGATGACGTAGAAGATCGAGACCACACTCCTATTAAGTTTATCTATCCGGGAGAGCCAGGTTTTTTCACGAAAACACCTTTATATGAGTGTGAGGCGTCACTTGCACAATATGCGCCTATTCAAGAAGGATTTAACCGATGACTAAATATGATGCAGACTGGGTGCGCCGTGAAGAAGCTAAACGCACATTTCTAGCCGAGAATGGTCTATATTCTGAATCTGAAGAGCATTCATCATGCGGTGTTGGCTTTGTTGTGTCGGTTGACGGAACTCCCAGCCGTAGTGTTGTCGAAAATGGCATCAAGGCGCTAAAAGCAATCTGGCATCGTGGCGCAGTGGATGCTGACGGCAAAACTGGTGACGGTGCTGGCATTCACGTACAAATCCCGGTCGAGTTTTTCTACGATCAGATTGAACGCACTGGGCACACACCTAATCGTGATGAATTAATGGCAGTGGGTCAGGTGTTTCTTCCGCGTACGGATTTTGGTGCTCAAGAAACATGCCGGACAATTGTGGAAACTGAAGTCTTGCGTATGGGTCATTATATTTATGGGTGGCGTCATGTGCCGGTCACTGTGGAATGTTTGGGTGAAAAAGCTAATGCGACGCGCCCTGAAATTGAACAAATTCTAATTTCAAATGCCAAGGGTGTTGATGAGGAAACCTTTGAGCGTGAGTTATATGTTATCCGCCGCCGTATCGAAAAAGCTGCTTTAGCTGCGCAAGTTCCAAGCCTTTACATAGCATCGCTGTCGTGTCGCTCCATTATCTATAAAGGTATGATGCTGGCAGAGCAGGTTGCTGAATTTTATCCAGACCTTATGGACGTGCGCTTTCAATCAGCGTTTGCGATATACCATCAGCGGTATTCAACTAATACCTTCCCGCAGTGGTGGCTGGCCCAGCCATTTCGAATGTTGGCTCATAATGGTGAAATTAATACTCTCAAGGGGAACTTGAACTGGATGAAAAGCCATGAAATTCGCATGGCATCAAGCGCTTTTGGCGATATGGCTGAGGACATCAAACCGATTGTCGCCAGTGGATCATCTGATTCTGCTGCTTTAGACGCTGTGTTTGAAATGCTCGTTCGGGCGGGGCGTAGCGCACCTATGGCTAAGACAATGCTGGTGCCTGAAACTTGGTCTAAGCAGGCTATCGAATTACCACAAGCCTGGCGTGACATGTACTCTTATTGCAACTCGGTTATCGAACCTTGGGATGGTCCGGCTGCACTCGCTATGACTGATGGCCGTTGGGTTTGTGCTGGTCTTGATCGCAACGGACTTCGTCCGATGCGTTATGTCGTAACGAGTGATGGAATGGTGATTGCTGGTTCAGAAACAGGCATGGTGCCTTTGGAAGAGGCTAACGTGATCGAAAAAGGAGCACTGGGCCCAGGGCAAATTCTTGCTGTTGATATGGTCGAAGGAAAAATGTTCCATGATACTGAAATCAAAGACAGACTGGCAGCTAGCCAACCTTTCAGTGAGTGGGTTGAGAAGATCACAGAACTGGATTCTGAATTAGAATCAGTTACAGAATTTCCAGTTTTTAAGGGTGACGAGCTGCGTCGCCGTCAGATCGCTGCGGGGTACTCTGTTGAAGAACTGGAAAGCATTCTTGCTCCAATGGCTGAGGACGGTAAAGAGACATTAGCATCTATGGGTGACGATACGCCTAGCGCAGTACTATCAAAAAAATATCGGCCGTTAAGTCATTTCTTTCGTCAAAACTTTAGTCAGGTAACAAATCCACCGATTGATAGCTTGCGCGAATTTCGCGTAATGAGTCTTAAGACACGTTTTGGAAACCTTAAAAACGTTCTGGATGAAAGTGGTGCTCAAACAGAAATTTTCACACTCGATAGTCCTTTTGTTGGTAACGCCCAGTGGGAACAGGTTGTATCAGCGTTCAATGCGCAATTGATTGAAATCGACTGTACTTTTGAGCCACATTCAGGGGCGTTAAATGTTGGTCTAGCCCGTATTAGAGCTGAAGCAGAGGACGCTGTACGATCTGGTGCCGGTCATATCGTCTTGACTGATCAACACTCAAACGAATCTCGTGTGAGCATGCCAATGATCCTTGCAACCAGTGCAGTTCATTCGCATCTAACCCGTAAAGGTTTGCGCACTTTTTGTTCGCTGAACGTTCGGTCAGCAGAATGTATTGATCCACACTATTTTGCAGTTCTTATTGGATGTGGTGCTACCGTGGTAAACGCATATCTGGCTGAGGATTCATTGGCTGATCGGTTAGAGCGCGGCCTGATTGATGGTAATTTGACAGATGCAGTTACTCGCTACCGAAGTGCTATCGATCAGGGCCTTCTAAAGATTATGGCTAAGATGGGTATTTCTATTGTATCCTCTTATCGCGGTGGATTGAACTTTGAAGCTGTTGGTTTAAGCCGCGCCATGGTTGCTGAATTTTTTCCCGGTATGCTTAGCCGTATAAGTGGTCTTGGTGTTACTGGTATTCAGTCCAAAGCCGAAGAAGTTCATACGTTAGGTTGGTCAGGCTCAAAAGTATTGCCAATTGGTGGCTTTTATAAATCCCGTGTACAAGGGGAGACCCACGCATGGGAAGCTTCAAGTATGCATATGTTGCAGATGGCATGTAACAATGCCTCTTTTGGGATGTGGAAACAGTATAGTGCAAAGATGCTTTCTGCCCCACCGATACACCTTCGCGACCTAATGGATATAAAACCATTGGGTAATGCCATTCCAATTGAAGAAGTTGAGAGCGTCACATCAATACGTAAACGCTTTGTCACGCCTGGTATGTCCCTTGGGGCGCTTTCGCCGGAAGCGCATAAAACGCTCAATGTGGCAATGAACCGTATTGGTGCAAAATCAGATAGTGGCGAAGGCGGGGAAGATCCTGCACATTTTCACCCAGAGGCCAATGGTGATAATCCATCCGCTAAAATCAAACAGGTTGCATCGGGGCGTTTCGGCGTAACAGCGGAGTATCTAAACCAATGTGAAGAACTCGAGATTAAAGTCGCTCAGGGAGCCAAGCCTGGTGAAGGTGGACAATTGCCTGGTATGAAGGTCACCGATTTAATTGCGCGTCTGAGACATTCGACTAAGGGCGTGACGCTTATTTCGCCCCCACCTCATCATGATATCTATTCAATCGAGGACCTTGCGCAACTTATCTATGATCTCAAGCAGATTAACCCGAAGTGTAAAGTTACAGTGAAATTAGTAGCATCAAGCGGTGTGGGCACGATTGCTGCTGGTGTGGCAAAGGCTAAGGCTGATGTGATTTTAATCTCAGGTCATAATGGCGGTACAGGTGCTTCACCTGCAACTTCAATTAAATACGCAGGCCTGCCTTGGGAAATGGGCCTTACTGAGGCCCACCAAGTACTCTCGATGAATAACCTTCGTGAGCGTGTGACTTTGCGGACAGATGGTGGTCTGCGCACGGGACGCGACATTGTAATGGCAGCGATGCTCGGTGCTGAAGAATATGGTATTGGAACGGCGGCCTTGATTGCAATGGGTTGCATCATGGTGCGTCAGTGTCAGTCAAACACTTGTCCGGTTGGCGTTTGTACTCAAAACGAAGATCTGCGTGCGAAATTTACTGGTAATGCTGATAAGGTGGTAAATCTAATCACGTTTTATGCCCAAGAAGTACGTGAGTTATTGGCATCGATTGGTGCGCGCAGCATGGACGAAATCATCGGGCGCGCTGATCTTTTGGCTCAGGTAAGTCGTGGGTCAGCCCATTTAGACGATCTTGACCTTAATCCGATGTTGATCACAGTGGATGGTGCATCAGACATTGTTTATAATCGTGATAAAGAGCGGAATGCTGTGCCCGATACGCTAGATGCTCAGATCGTGCGGGATGCTGCTCGGTTTCTTGAATATGGTGAAAAGATGCAGTTGAGCTATGCAGTACAAAACACACACCGGACAGTTGGAACACGGACTTCTAGTCATATCGTCCGTAAGTTTGGAATGCGCAATTCTCTACAACCAGATCATTTGACAATAAAATTGACTGGCTCTGCAGGGCAATCTCTTGGCGCATTTGCTGCTCCTGGTTTGAAGATAGAAGTATTGGGTGATGCGAACGATTATGTTGGCAAAGGCTTGTCTGGTGGTACAATTGTGGTGCGGCCACCAATGTCGTCTCCGATTATCGCTGCTGAAAATACTATTATTGGTAATACAGTACTTTATGGAGCGACTGGTGGATATCTTTTTGCCGCAGGTCGTGCTGGTGAAAGATTTGCAGTGCGTAACTCTGGTGCCAGCGTAGTTGTAGAAGGATGTGGCTCAAACGGTTGTGAGTACATGACCGGTGGCGTTGCAGTAATTCTTGGCGATATTGGCGCTAATTTTGGGGCTGGAATGACAGGTGGAATGGCCTATCTCTACGACCCTGTTGGTAAAGTGCAGGAACTTCTGAATATGGAAACTTTGATCACCTGCCCCGTAACCGTACCGCATTGGCAGCATCAACTGAAATCTTTGCTAATGTCGCATTTACAAGAAACAGATAGCCTTAAAGCAAAAGACATTTTGCAGCATTGGGAAACTGAACAGCGAAACTTCTTACAAGTCTGTCCAACAGAAATGTTGGTACATTTGTCAGAACCACTCAGCCTTGAAAATGATGCAATTCCAGCTGAGTAGAAATTAACCTGAGTGTGAGGCAAAGTTTACTCTTTGTCTCACAATTTAGCTTCAGCAGTTTGAATTGAAGTAAGTTTAAATAGTACTGACTCGTTTATTTTTATTTTATAATGTATGTAATTTTGGTCAGACTCACTGTGGGCTTTATCTATCAATCCATGCGATTTTTTTTGATATGTTTGTTGCTTTGCGTAAATTCTGCAAATGCAGAACCACCGGGCATTCTTGCTGTTGGAGACAGTATTCTTGCTTGGCATAAATGGACTGGTCGGGATATTCCATCCGAGATGGGCAGAGCTCTCGGTACTAAGGTTAAAAATGCAGCAGTGCCTCGTGCGCGTTTTTTAGACTTTTCGCAAAGTGGTCGTAGGACTGTTCAAACACAGTACCAATCGGGTCCGTGGGATATTGTATTGATGGATGGTGGGGCTAATGATCTTCTTGCAGGATGTCGTTGTCGAGACTGTGACGCAGTTTTGAATCTTTTAATTGATAAGAACCTCAAGGGCGCAGTACCTGAATTTATAGATAGAGTTCGAAGTGACGGAGTGCAGGTTGTCTGGATGGGGTATTATGCCAGCTATCGATCAGGTCGATTCGCGGGCTGCCGGCCCTATCTTATTGAGTATGATGCGCGAATGGAAAAATTGGCAAAACAGACTTCAAACTTCTTATTTGTTGATAGTGAGTTCGCTATTGATAATAATGATCGAAGTTTGTTTGCTCTTGATGGTATCCATCCATCCTCAAGGGGCACCCGCCTAATTGGTACCTTTTTAGCTAATGCGCTGCTTCAGTAGTTCACAGTTGCCTCCAGTCGCTTTATAGATGTGCCATGGTAAAAAAGAGCCGCAAACCAACCAAGAAAAACATAAAGGCTAAAACACAAGTTCGCCCAATGCGTTGGTTGATTAGGTGGACCGTTCGTGTATCAGCAGCTTTGGTCATTTTTGCTGTGTTTGGCACTTTGCTTTGGTCTTTCCTTAACCCGCCAACCACTCTTTATATGATACAAGAAAAGAACCGTTTAGGGTCTGTTGATTATCAGTGGGTGCCAATAGAAAAAATTGCACCGATAATGCCGCGTGCAGTCGTTGCTGCTGAGGATGCCAATTTTTGCTTACACTGGGGACTGGATATCGTAGCTATCCGACGTGTCATTGATGAAGGCTCTAATCGGGGTGCCTCAACAATTAGCCAACAAGTTGTTAAGAACGTTTTCCTCTGGCAGGGCAGAAGTTGGGTGCGTAAAGCATTAGAAGCTGCAATGACACCTTTGGTTGAAGCATTGTGGTCTAAAAAACGGATACTTGAAATGTACCTTAATGTGGCTGAATTTGATGAGGGAGTATTTGGAGTGTATGCAGCTGCAAATCACTACTTTGGTGTCAATCCTGAGGCTTTAACTGCAGTTCAAGCAGCTCGCCTTGCCGCCATTCTTCCATCTCCCAAAACCCGCTCTGCGAGTAATCCATCGCCCTATGTGCGCAAACGAGCAGCACAAATAATAGATGGAGCGGCGACAATCCGTTTTGATGGTCGCGCGCAGTGTTTCCAGAGTTGAAAAACTATGCGCAGGCAGTCATGAATGTTTTACTAGTTTCTTTGTTTAATTAGGAAGTCCCGTATGGCTCGTTTGTTTCATGTCCCTCTATCACCTTTTTGTCGGAAAGTTCGGTTGAGCTTGGCCGAAAAAAAGATTGAGGTTGAGCTGGTGGAGGAGCGTTATTGGGAACCTAATCCAGATTTTTTGCGACGTAATCCAGCGGCAAAAGTTCCAGTAATTCGCCTTGATGAAGTTATGATGAGTGAGAGTGCGGCGATATGTGAATACATTGAAGATACCCGGCCGGATCCCTCTTTGATGCCGAGTGATCCAATTCAAAAATTGGAAGTGCGGCGGCTGGTTGGTTGGTTTGATGATAAATTTCACAATGAAGTAACGTCGAAACTCTTATATGAACGTGTGAATAAAAAAGTTATGGGACACGGCTTTCCAGACAGTCGAAACGTCAAGGATGGTGCAAAAGCGATTAAGTATCATCTTGACTATATGGCATGGTTATTGGACCAAAGACGCTGGCTTGCGGGTGATGTTATGACGTTGGCTGATTTTGCGGCTGCTGCTCATTTGTCGTCACTTGATTACATTTCTGATGTTGATTGGAATAGATCTGATACTGTTAAGGACTGGTATGCCAAGATAAAGTCCCGTCCTGCTTTTCGTTCAATTTTGGCAGATCAAGTTCCAGGTTTTCCCCCACCGCGTCATTACAATGATCTTGATTTTTGAGTGTGTAATTAAACAGGTCTTTTGCCCAAGGCTGGGGCTGTTCTTTATAGTAAGAAAATATGTCTGAGTTGAAAAACCGCATTTTGGCCCGTGCTCTTGATGAAGGGTTTGTATCAGCTCGTGTTTGTCGCCCTGACGCAGTACCAGAAGTTGCTGATCGATTGGCAACGTTTGTTGCAGATGGGTTCCACGGGCAAATGGATTGGATGGCTGAACGGATGGCATGGCGAGGTGATCCTTCCGCATTATGGCCTGAAGCCCGTTCTGTTTTGATGCTAGCTGAAAGCTATGCCCCAAAAAATGATCCACTGTCGATTTTGAAGTTTCCCAATTTGGGTGCGGTATCTGTTTATGCTCAGGGCCGTGATTATCATGATATTGTCAAAAAACGTCTGAAAAGGCTTGGTCGCTGGTTGATTGAAGAAGCTGGTGGTGAAATTAAAGTCTTTGTCGATACGGCTCCTGTTCCAGAGAAAGCTCTTGCTCATGCGGCCGGCCTTGGGTGGCAAGGAAAACATACAAATGTTGTAAGTCGTGATTGGGGTAACTGGGCTTTTTTAGGTTCTATTTTTACAACTCTAGAGCTTGAGCCTGATATGCAAGAAGTTGATCATTGTGGTTCTTGCCAGGCTTGTTTGGATATCTGTCCAACAGACGCTTTTCCGGCGCCGTATCGGTTAGATGCAAGGCTCTGTATTTCTTATTTAACGATTGAACATAAGGGCCCCGTGGATGAGGCACTGCGTCCTGCCTTGGGGAACCGGATCTACGGATGTGATGATTGTCTTGCTGTTTGCCCATGGAACAAGTTTGCTGTTGAGGCCAGCGATATGCGTTATCATGGTGTTATGGGTGCACCTGCCTTGGCTGAGCTGGTTACTTTGAATGATCCAGATTTTCGGACGCGTTTCTCGGGATCTCCAATTAAAAGAATTGGGCGTAATCGGTTTATACGTAATGTTCTTTACGCCATTGGAAATTCGAGTGATATCAGTTTGCGTTCAGCAGCTCAGTCATTGGTAAATGATCTGGACCCAGCTGTATCTGATGCGGCCTGTTGGGCTGTGATGCAATTGGATTCAATTGGTATTAAAGCAGTTAAGAAATCAAGCTGACATGAGGGAATGAGCATGGCAATTTCGTTGGGTATCGATACCGGTGGTACCTATACTGATGCTGTTTTAATTAAAGATGATACTAATATTTTGGCCAAAGCAAAGGCTTTGACGACGCGTCAGGATTTAGCGATAGGGGTCGGTGCTGCCGTCCGCATGGTTTTGTCAGAGGCCTCTATTGACGCATCTGTCATTTCCTTGGCATCACTTTCGACAACTCTTGCAACCAACGCTTTGGTCGAAGGACAGGGGGGTCGTGTTGCACTAATTTATGTAGGATTTTCAGCATCAGATTTGAAAGCTCATGGTTTGTTAGATGCATTGAAAGGTGATCCGGTTTGCGTGTTAGAGGGTGGTCACTTGCACGATGGCCTTGAGGCAAGTCAATTAGACGAGCGACGTCTAATAGCCTTTTTACAAAAACATAAAGACGATGTGAGTAGTTTTGCTGTTGCAGCTCAATTTGCTACACGCAATCCTGCACATGAAAATCGAACTATTGACTTAGTTCGTCAGATCACTGGAAAACCTGTTTCTGCTTCGCACCAGCTATCAGCTAAACTGGGCGGTCCAAAGCGGGCATTAACAGCATTATTGAACGCACGTTTAGTTGGAATGATTGATGCGTTAATTGGACGGGCTGAGACTGTCCTGCGTGAGATAGGTATTTCTGCTCCAATGATGGTAGTGCGTGGTGACGGTGCTTTGATGTCTTCAAGCCAAGCGCGTGATCGCCCAATTGAGACAATTTTAAGTGGGCCTGCTGCATCAATCGTTGGAGCAAGATGGTTGACTGGAATTACCCACGCTCTTGTGAGTGATATTGGTGGTACAACAACCGATGTCGCTATATTAAAAGATGGCCGCCCTGTTATTGATCCGGATGGCGCAAGGGTTGGGCCTTACCGTACGATGGTTGAAGCAGTTGCGATGCGTACAACTGGTTTAGGCGGCGATAGCGAAGTACATTTTTTAAGTGAAGGTCTAAGTGGTGGTGTGACTCTAGGTCCGCGCCGTTTAGTGCCTGTGGCTTTGATGGCTGCTGAAGCGCCGGATATCATTATGCCAGCACTTGAAGCGCAAAGAAAAACAACGACACCCGGAGAATTTGATGGTCGGTTTGTGCGTGCTGTAAGGGGTATAAATATTGATGGTTTAATGCCGCGTGAAGTAGATTTTTTGGAAAGAATCGGTGATCAGGTTCACCTATTGGGCAGCATACTTCGCACAAGAATAGAGCAAAGTGCACTGAAAAGATTGGTGGAGCGTGGTTTGGTTCAGGTGGCAGGAGTGACGCCTTCGGACGCAGCCCATGTTCTAGGGCATTTGGATGTTTGGAATAGTGATGCGGCGCGGATGGCGTTGCAGCTATTTGGTCGTCGACGGACTGGAGCGGGTGAAGTACTGGCCCGTGATCCAGAGAAATTGGCACAGATTATTGTAGACCAGCTGACCCATCAGACTGGTATTGCTCTATTGCAGGCTGCTTTGGCTGAAGAGAAATTAGATGAAAATCTGGCGTCACATATTTTGATGCAAATGGGTCTTGGGAACCACAGTGGTATTTTACGGATTAATACAGGTTTGAATATACCGGTTGTTGGTTTGGGCGCATCCGCTCAAAGCTATTACCCGGCCGTTGGTAAATGTATGGGGTGTGAAATGATTTTGCCTTTAGATGGCGGTGTAGCAAACGCTATTGGCGCTGTTGTTGGTCGCATTATAATGCGACGAAGTGGAACCATTACAACTCCTAGTGAAGGGCGTTACCGGGTCCATTTGGAAAGTGGTCCAGAAGATTTCATTGATAAAGTTGTTGCTTTTCGACGATTAGAAGATGGTTTGCGGGCCGCCGCGAAAGAGGCAGCGTTGGTTGCAGGTGCCGATGACATTGAAGTTGCAATAGATAGAGATATTAAAACAGCTCAGGTTGAGGCCCGGGAGATTTTTGTAGAAGCAACAATAACGGTAGAGGCTTCCGGAAGACCACGGATTGCAATATAATTAAGGTATGATCGAGAAATAGGTAGCGGCCGTTTGTGGTCTCTCGTTACGCAGGTAAGCTTTTTAAATGTAAATTGAACGGCTGGATTTCTGTCAGACTAGTTGTTTAGATTAATTGATTAAAATTGTGGGTAACGTAAGCTGCCATAGCTTGAGATAGTCATATCACAACGATTTGGTAGTATAAGGACCTATTCCTAGATCATTATTGCTCTTATGTATAAATATATTATCCGTCGTCGCGTTTTGGTAAAACCCAATCTGGTCGGATGAAATGACAAGTATAACCATTTGGGATTCGCTCCAGATAATCTTGATGTTCTGGCTCAGCTTCCCAAAACGCACTCTCCGGTTCTAGTTCTGTTACGACCTTGCCCGGCCAAATACCTGAAGCATCAACATCCGAAATAGTATCTAGCGCCACATTTTTTTGATCGTCAGTTACGTAATAGATAGCAGAACGGTAACTTAAACCACGGTCGTTTCCCTGTTGATTAACTGTTGTAGGATCATGAATTTGGAAAAAGAATTCCAATATATCACGATACGAAACCATCGTTGTATCAAATGTGATTTCGATAGCTTCCGCATGAGTGCCATGGTTGCGATACGTTGCGTTGAGAACATCGCCGCCAGTATAGCCGACGCGGGTAGTTTTTATGCCAGGTTTTTTGCGAATGAGATCCTGCATACCCCAAAAGCATCCACCGGCGAGTACTGCGCGTTCTTCATTCATATTTAGTCCTCCACTTGGTTAATATAACTTCCATAACCTTCGCTTTCCATATTATCGCGATGGATAAAGCGAAGAGAGGCTGAGTTAATGCAGTAGCGCATCCCGCCATGCTCTCTTGGTCCGTCAGGAAAAATATGGCCAAGATGACTATCACCATGTTTACTGCGTACCTCAGTACGGATCATACCAAGACTGGTGTCGCGTATTTCTTCAATATTTTCACCTTCAATAGGTTTGGTAAAAGAAGGCCAGCCACATCCACTTTCATATTTATCGGAAGAAACAAACAGTGGCTCGCCTGAAACAATATCAACATAAATTCCTGGCTCTTTGTTATTAAGTAGTTTTCCTGAACCAGGACGCTCGGTTCCCGATTGCTGAGTAATGTAAAACTCCTCTGTAGAGAGAGATTTAATAATATCAGGATCTTTGAAATACTTAGTCATTTGGGCTTCCAGCGTAGTAAACGGTATAGTGAGATGTGATGCTATTCTGTCCAAATGAAAGGGGTATGATGAAATAAGTTATCAAACTTAACTTATCCTCAGATTAGGGATAATACTCCAAAGTCAATTTCGCTATGTTTAAGCGATAATATTTTACAGATGGCAATGTTTAAGTATTGGCATTAATATCTACATTTTAAATGATGCGACGGCATGCTTGTTAGGTGTAATATTTGGGCCACACTTTTCCATTATGAGCGACATACTGTGGCTGTTATATGACGTTTGTCAACGTCACTTGCCAATTCACCCCTTCAAAGCAGAATCAATAGACGCCTGTACGAGTGTGAATCATCTGGTATGCTTACGTCGTAGAAGTTTGACTGCGTTATATGAAGCCAATAACGGAGAAAAACGG
>Ga0209251_1001582_pt1 | contig 16997 bp, 24 predicted proteins | sample SaaInlV_100m_DNA_6_FD_184665 | JGI IMG/M metagenome (GOLD analysis project Ga0209251, IMG submission 184665) | Marine microbial communities from expanding oxygen minimum zones in the Saanich Inlet - Saanich Inlet SI073_LV_10m_DNA (SPAdes) (version 2) | ecosystem: Environmental > Aquatic > Marine... | reverse complement strand
GTCAGAGGCTCTCAATCCTCTATAGCTCAGTTGGTAGAGCAGGTGACTGTTAATCACCCTGTCCCTGGTTCGAGTCCAGGTGGAGGAGTTAGTAAAAAACATATTATGGAAATACATGCCTTTTCTAAACCATTTTGCTATTTTTACGTTGAAAATTTTTACAATGAAACTGAGTTAGATTTAATTTGGAGCGAGTTGGAATACTTGTATTCTAATCGTGAAAAAATCTTTGTTTCAAATTTAAAATCTGCAACTTATGAAGGTGAGATATTAAAAGATAATGTAGGTATCTTTATGGATGATTTCTATCAAAATAGAGATTATTCTCACATTCTAAATTTTAATAGAAAATTATTTGACATATACAATGTCGATACTTGGTTTTTCAAACATTTAAATGTTGATAAAGACGGCACATTACTTTCATATTACGAAAATGGTGGTTATTATAAACCGCATTATGATGGGAGCGTAGCAACTGCCTGCACATGGTTATTCAAAGAACCTAAAAGATTTATAGGAGGAAATTTTTCCTTCCCTGAATTTGATATTGAGATTGAATTAAAGAATAATTTCCTGATATGTTTTCCTGGACAAATTAAACATTCTGTTAGTGAAGTTAAATTAAATCCTGAAGATGCTGGGTATGGTAGATGGTGCATCAGTCAATTTTTGAATCATAGATAAATGGACTATATAGATGAAATCAAGGCATTTCTTGTGGAAGGACCATCACAATTGTCATCGGAAAGAATGGCAATTTGTAGGACATGTGAGCATTTTCAACGCAGATTTTCTATCTGTAGTAAATGTGGTTGTGTGTTGCCCGTAAAAACAAGACTGCCTATGATGAAGTGTCCTATTGGGAAATGGTAATGGGAATGTTTGATACTATTCATTGTAATTATGATCTAGGTGCTGGTTTTTGGAATCGTGATCTCCAAACAAAAGACCTAGAAGGTTGTTGTGAATATTGGTTAGATCCTGCAGGAAAACTGTGGCAAATTGATTATTCAGGCACACAAGATTTTGAGGATGTGACATGTAGAAATACAGTTTCAAATGGTAATCGTGGTAAAATCAGACCATGCTACATAACAAAGGAGATGGAGGTATATCCTGCTAGTTGGGACTCTCATTATGCACCATTTCCTAGACAAACTATTACTTTTGTAGAAGGTCAATTATGTATGAATCCTTAAACTGTTTTGAAGAGGCATTGAAACATTTTGGCACTCGTGTTGAGATGATCACTGCCATGGAGATGGCAAAGAAATTGTCACCTGAAGATGCATATAAGATGATTAAAGAAGAGATGAAGGAATTGAAAAACTGTCGTAAGCATTTCAAAAAAGGACTTGACTGTCAGGATTAATATGCTATGATTGACTCTAAAGGAAACTACGATGTCACCTCAGAAGAAAACTCCGAAGGTAAAAACTCAAGCAAATCTGGAGAAAAATTTAAAAAAACTAACATCTCCGAAGCAACCGAAAAAGACTGGGAAGACTTCTGGTACCACGAGGAAGCGAGTAAAGGAAAATAACCAGTTAAAGTTAACTGCATCTAAAAAGGTCGAATGGTTTCCTTATGAAATGTTTCCTATTCGATTAGAAAATAAAACAGAGAAAAGAATCTGCCACTTTCAGTGTGAAGAGCACGCCCAAAAATACATCAATCGGTATAAATGTGACTACCAAGCATACTATCTCAAAAATTGAAAACTTCCTAACAGAGGAAGAGTTTATACATATAAATTCTTTGGTAGGAGATGCAAATTTCCCGTGGACTTTACAAACATCATATCCTGGAGGAAATACCCTAACACATGGATTTTTACAATCTATTGCAAATTTAGAATATCCTCTTTATATTCAAATATCTGATAAAATTGTAAAATCTTTTAATTTACAAGAGTATACTCTAGGTAGAGCATACTATAATGGTCAATGGTTTAGTAGAGATGGTAATTTTCACTATGATGATGGTAAAAAAACAGTATTAATTTACATGTCTGATTGGGATCGTGAATGGGGTGGATTTACTCATTTTATGCCCAAGGATAATGATCATATAATCATTCCACCAATTACAAACAGTGCTGTATGCTTTGATGCTAACATACCCCACAAAGCATATTCCTTCTCCCACCAACACACTCCAATGCGTATATCCCTCGCTTTCAAATACTATGACTAAAAAATCAAAAACTATCGGTAGCGATACATGGACTTGGGAAGAAACACCTGAAACTGCTGCTGCACTTAAACAACTGCATAAATCTGTAGTTGAAAATAGAGTAACTAAACCCAATGCGCCCAAGCAGTGAATATGAATATGGTGGACTAAAACGATCGTCCACCAGTCTTCTCCGTTTAATTTCTGAGTTAGAAGGATCTTATCAACTAACAAAGTATATGGCATTTGACGAAGATAATGCTATACTAAGCGAGATGAAGACCAGGTACTACAAATTGTATTTTAAAACCGTTAAGGAAGAAAAGAATGTTTGATTCTATTACTGATTACTGGACCGCAAAACCTCCTAGTGAGGATATTCCCGATGTTGAATCAACAAATGAATTTTGGGAGAAAGAATACGCAAACCAACGTAGAGATCGTATGCAAGATGCTATCGATGATTATCTCAGTGATGATAAAGTATCAGCACGACAAACATATGAGGATGTTATGTTTTGTCTAGATGATGTAATTAACTATCATAAAAAACACTATGACAAAGCAGTCGAAGTCAAAGAACTCATGTGTGGATACAGACCACCCGAATCCTTCGATTCCTCAACACCTGGAAGTTGAATGGAAATCTTATCTTGATGTATGTGCATCTCTTGAAGTAGAACCTAACTCTCGTAGATTCATCAGATACAATGAATTATATCCATATAAATAAACTTGTAGCCAGCGTGATGATTCGTGGGAACCAGAAAAATATCTCAATTAGATACGATTGCAGATGCTAATCTATCGGGAGAAGCAATTCTTCCTTTAGTTGTGTCGGATCCTTTGATTCCGAATAGGAAAGCAAAGGTAAACCAATTATTCAAAGGTGTTTCACAGGGCACAAAAAGTGATCCTGGACTATGTTTCGACCTTGATCGAGATACTGGTTTATATCAAGATGCATATGATCAGATTGGTATTGGTTTTGGAGACGGTGGTCTTTATTACACTAGAATCCAAGATTCTTCAACTGTTTCTTCGTTATACATTAGTGCAGTAGATGAAACTATTGCAAATGCAAATATTATTTTATCACCCAAGGGGACTGGATCTGTAAGAGTTGCTGGTCAATTCACTATTAGTGATACAGCATTTATTTTGGAGGATGCACAAGGTCCTAGAGCGAGGTTTGAAATTGGTGGTATTTCTAATGATGCTACCGTCAAGATTTTCAATCTACCTCCTATTTCTACAGGCAACGACACTATTCTGGTTGGTGATAATACTACTCAAACTCTTAGAAATAAGACACTGATTATTGATGAAGATAATTTTGTCGTAATTGATGGTGAAGATGAGGCGGTTTTCCAACTTAATTGGCCCACAAGTACTGGTTTAAGAAGACAATACTTCTTACCAGATCCTGGTCCTGTAACAACAACTGTAGAACCTACGGCAACATCATCTACTTTAGTTGATACAAAAACGGAGCAAACTCTCCTTTCAAAAACATTTGTAAACCCTAAGGTAGCAGCAGACGCAGAAGTTGATACAGTATGGGCACAGTTTAATACTGATGCCTTAACAAACAATAGGACTATCACAATTCCTGACATCAGTATCACTTTGGTTGGGCAAGATGCTAACCAAACTTTGACTAATAAAAGTTACGAAAATCCTATTTTTAGTGATAACACTGATGCAACTAAGAAAGTTGTTTTATCACTTTCAAATCTGCAAACTCTTTCCAGTAGTGTTTATGAGTTTCCAGAAACGAATACCCTAAATAGCGGTATAGCAAATAATGTTTTCGTAACTGAACTTGCCGCCCAAGATGTATCTAACAAAACACTTGTTAGACCAAACATTAAAGATACACTGGGATCTTTAAGTGCAGTGACAATCGACACAAGTAACATCACTGAAAATCGCACAATCAAATTCCCAGATGCTGATGCGACACTACTTTCAACGTCAAACGTTACTTTAGACGATGTTAACTTTGGAGCAGGTATTGGTGCTGCTAACTTAACTGGTCGCACAAGACAACAACAATTTTTCTACGCAGGATTCTAATTTATTACGATGGCAAAAACAGGAATTTTAGGACAATCGAAACCCGCTGCAACGACAAATACGTTGTTGTATAATGCATATGTTGATTCATCTGCAAGTGCAGCATTAACAATTTCTAATGATGGCACTGGTGCAGCATATAGAGTTGCTCTAAAGAGATATGATCAAAAGTTTACTTTAGATGCAAGCACCTATATTTTTCATCCAGGTGATGTGGTAACTAATCAAGTCTTTACGTTAGATACCCCACTTCCATCAGGTGCATTAACTCCTGGAGACACATTGACCTCTGATGATGCAGAAAAATTTGCACTATTTGATTCTGTTGTTATTCCCGATTCTACTACAATCTTTGTAAAATCTCTGGGTATTAAACCTGTGACTCTAGAAGGTGTCACGGGAACAATCAGTATTGGCGATACTTTAACCGCAGGCACAGCACCAGACACTGCTATTGCTAATGTATTCGATGTTTATGTGGTTGGTAGTGATACTGTTGTTTGGATTGACACAGAAGTCTTAAGTGGCACCGCAGGAAACCTTGCAGAAGGTGATCCTTTATCTGCCACTTCTGGTGGATCTGGCACAATTAAGACAGGTGGTCTTGGCACTTTAGAAAATCATTTCATCTTCTCTACTACAACCTCTGGTGGCACATATAGTGCATTTATCCAATCTTCAGATTATTTTGAAGTTTTTGATGATAGGACTTATAGATTTGATGTTGCTGATAGCAGCATGACAGGTCTTCTTTTCCAACTATCTGATACTGCTGGTGGTGAGTTTGGTCCTGATGGAGATTTTACTGTTACTGGTGATAATGGCACAGAATATACTGCTGGTAAAACTGTTAATGGCACCGCAGGGCAAGCGGGTGCTTATGTGCAATATGCACTCGACGGCACAACACTTAGCGGCACATTCTTTTATTATGATGGTAATACTGGTACTGCAGCAAACTCTTCATATGGTGGCACTGATGCTACTGGAAACCAAAGAGGAATTGATATTACTTCGGATGTAACATTTGAGCAAATTCGTGTTTATAATGTTATTGGCACTTGGGTAAATAATATTGATCTCTTTGAATTAGATGGTCAATCTTATACCGTTGAAGCACAAAACTCTGGTAAGTGGGGATATGTCAGAGATTATTATGGCACAACATTAGAAGTGATTCGTGGTTTGAATTCCGATAAATTTGTTGGTACTGATACAATTGGGGATTCCCCTAGAGAAGCATCGACAAGAAACTTTGCAACTATTAGCAGTGTTGTTGTTGATAGAGATGCAACACCTGATGAAACTTATATTGTACAAGATAAAACTCTTGCTGCTAATACTCAAGATAAACTTACATCTCTTGTTATTGGTCCTGGAGATGAGTTAATTGTTTACAGTGCAACTGAGAATAACACATTCAACCTTGTTGGTTTTGAAGATGCCAACTCTGAGATTACTCTCACCCAATTTACGGGTTAATATTAACCCTTCATAAATAATCAAAAAGCAGCGTAAGAAATGGCATTAACACGTCTTAAGAATATTATTACGTCCCGTACGGGACGTATTATTTACGTTAACCCTGATGATTTCGACGCTTCGGATGCCATTGATAACCGAGGAAACTCTGCACTTAGACCTTTTAAAAGTCTACAGAGAGCATTTCTTGAGGTAGCGAGATTCTCATATCGAGTTGGTTTATCAAATGACGAATTTGATGCCTTCTCGATTATGCTGTATCCAGCAGAATATGTTGTTGATAATAGACCAGGTGAAGTATTATATACTAATGTTGCTCCCATTGACGAGAATTCAAACTTAGATATTACTTCTCCAAACAACGTATTATATAAGTATAATTCTGTTGAAGGTGGTATTATTGTACCTAGAGGTTGCTCTTTAGTTGGCACAGATCTTAGACGCACTAAGATTATTCCTAAGTATGTGCCGTATCCAACTACATATACTGCAAAAGGAATCAACACTGAAGCAGATGTACCACCTCGCACTGCTATCTTTAAGGTAACTGGTGGCACATATTTCTGGCAATTCTCTTTCTTTGATGGTGCTGAAGAAGGTGTATACTTCAAACCTGACAGCACAGAATTAATCTCACCTAAATTCTCTCACCATAGACTCACTTGTTTCCAATTTGCTGATGGTTTGAATAGTCTACAGACATTAATTGACTCAGGCAGTGTGCCTGTAGGAAACTATGGTGTGGTTGATGACATTTATGAGCGCACAGATTTAGAGATTTACTATCAAAAAGTATCTAAGGCATTTGCTACTATTCCTGATACATCTGGTGATCCTACAACTGACCAAATTCAGGCAAGAGTAGAAGAAAACAGAATCGTTGGTCCTATTTCTGATGAATATCGAGTCTTACAAATCACTCGTAATGGTAATACTGCAACAGCAGTCACTGTTGATGAATTTGATAACCCAAGAGATCATGGATTCTCTGTAGGTGTTAACATTAATATCAGTGGTGTTACAGGATCTACAGGTCCACAGTCTGAAGTTGACGCAACAGAATATAATGGATCATTTACTGTAACCTCGGCATCAGGTAATGTCTTTACCTATCAAATGTCAGCAACACCAACAGGTAATGCAGTTGGATCAAACATTACTGTTAAGACTGAGATTGATACTGTTGACTCTGCATCACCATATGCGTTTAACCTGTCACTGAGATCAGTGTGGGGTATGAATGGTATGAGAGCAGATGGTAGTAAAGCAACTGGATTTAAGTCCATGGTTGTAGCTCAATTCACGGGATTGTCCCTGCAAAAAGATGATAGAGCATTCGTAAGATATAATGCTTCTACTGGCAATTATGATGTTGCAACTGAAGGAGATGGTGCTCACCTAGATGGTTTTGCTGAATACCGTAAGGGTTGGGCACATGAGCATATTACTGCAACAAATGATGCATTTATTCAGGCAGTTTCGGTGTTTGCTGTTGGATATGGCACACACTTTACTACTGAGAGTGGTGCTGACATGTCTATCACCAACTCAAACTCTAACTTCGGTAACACTGCTTTAAGATCTGCTGGTTTCAAAGCAAAATCATTCTCGAAGGATAAAGCGGGTGAAATTACACATATCATTCCACCTAGATCTTTGAATGTTATTTCAACATCAGCAACTGGCACATCTGGCACTAATACAGTTACATTAGCAGATGATGGATCTGTTGAGGGTATTATCGAAGGTATGCTTATTAATAATGAGGATATTCCTCTTGGCACTCAAGTATCTGCTGTTAATACTAGCACCAGAGTAATTACAATGACTGCAAATAGCACTGATACTGTTACTGGAAATATTATTTTTGGTGAGGAAGTCACTGTAAACTGGGTAAACCTTGATATTCAACGCACAATCAGTATCAATAGTGAATTAGCACAGGCAGGTCAAACACCTGGATCCAGACTTTATCTGTTTGGATATACTGCAGAACCTTCTCCCCCTGCAACAAAGGTTCAGGGTTACGGAATTGGTGCCAGACAAGATGGCACGGGTGCTAATGCTGTAGCAGATAAAATCAATGTGCTACTATATGCTAATTCTAGTGCAACTCAACCTTCGGTTGTTTCTGCTAACGTAGCACCGTATGGTCCTAGTGTATCTGGTTTATCTGCTGGTGTTGACGGATCACCCTTCCAATATGATTCATCAACATATACTATTGGCGGCACTTCTAAAGTTGGTGGTTGGTATCTCTCTACAGAAGGTGGATCTAGTAATACAATTTACACTGCATTATCTTCTCAAAGTGCAAGTAGTCAAAGATATGAGAATGCTGCTTTCACACCGACAACATTTATTAAACGTATTCCTGACAGTAGAGACCTACAAGATAGGACATATCGTGTTCGTTATGTAATTGATAAGAATAAAACTAATCCACTTCCTCGTGATCCACTGTCTGGTTATGTAATGCAACCACTTAATAGTGATGCAACCAGTTATAACCTTAACAGGACATTCTACATTTACGATATTGAAATTGTCCAAGAATATGAGCGAGGCGTTGCTGATGGAATTTACTACCTTACACTCCTTTGTGCATCTATTTCACCTTCAACTTCTAATTTCGACAACAGAAAATTCAGTCAAAACGTCAACGAAGTCTATCCTACATTTGACAGAGACAACCCTCTTGGTGACCCTGATCCTTCGGTATCCGTCGCTGACAATGAAACTATTGGTCTAGTATATTCTACCGATGGTGCAACACCACCTAACAAAGATCCCAAACTTTCTATTACTAAAGAAGGGATTGAATTCTTATTGGGTGATACTGGTTGGGTGCAACCTGGCACATCTCCAAACTGGGATTCTGTTAATAAAAGGTTGAGTGGTGTGCAACTAACTTCTAGATATGGTGATGAAGAAGTTAGAAAGATTCCTATCAGAGAAAATGTTGATGGCACTGTTGCACCTGTCCCTGTTGAGTTACGCAGACACTCAATTATGAGATCTGGTAACCATACCTTTGAGTATCTTGGATTCGGTCCTGGTAACTATTCAACTGCATTCCCTCAGACACAAGTAGAGACGCTATCTACAGACCAGATTAAGTTCTCTCAGTCTATTAAAGAGGAAGCAGGAGTTGCATTCTATTCGGGTCTTAACTCTAATGGTGACCTATTCATTGGTAACCAGATTATTAACCCTGTTACAGGTCAAATTACATCTGAAGATATTGCACAACTGAATGTTATTGGTGAAGAAGGCACAACGATTGAAACATTCTCTGAAGTTGTATTGACTGATAAACTCACTGTTATTGGTGGTGCATCTAACCAGTTAGAATCTATTTTCTCTGGTCCTGTTACCTTCCAAAATACAACTACATTTACAGGTAACTTGCAAACTAGTAAGTTTACTTTATTCAATACAGATGGCACTGTTGTTAGACAACAACTCTTAGCACCTTCTACAACAGGAGCAGGTGGATCTAATGCACAACCAGATTTTGCAACTATCGTTGGATATGACACACCATCTACAGGTGACTTAGTTTATAATAGTAATTGGACACCTGGCACATCTCTTGGTTGGATTTATGATGGTGATACTGCATCTTGGAAGCAGTTTGGTCTAACTAACACGGGTGATATTGAAATTCAAACATTCAATACTCGTCAAAATATTGGTATTGGTGAAGCACCAGATTCAACATATCGTGTTAGAATGAATGGTAGCGCCAGAATTGACGGTGACTTGGTTGTTACTGGTCGTGGTGGTGTTGGATCTGATAAATATGTCACTCGCACATATACTGGCGATGGTGTAACACAAACTTTTGCACTTACCACTTATGCAAATGTTTCGCATACTGCAAACTCTTTGTTAGTATTTGTAAACGGTGTTGCACAGATTGGTGGCACTAACTTTAGTGTAGATGGCACAGGTGCAAATATTGTATTTTCAGCAGGTGACGAACCTACTTCGATTGATACAGTTCATATTATCGAGTTGCCCATCTAATTTCATAAATAAAAGAAACCCGTCTGTAAATAATGGCAGTCACTAAGATCAGAGAGACGCAAGTCTCAACAGATACTCAATTAGTTGTAACTAGTTTGCAGTTTCAAAATACAACTAGTATTCTAAAACTTCCCACTGGTACCGCTGCTAATCAACCAGGATCTCCTGCCGTTGGTATGATTCGTTTTAATACTGATATTGATAGGGCAGAAACATATGTTGCTGATGTTGATGGTGATGGAAATGCTGGTTGGTTAGAGGTTGGATCTGGTGGCGGCACTGTTTATGGTGACAATGGCGAAATTAGATCTAATACAAATAGAATTTTGAAAAGTATTGAAGTTCCTGATACAACAACGGATCCCAATTCTTCCAATGCATTCATTAAAGGACCAGTCACAATTCTCTCTGATAATGCAACCCCAGCAGTTGTAGATCTGGGAACGGGTGTAACTTTAACAGTTTGGTAAAAAAATGTCACAAATAAATACAGACGCAATTAGAAATCAAGCAGGAGAGGGTCAAGGTATTGATATTGCCAATGGTGGTAATATTTCATTTAATACTGATACTCTTTACGTTGATGCTACAAACGATCGCGTTGGGTTTGGTACTACATTACCCCAAGCAAAGTTGCACATGATTGGTGGATTTGGTCTAAATGTCAATACTGCTCCTATTATTGAAGGTATCAATATTGTTACTGATTCTATTAATGGATCACCCAACATTAGAGTTGATACTGATGGTCCAAATCATATATTTACAACTGCAAGCACAGGTAACTTTACAATTAATATTGGCACAGGAACAAATGCTGGCACAGATTTAAGTAGTGTTATGGATATTGGGCAGTATATTTCTGTCACTGCAATTGTAGCATTAGGTGCATCTTCAGGTTTCTGTAATACCATCAATCTGGGTGGTGCTGCTAATACTACATATTGGGTTGGTGGTGAAGCACCTGATGAAGTAGGTGGTACATCTGGATATGACATATATTATATTCAGATACATAGAAATGCTGCATCCACGTATTATGTCCTTGCTGGCAAGGGTCACTACTCTTAATAATATAAATAAGTAAAAAGATAGATCATTTAAGATGTCGCAATTAAATGTAGATATAATTAAACATTCCACGGGTACTGGTCCTGGTATTGATATTACCTCAGCAGGTAATGTTGCTATTGACACCAATACTTTGTTTGTTGACAGTGTAAATGATAAGGTGGGAATCGGCACTGTCACTCCAAATGCTGCCTTGGAAATTACTGGCGCTGGTGGTATTATTTTAGATTCATTACCACTGAGAGAAAAGTATTCTGTTAGAAGTGGCACTGTAAACAGTAATGACACTATTATCCTGACTGAGGGTAACATTCATCTTTTTACTAGTGCTAGCACTGGAAACTGGTCACCAGATTTCACAGGTGGATCAGTTACATTGAATAGTTTACTCAATGTTGGGCAAGTAGTTGTTGTTACAATTATTTCTAGTTGTGGTGGATCTTCTGGATATCCTACTTCTCTTGACATTGATGGATCTGGTGTAAGTGTAAATTGGTTTGATGGTTCCGCTCCTAATGCTAGAGGCGGTACCTCAGGTTGGGATCAATATCAATATACAGTTATTAAACACAGTGATGCTAGTTATTATGTATTAGCAACAATAAACCATTTTGAATAACTATTGGGGTAAATAAGATGCCATTCTTTTCACAATTATCAGGTGGAGTAAGTGCAGGATTCGGTTTCGGTGCTTTCTCTCAAGAGTTTGGATCATCCCAAACATTTAATGCCCCTGGTCCTAATGCAGCGCAACCTTTTTCTGGTCCTGGTAACACTCAATGGATTCGAGTAGTTGCTTATGGTGCTGCTGGTGGTAAAGGTGGAAATGGTCAAGGTAGCGACAGCAATCATGGTCGTCCTGGTGGTCCTGGTGGAAACATCGATGCTTATATTGAATTAACTGGTGGTAGAGGTGGCACCGCACAAGTATACGTTGGTGAAGGTGGCGGTGGCGGTGCTGATAATCAGTCTGCTGGTCCCTCTGGATGGGGTTATGGTAGTGGTGGTGCTGGTGGCAGTGGTCAAGGCACTGGAAACAATGGCGGCGGCGGTGGCGGCGGTGGTGGATCATCTGCTGTCGTAGGCATTCAAACCGTAATCGCTTCTGGCGGTGGTGGCGGTGGCGGTGGGAAAGGTGGTGACGCTGCCACTGGTCCCCAAGGTGGCACTGGTCGTGGAGGCAATGGTGGCGGCACTGCTAGCGGTGGTTCTGGTGGTGGTCCTTCTGGAGGATCTGGACCTAATGGCGCTGGTGGCGGCGGTGGCGGTGGCGCTGGTCGCAACAACCCAGGAGGCGCAGGGAATGGCGGTCAGGGTGGATATGCTGCTGGTCCTGGTCCTGGCACCTTTAGTTGGGGCGATGCTTTCGTAAATACTTACGGACCTGGAAGAGGAAATGCACCTGGAAATGTAGGACTTCTCAACAGTAGACCTGGACAAGTTATCATCTATTATGATGATTAAATAGTATTATTAAATTTATTTTATGGCACATCAGGCAGTTTGGTATCACAGTAATCTGCCGAAAGAAATGATTGATTTGATTGAAAAAGATCTTTCGGTAAACTTCGACTCCTCTATGAAAGAATCGGATCTTTCTGGGGGAGTTATTAATAAAAAAATTAGAAATTCTAGTAACACTTGGATTCCAACAACATATTGGGTTGCTGGATTCTTGTGGCATTATGTAAACAAAGCAAATATAGATAATTTTCTATATGATATAGATTGTATTGATGCTGAAAGTCTTCAATATACAAAATATGAAAGCGGTCAATTTTATAATTGGCATCAAGATGCTAATATTGATTCTTGTTATCAACCCGCAAATGTAAATGGATTTTCAATATCACAAGAAAGTGCAAATGATTTTGTGAATAAAAATATTGAAAGGATTAGAAAGTTGTCTATTGTTGTGCAACTATCAGATCCTTATGACTATGAAGGTGGAAACTTAGAGTTGATGGATACTAATAATCAAAAGTTTGTTGTGCCAAGACAAAAAGGCACAATTATTTTATTTGATTCTAGAACTCCACATAGAGTTACAAAGGTGAGAAGTGGTCTTCGTAAATCTATTGTAGGTTGGGCAATCGGACCTCGTTGGAGATAGTATGAAAGTGTTTGAAGCAATAACAAAAAACTCAGAGTTTGAGGAAAACAACTATCTGGTTGTTAAAAACTTGTGGAATATTGATGAGTTAACATGTTATCCTCCAGAGGAAAGAGGAGTCCAAATCAATTACGACTCTATAAGTGGTGAAATTAAAAGTAAGGTAGATGAAGATCAGGTAGGAGGATCTACATCTAGATACCATCATCCTCTTTTTAAGCAGGCACATGTTGGCATCCGTCTTAAAATTGAAAAAGTTATTGGTATGAAATTATATGACACATATTATTTTGATAGATTTTATTTTAATGGTCAAAAGTTAAATAAACACATTGACAGAGATGCTTGTGAGATTTCTGTTACTCTACATATCGGCACTAGTTTACCTAAACCTGCTGCAGATTGGCCCGTATGTATAAAAACTCCTGATAATAGCGATGTATGTGTAACACTTAATCCTGGTGATGCTATGATATACAAAGGATGTCAATCATTACATTGGAGAGATAAACTGCCTGAAGTTGTGGGAGATCATTATTATCATCAGGTTTTCTTTCACTATGTTTTGCAGGATGGATACAGAGCACACCATGCGTGGGACAGAGGATAAACTGTCACCTGGATATTGATTTCACTCAAATCTATGCTATAATTCATAGGCAAACGCATCGGAGAAATGCAATTCACTCTAACCTGCCGCGATGAAGACGGCACCGTCACACGTAAAGAATTTGATGGTAATTATTTGGACGACGTTGTATCTAAAACCCAAGATTTCTTGCATGGTGTAGGATTTGTTTTTCAAGAATTGCACACTCAAGTATATGCAATTCCAGAAACAGAAGATGATGATTATATCTCAGCATACAGAAATGTAGACTGAATACATATTACAGTAGTTTATTTTCTTCACTATTCAAAACAATGGGCAAGACTTTTCGCCGTGGTGGTAACGAGCGTGGATACTATTCTCCTGGTAAATCACTTCGAGACAAGCGTCAACGTGGTGGATCTAATCGTGTAACTTCTTGGGACTACGATGATAACTATCAAACCAAGAAAAATAAGACTAAGAAAGAATCTTTCGACAATTTTGAAGGTGATTCTAATGACATCTAGTTGGTTTACCGAGGATGAAATCTTTGAGACTATTGCTAAAGAGCAATGTCAAAAAGAATCAGAAGATATCGAATTTGATGATCTTTCTGATATAGACTATGACCTAGATTATGCTGTGCAGGATTAACTAAATGGATTTTGATAACGAATCTTCTGACATTAAGTTTAATCGTGGACTCGATCTTTTCATGGAATCTGTCTTAAAACCAGACAGTAAATTGCGTGAGTGTGCTCACAATCAAAAATGTTACACCGAACTGATGTATGTCCGTTCCTATGTTTTAGACTATCTGAAAACACTTCGTAGAGACGATCGATGACAAACCTTAAATCTGCTGTCTTAGATTCAATGCAAAAAGAAATTCTCAGACAAGCAATTTTTATGTATGTTTCTGACTTGCAGAAAGATTTTTATCAAGATAAGAAGATTATCAGTAAAGAATACAATGCTAGGATGAAAAGCATTAGTGAAATCGTAGAAGTATTACATCTAAAAAACTGTTATTAACAAATCATGACATTAAATCATATTTTCCCTAAGTGGTATTATTCCGAAACTTTAGAAGCAGATCAGATTGAATTATTTGATTCGGGATTTGAGTCTTATATTGAAGATTCAAATAATATCGTAGAAATTGATGATCATCGTGGTCAATTTAGTAGAGTCGTAACTACTCATCATGATCCAAGATTACTTTATCCTTGGAATAATATGTTGGCAGGATATGCCAACAAAGTTGGAGAATCTATTGGAATTTTTGAAGATGATGATCTGAAAGTTTTAAGTGCAACTTCTTGGGTTGGTAAGTTTGCAAAGGGCAATTATATGACAAGACACGATAATGTGTCTGCGTTTTCCAACATCACTGCTATCTACATTCATAGGTTAGATCCTATTGATAGTGGCAAGTTTGTGTTTTTCGATAATAAGTCTCTTGAGGATGCTATCGGATTGAGTAATACATTTGACAACAAAGAATTGTCTAGTGATGTGCATATCCCTGAGATTAAAGAGGGTATGTTATTAATTTTCCCATCTTCAATGCAGCAAATGATTAACTCTTTGGAGTCGGATAATACGATTATCTTCCAATCTCAGTTACAATTTGTGCCTAAGTGTATTCATGATGGGACATATTTTATGAGAAATGATAATAGTGTTATAATTTTTCCTGACGGCACTAAAGTATAATTGTGCCAGTTGCCAAACTGGGTCTAGGGGGTTGCCAAACCCCCTTTTTTGCTGTATATTGTATTCAAGTCAAACAACTCTCATGACTCTCACCACAACAGCAGCACAGCAGCAGGCAGAGATTCTTAAGCAGTTGCTTCCTGCTGCTCTCACTGACACCACTACAAAACTGAATAAAATCATCTCATTTGCTACAGATGATGAGAAGCAAGACCTTGATGATTTCTTCGGTAAGGGTGGCAATAGTGCTGTAGATAAGACTAAGTTTGTTGCACCTATCTTCAACCCTTCTCTTGCTAAGATTGCAAAAGCAAAGGGTCTTGATTATATCTCTGAGGAGGCAGTTGGTTACGATGCTAAATGTCTAAAAGAGATTCTTGATGAGTTAGACTCACAGTTAGAGAATAAACTCTCTATGGGTCAAGATTCTTCAATGTTTGCCACGGGTAACAATCACAGCAAGAGTAAGGTAGATAAGATTTTCTGTGTTAAACTGGATCAGGTTGGTAACATCTTCCCTGCTGGATTTGCTTGTATTGTTGACCTCAGTAAAGCAACTCATCCAGAGACTGGATTTGATGATAAAGTAACATCTACTGGCAAGAATAACAACGGATTCTCTGCTCTTCGTGTCCATATTAGCGACATTGATTGCATCACCACTATTCACGGATCTGTCCGTGACACTGTAAAAGGTCGCTCTACTAAAACTAAGTTTGTCCAAATCGATTATGACACTTTCGCTGAATGAAACTCACCTGATGAATTGTGTTGATGGCATGAATTTCATGCTTGCAGAGAGTGTAGATCTCTGCATCACATCACCTCCCTATGATGACCTCAGGACATACAATGATAGTAGTCAATGGGATTTCAATGTCTTCAAAGATGTTGCTGCTTGTCTAGTAAGGGTGCTAAAACCTGGTGGTGTTATCATGTGGAATGTCAATGATGCCACGGTAAAAGGTAGTGAGACTGGCAGCAGTTTCCGTCAGTGTTTACACTTTATGGATGCTCATGGTATGCGTTTGCATGACACTATGATCTATGAAAAGACAGGCACAGCGTTTGCATCTGGTCCCAAGAGTGTAAGGTATACTCAAATCTTTGAGTATTGCTTTATACTATCCAAGGGCAAACCTAAGACGATTAATCTTATCCAAGACAAGAAGAATAAGTGGGCAGGATATACTTCGTTTGGCAATGCTGTCACCAGGAAGAAGGATGGCACCTTCAATGATCCTGGTAAAAAGAGTAATGCCATACGTGAATATGGTGTTAGGACTAACATCTGGAAGATTAAGAATAGTGGTGGTTTCGGTCAATCATCCAAGGTATCTTACAAGCATCCTGCTACTATGCCTGAGGAATTGGCACGAGCACATATTCAAACGTGGAGCAATAAAGGTGATTTAGTGATCGATCCTTTCATGGGAGCAGGTACTACAGCACAAATGTGTGTTGAGGAAGGTAGAAACTTCATTGGTTTCGAGATTGATACTGAATACCATGAAATGTGTGTTAATCGTGCTAAATCAAGCACACCTCACCTGCTGACCTCTCTTGTGCCAGTTGAATGAAGTGTCCACTATCGCTTGCAAAGGGGTCTCAAAGGTGCAATACTATAAGAGTCAAAGGAAACAAACATGCTCTTCAAAGGTCCATACGGTCAAATCTGCTCCACTATCAGTGGTCCTGAATACCTCGCACTATTTGAGACAAACAACACCG
>Ga0209251_1001581_pt1 | contig 17010 bp, 19 predicted proteins | sample SaaInlV_100m_DNA_6_FD_184665 | JGI IMG/M metagenome (GOLD analysis project Ga0209251, IMG submission 184665) | Marine microbial communities from expanding oxygen minimum zones in the Saanich Inlet - Saanich Inlet SI073_LV_10m_DNA (SPAdes) (version 2) | ecosystem: Environmental > Aquatic > Marine... | reverse complement strand
TCCCAGTCGGGCTGACAGGATTTGAACCTGCGACCCCTTGACCCCCAGTCAAGTGCGCTACCAAGCTGCGCCACAGCCCGTGGCATGGCGGTAATTTCTCACCGACAACTTCACGAGTCTACCTGCTCGAACGAAGTGGAAGAAACAGATTCTTCATAGTCAAGATAGAAGCATTTCATAGGTTTTCCATAGAGTTTCCATAGCCAAGAGTTCTAACGTGTGGGGCATAAGGAACTCCTAACTGAGAGCGAAACCACACCATGAAAGACAAGAAGATGATGTTCACCGCCGCCACACTGGCATTAGTCACGGCACTGGGAATCACCGGATGCTCTGCGGCGCCCGATACCAACGTGAGTCAACCTGCGGCCAGTGACTCTGTGTCCCCGACGCTCCCGGAAACATCGCCGGATCTCATGGCGGGCGCTCCCGCAGAAGGAAGCGATGCGTGGGTGGCCTGGTATGCGCTGATGGGACCAGATGGGGAATATGCGGCAGCAGCAATGTATCAAAGCGTGATTGACGAATTTGGTGATGTCGAGCCCTACGTGACAATCAAAAACTCCGAAGAGCGTCACATCAGTGCTCTGATTCGGCAATTAGAGCGATACGGCGTGGAAGTGCCCGAGAACCCTTATTTAGGCAACGTCAGCGCCCCCGAGGATTTGCTCACTGCCGCTCGGGCCTGGGCCGAAGGCGAGATTGCCAATGTGGAAATGTATGACGAGCTATTGGCGATGACGGACGACGCTAACTTGGAGCGAGTGCTGACAAACCTCCAGCGCGCCTCTGAGGAATCCCACTTGCCCCTCTTTGAACTCGCTGCCGAAAACGGCGGGACGTTGAGCCCGGATCAAATGCCTAGTCATCAAGGTCAAGGCGGTGGCCAGAGCGCAGGTGAGCATGAAGGCGAGCACGCAGGTCAGGCCATGCAGCCCCAAATGCGGGGTGAAGCTCGCGGTCCTGGACAGCATCAATAGGCACCCATTCCAGTGCGACACTCTCGGCATCGGTGGGAGTGGGTTCAAAAAATGCGCCCGCTATCCCGATGACCGTCGTGTAGGACCAAAAACCCAGGTCTAACCGCGATGTTTCCAGCACCTCGATAGCTCCCTCGGGAACCCCGGCTTCTTCCCCGGCTTCTCGAAGTGCCGCCGCAATGGGTTCCTCCCCCATTTTGAGTGCGCCACCGGGAATACCCCAGGTGCCCCCGTGGTGGGACCACTCTGCGCGAAGCTGCAGCAAAATACCCAGCGGCGGGTGCAGGGCCACCAGGCCCGCAGCCCCAAATCGCCCCCAATATCTTTTGCCATCGGGGCCCTCCACCCACGCATCACCAGGATCTCTCAGGTGCTTTGGAGGTAAGGGCGGGGGTGTGATCGACACGATTACTTTTTCTTGCCCCGTCGTTCCCGCACACGCATGTTAATGACAATGGGAGAGCCTTCGAAACCGTAAACCTCTCGCAACCGACGAGAAATAAAGCGTCGGTATTGAGGGTCAAGGAACCCACTGGTGAACAAGACAAAGGTAGGGGGTCTGGTGGAAGCCTGCGTCCCAAACAAAATTCGAGGCTGTTTCCCTCCGCGCACAGGGTGCGGGTGCGCTGCCACCAACTCCGCCAAGAACGCGTTGAATTTACCGGTAGCGACTCGGGTATCCCATGATTCCAGAGCTACTTCGAGGGCAGGAACGAGTTTTTCCAAGTGTCGACCGGTGGTGGCAGAAATGTTGACGCGCGGCGCCCAAGCAACATGGGCAAGATCTTTCTCAATCTCCCGCTCGAGATATCTCCTGCGATCCTCGTCCAGGAGGTCCCACTTGTTGAATGCGAGGACTAACGCCCGCCCCGATTCCAAGACCAAATCAATAATGCGCACATCTTGTTCACTAATTGGTTCGGTCACATCAAGCAGCACTACTGCTACCTCGGCCTTTTCTAGGGCCGCTGTGGTGCGAAGGCTGGCATAGAAGTCTGCGCCCTGCGCCATGTGGACGCGGCGCCTAATACCCGCGGTATCGACAAATCGCCACATTTTGCCAGCCAATTCGACCATTTCATCGACCGGATCCCGGGTGGTACCCGCAAGTTCATTCACGACCACACGCTCAGATCCCGCAGCCTTGTTCAACAAGCTTGATTTGCCCACATTGGGTCGACCCAACAACGCAACGCGTCGCGGTCCGCCGATTTCGACTTTAGCCGCAGCTGACTCATCGGGTAAGCGAGCGATCACGTGATCCAATAAGTCGGCAACCCCGCGACCATGAAGCGCGGACACTGGCCAGGGCTCCCCCAGGCCGAGGTTCCACAGCGCCGCTGCACCAGGTTCTTGGCGGGCATCATCGACTTTGTTGGCAACCAAGACCACGGGCTTGTTGGTTTGGCGCAAGAGTTTCACCACCTGCTCATCAGTGGCTGTCGCGCCCACCGTAGAATCCACGACAAACAAAATGGCGTCAGCTAGATCAATGGCGACCTCGGCCTGCATCGCCACAGATTTGGCTATGCCTTTAGCGTCGGGCTCCCATCCACCGGTATCCATCAACGTAAAGGACGTGGTGTTCCACAGCGCCTTGTACGTGACGCGGTCCCGTGTCACGCCGGGGGTGTCTTGCACCACTGCTTCACGACGGCCAAGGATTCTGTTGACGAGGGCTGATTTACCTACATTGGGGCGACCCACCACGGCTAAGACCGGCAGAGCTTTGCCATAGGTAATAGGAGAGTCATCGTCTCCATACGCATCGAGAACGTCGCGGTCGTCGTCTTCTAGTTCGTACTCTTCCAGACCTGCCAACAACGCTTGAGCGCGCCGATCTCCCTCTTCGTCATCCACGGATTCAACCCGCTCGACGAAAGCTGGATCTGGCTCAATGGCGTCGTCGTCGGACCATTCTTCGGTGTTATCGGGCACTAGTGAGGCCTGTCTGGTTGTGGATGATCTCGAGCATTGCCTCCACGGTTTCCTCCAGATTGAGAGGCCCAGAATCTAGGACACTCACCCCCGGAGCAGCATTCATGAAATCAACGACGGTTTGGTCTTTGCGGTCTCGATCTTTGAGCGCTTGAGCGATAGGAGCAGATATCCTGCCGCCCATTTCTGCTTCACGACGTTGGATGCGCACTTCCTCGGCAGCAGTAAGCAACACCCGCACATCGGCGTCGGGAGCAACGACCGTGGTGATGTCGCGTCCTTCCATAATGATGCCGGGGTTGGCGCACTGAGCAATAACGGTTCTAAAGTGCTCGACCAAGTCTTTTCTCACCTGCGGGTGCTGGGCTATGGCAGAAACGGTTCCCGAAACATCACTGCCCCGAATCGCCTGGGTGACATCGGTGCCATCGACATGGAAAAATTGATTCGTGGGGTCCTCTGACGCCACGTAAGACATCGCATGGTGAATAGCAACCACCGCTGCTTCATCGCTCACATCGATGCCCGCAGCCCGGGCTGCCCACGCAAGGGCTCGGTAGGCGGCACCGGTGTCGTAATAGCTAAATCCCAGCTGTGTTGCCACAGCTTTAGACACACTCGACTTACCACTACCCGCGGGCCCATCAATGGCAACAACGATTACTGAATTCATGCGTTTTCTCCTGCAATGCGCCAGCCACTGGCGACAAGCTTGTTTTCTACTTCCGAGACGACATCGTGTGCCAGCGTGAGATCCACAAAACCCACCTGAGCACCCGGGGAATGCTCTAAGCGAAGATCCTCAAGATTGACCGCCCAATCACCTAACTGGGTGAGCAAGCGAGCGAGCTGACCGGGGGTGTCATCGATGACGACCACCAGGGAGGCGTAGCTCGTGGAAACACCGTGTTTACCCGGCAAAGCGGAGACCCCTGAGACCCCAGCCTGCAAAGCATCGGCAATAACTTTTCGCGATCCCGGTTTCTCCAGCGCATCCAGAGCCTGAATCACCGTGTCCATGTCTTCACGAACGGCACGGAGTTGGTCGACAATCGCAGGTGCGTTCGCCGCCAGAATTTGCACCCACAGACCCGGATCGCTGGCCGCAATGCGGGTGACATCGCGCAGACCTGCGCCGGCCAAGGCCAGCGTGGACTCCGTGGCGCCACTCAACCTTGCTGCCGCCAAAGAGGCCACGACTTGGGGTAGATGCGATACCAGGGCGACCGCTTCATCATGGTCGTGAGCGTTCATCTGGATCGCAATGCCACCCAAGCTGGTCACAAATTCTTCGATCAGTGAGCTGTGAGCTGTGTCGGATTCGCAAATCACCCAGGGTCGCGCAGTAAAGAGATCGCTTCTCGCGGAGACCGCTCCGCCACGCTCTCGCCCTGCCATAGGGTGGGTGCCCACGTATCGCGAGGCGTCCTCGAGATGGGATGCGACCTCCACTGCAATCTGTTGCTTGACACTGGCAACATCGATCACCATCGCCTGCGGGAAAGCGCTCAGCTGCTCGAGCACCACCTTGGCCACAACATCGGGTGGCGTTGCGACAATAACAAGCTCAGGATCACTCTCGGGTGCCTCCGCAGAATTCCCGCGTTGGTGTCCCGCACCATAATCGAGGGCCAAGGCAAGCGAGGACGGTGACGAGTCCTCTAAGGTAACCCTCACCCCTTGGTGAGACAACGCAAGGCCAATACTGGTGCCGACAAGCCCAGTACCCACAATATGAACACGGGAAAAAGGCGCGTTAGTCATCTCTGTCATCGCCTTGCTCCTTGATGAATACCTGGTCTCGGTATGCCATCGTCAATAGATTGGTAACTTCCACCCTAGTGAGGTCTCGCCAGGCACCAGGCTTCAAGCCACCCAGATGCAGCGGGCCAAACTGGCGGCGGTGTAAATCTTTGACGGGGTGGCCGATTGCTTTGAGCATCCTGCGCACCACACGATTCTTACCCGAATGCAGCACCAGCTCCACGATGCTCATCCCTCGCCTGGGCTCGCCCATGATTTTGGCTTTATCAGCTCGGGCAATGCCATCCTCCAGCTCCACCCCAGCTAGCAGCAGGGCGATTTCACTGGGTGTGACGACGCCTGACACCGTAGCGGTGTAGACCTTGTCAATCTCAAAGGAGGGGTGAGCTAAGCGGTGGGTTACTTCGCCATCGTTGGTCAGCAACAGCAAACCGGACGTGTCGATATCTAATCGACCCACATTGAATACGCGATCACCAATGTCCTCGACATAGGCGCTGATATCGGGTCGGCCCTGCTCATCCGAGAGAGAACTCACCGTACCCACTGGTTTGTGCAACATCACGTAGCGGGCGTCCACTTTGAGATCCACCACGCTGCCATTGACGGAAATGATGTCGCGCAGAGCGTGAACCCGCATCCCCATTTCGGTGGCAATTTTTCCGTTGACACTGACTCGCCCCATTTGCATGAGTTGTTCCACTCGTCGTCGTGAGGCGACCCCCGCGCGCGCTAAAACCTTTTGTAAGCGCTCCCCATCAGGGTGTTCCTGCTCACTCTGCGTCATGAAAACCCTCCGCGCCGTCATCTAAGAGCGGCGAGAGAGGTGGCAAAGCATCCAAGGACTCCACACCTAACTCCTGGAGCAAGACATCGGTGGTGATATAAAAAATGGCGCCGGTTTCTGGATCCGTGTGAGATTCCTGAATGAGTCCGCGTCCCAACAGGGTGCGAATCACACTGTCGACGTTCACCGCACGAATAGCCGACACGTGCCCACGGGTGACCGGTTGCTTATAGGCAATGACGGCCAACGTTTCCAGCGCTGCCGGAGAAAGTTTGGCTGGTTGCTGCTGACTTATCGCATTCGCTACCACCTGGTCGTACGCTTCCCGGACATACATCCGCCAGCCACCACCCACTTCACGTAGTTCAAAGCCTCTCTGGGGTCCTTCGTGCTCGCCGTTGTAATCATCAACAAGCTCGCCCAGGGCGGACTTCACCTCAGCCACAGGGGCATCCAGGGAGCTTGCCAGCGTTACGACGCTCTGGGGCTCGTCTGCCACCATCATCACGGCCTCAATTTCGCGCAGGAGGTCGCGACGATGTGTGGCAGTGTCCCCCTGTGTTTCGGTCTTAGCGCTCATCGCGAGTCTCGCCTCCCCATTCCTCGCCCAAATGAGCAAGATTTTCATCCCCAAAGTCTTGAGCAACCCATTTCAGGGTCAACTCCCCCAGAGGTTCTAGTTGTTCAAATGTCAGCGCTGCTTCCCGATACAGCTCTAACACCGCGAGAAAGCGCGCCACAATGACGCCACGCTCCGTGACACCGGCAATCAGAGAGCGAAAACTGACCGGTTTTCCCACTTTGAGCAGTGAAATAACGTGGGCTGCCTGCTCACGAATACTGACCAGTGGGGCGTGGAGGTGGTCCAAGCCCAATATCGGTAATTCTTTGGGCGCCATGGCCACCAGGGCCAGTGCGTGAAAATCTTCAACACTCAGAGTCCATTTAAGCTCCGGCACGCTCTCGACAAACTTATTTTCCAGGGGGACCAGGCGAGCGTGTCGGGTACTCTCGCGCTCCAGAGCCTCGCTAAACCAGGTCGAGACTTCTTTGAACGCTCGATACTGCAACAAACGGGCGAAGAGTAGATCTCGGGCTTCGAGTAGCGCCACGTCTTCGGCATCCACGAATTCACCGTGGGGAAGCAATCCCACAATTTTCATATCCAGCAGGGTTGCCGCCACCACCAGGAACTCGCTGGCCGCGTCCAGTTCGGCTGTGCCCTCTAAATCTTTGACGTAACTGAGGAACTCATCGGTCACAGCACCCAGAGAAACCTCGGTGATATCAAGCTCACGCTTTCCAATTAGCGAAAGGAGAAGGTCGAAAGGCCCATCAAAGTTGGCAAGGCTGACTTGAAAACCACTATCACTGAGATGGTTTTCGGAATCTAGCCTCTGGAGCGTCTCAGGCGATGGCGCCACGGGCGACGAGCTCTCTAGCCAGCTGACGATAGGTCTGCGCGCTGGAATGGGCGGGGGCAAATTCGGTAATCGGAACAGCGGCCACCGACGCATCCGGGAACTTCACTGTTCTTCCGATCACAGTGTCCAACACGGTGTCCCCAAATGCTTCCACCACGCGTTCCATGACTTCCTTAGCATGCAGGGTTCGCGCGTCATACATCGTGGCGACAATCCCATCCACCCGGATCGATGGGTTCAAGCGATCGCGCACTTTTTCAATGGTTTCGATCAAGAGCGCGACTCCACGCAGCGCAAAGTACTCGGTTTCTAAGGGGATGAGCACGCCGTGGGCCGCAGTAAGGGCGTTCACGGTCAGCAGGCCCAGAGAGGGCTGGCAATCAATCAGAACCACGTCATAGTCGTTGAGGACGGGTTTGAGAACTCTGGCGAGGATTTGTTCACGGGAAATTTCCCCGACCAGGTGAACCTCAGCGGCCGAGAGGTCGATATTGGCAGGGATGACGTGAATACCGGGAATCTTGGTGGGTTGGATGGCCTTGCGAACATCTTTTTCCCGACCCAGTAGCAGGTCATAGATCGTGACCGCATCATGGGTATTGATACCCAAACCAGCCGAGAGCGCTCCTTGGGGATCAAAATCGACCATCAAGACATGGCGACCATATTCCGCGAGGGCGCCACCGAGGCTGATAGTGGTGGTTGTTTTACCCACACCACCTTTTTGATTACACAGGGCAATAACCCGGGCTGGGCCATGGGATTTCAGTGCAGGTGGAACCGGAAATTCGCGCACCGGACGACCGGTGGGTCCCAAAGTCTTTACTGCATCGGCCATAGCTGAAGTCTATCGCGATGGTGTGTGCTGATTTATCTGGCCCGGGGATGAGCGCTGTGATAAACCTCGCGCAACGTATCGATCGTTACCTTCGTGTAAATCTGGGTCGTAGACACTGAAGCGTGGCCCAGTAACTCCTGAACCACCCGAATATCAGCCCCTCCACTAAGCACATGGGTGGCAAAAGAATGCCGCAGGGTATGCGGAGACACTAATCCCTCGAGATCAGCGCGCTTAGCCGCAGATTGCAAAATAAGCCAGGCACTTTGACGCGATAGCGCAGCTCCGCGCACACCCAAAAACACTACGGGGCTTTGTCGTTTCTGGTGCATAGCCATCAGGGGTCTCGCCCGTGTGAGGTAGGCATCAAGGGCGGCCCTCGCATAAGACCCAATCGGCACAATGCGTTGTTTCTGGCCTTTTCCGGTGACCTTGACAGTCGCACCAGAGCGCCCCGTGTCATCGACTACGTCATCAATCACCAGAGAAAGTGCTTCAGAAATCCTGGCACCTGACGCGTATAAAAACTCCAACAGCGCTCGGTCTCGCAGCGCCGCTGGGTCATCTCCGATGACCGAATCCACCAACGCCTGCGCCTGGGTGACACTCAGCGCCTTGGGCAATCGTGCCGGCAGAGACGGTGGCCTGATATCGCTACTGGGATCGAGAGTAACAACATGTTCTTCCACCAGATAACGGTGAAAGTTCTTGATACTGGAGAGCTTCCTCGCCACGGTGGTGGCCACCCCTCGCAGTGATGCGACATAGTCGCGGACCAGGTCGGGGGTGATGCCCGATGGGCTCACGACCCCTTGGGTGTAGAGAAACTCACAGTAGCGCTCGAGATCGCTTCGATACGCACTGACGGTATTGGCCGATCTCCCCCGCTCCAGGGTGACATAGCGAATATAGCGAGCAAGCTCCCGCTCGAGATCGCTCAGCGGTCTAGGTGACTCGGATTTAGGCTCGAGCGACATAAGCGGCAAGCAATGCGGTCACAGCAATCTGGTTTTTGATTTTCCCCGTAATGGCTGCCTCAACGGCAGTTGCAAGGGGAACAAAGCGCATTTCGAGATCGGCTTCCTCGCCGGTGCGCACATAATCGTGTTCTTTGGCCGAGAGGCCGGTGGCGACATAAATATGAATGAACTCATTCGAACCACCCGGGGTGGTATTGAGAGTGGTGAGAAACTCCCAGTGCGACGCTTCCAGGTCGGCTTCTTCCAGCAGTTCGCGCTTCCCGCACTCCAGCGGGTCTTCGCCTGGAATATCCAATAAACCAGCCGGTATTTCCCAATTAATCGTGCGAATAGCGTGACGATATTGGCGAATCATCATGACTTCGTCGTGTTCGTTCAGGGCAACGATGGCTACCGCACCGGTGTGGTCAACGTAATCACGCGAGAGAACTTCGTCGTGATAATCAAAGGTGTCTCGCACCACGTTCCAGATTGCACCCTCATAGACCAGCTCGGTGTGTGACACCGGCAAAGCAAGAGGCTCATCCTCTGGCACGAAGGCCGCCATGGTTAGTTGGCCTGGTCGGACACGGCAAAGAGTGCCGAGGAATCGTGCCGCTCGAGCGCAGCCGCCACGAGACCGGCAAAAAGCGGATGAGCACGATTAGGCCTGGATCGAAGCTCTGGGTGAGCCTGGGTTGCCACATAGAACGGGTGAACGTCCTTGGGTAACTCCACAAATTCCACGAGGAACCCATCTGGTGATGTTCCAGAGAACACCAAGCCAGCCGCCGCAATCTGCTCGCGGTACGCGTTATTTACCTCAAAGCGGTGACGGTGGCGCTCCTCAATGGAATCAGCCCCATACAAGCCCGCCACAATGGATCCCTTGGTCAGGGAAGCTTCATAAAGGCCAAGCCTCATCGTTCCGCCTAAGTCACCGTTACCGGAGACGATATCGACCTGCTGCTCCATGGTCGCAATCACCGGATGCGCACACTCGGGGTCAAATTCACTACTGGAAGCTCCTGCAAGACCGGCGACATTGCGGGCGTATTCAATCACCATGCACTGCAAGCCAAGACACAGGCCCAAGGTGGGGATGTTGTTTTCTCGGGCGTAGGTCAAGGCACCCACTTTGCCTTCAATGCCTCGAATCCCAAACCCGCCAGGGACACAAATCCCATCCACATCGCCCAGTGCTTTTTCGGCACCCTCCGGGGTGTCGCACTCATCACTGGCAATCCATTTCAGCTCGACCTTGGTCGAGTGAGCGAACCCACCGGATCGGATAGCTTCACTCACCGAGAGGTAGGCATCAGGCAAATCAATGTATTTACCTACGACACCGATGGTGACGTGGTGTTGGGGGTGATGCACGGCATCAAGTAAGTCTTTCCACCCATCCCAGACCATTTCTCCAGCGGTCATATCCAGGTGGTCGATGATGTAGTCATCAAGGTCTTGGCTGTGCAGCAACGAAGGGATGTCATAGATGCTTCCCACATCAACCGCATTGACGACCGCTGCTTCATCGACATCACACATCAGAGCAATCTTGCGCCGATTAGCGGCCTCCACCGGGCGATCACTTCGCAGCACCAACGCATCGGGTTGAATACCGATCGAGCGCAGCATCGCCACCGAGTGTTGGGTGGGCTTAGTTTTCTGCTCGCCCGATGCGCCCATGTAGGGAACGAGCGAAACGTGGACAAAGAACACGTTGCTGCGGCCCAACTCATGACGAATTTGACGAGCTGCCTCAATAAAAGGCTGGCTCTCAATATCGCCCACCGTGCCACCAATTTCCGTGATGATCACATCGGGGCGAGGGTCCTGGTGAGCCTGGAGTCGCATCCGTCGCTTAATTTCATCCGTGATGTGCGGGATGACCTGAACGGTGTCACCCAGGTATTCGCCACGGCGTTCTTTGGAAATAACTTCTTGATAGACCTGACCCGTTGTGACGTTGGCCGCCTGGCTGAGATTCACATCCAAGAAGCGTTCGTAGTGGCCAATATCTAAGTCGGTTTCGGCGCCATCGTCGGTGACAAACACTTCACCGTGTTGGAAAGGATTCATGGTGCCAGGATCCACGTTCAAATAGGGATCCAACTTCTGCATCACCACATGAAGTCCACGACCAGAGAGAAGGTTGCCTAGCGAGGCTGCGGTCAAACCTTTTCCGAGAGAGGAGACCACCCCACCAGTCACAAAAATGTGTTTGGTGAGTTTAGATTCTTGGTCTACCTGGTTCTTCCCCACGGAGTTCAAGAGTAACTGGTTAGACCCAGTCCTAGCGACGACTCACCGAATGAGTTTTCTCAATCAGCTCTCGAGCATGAGAAAGTGCGGTTTGAGAGTCCTCCATGCCACCGAGCATCCGCGCCAGTTCCGATACCCGCTCTTCACCCTCGAGCACGGCAACACTGGACGTGGTCACTTCACCCAAGGTGTCCTTGACGACCCGGAGGTGATTATTGGCAAACGCTGCCACTTGGGCCAGGTGTGTGACCACAATCACCTGGGACGTATGCGAGAGCGCATCGAGCCTGCGGCCAATTTCTAGCGCACTGGCACCGCCCACCCCCGCGTCAACTTCATCAAACACAAAGGTGGGTACCGGATCAGAGCCAGCGATGACAACTTCCAAGGCCAACATCACCCGCGAGAGCTCACCACCGGAGGCCCCTTTGCCCAACGCCACAGGATCTGCACCCTGATGAGCAGCTAAGAGTAGTTGCACCTGATCCGCCCCGTGAGCGTGAAGAACATCCTCGGTGATGACACGAACATGCAGGGAAGCTGTGGGCATCGCTAACGCAGCGAGCTCCTGGGTCACAGCGCTAGAGAGGGTCTCCCCCGCTCTCGAGCGCATCTCCGAGAGCTGAGCAGCGAGCTTCTGCGCCCGCTGGTGCGCATCCTCCACCTGGTCATCCAGCGTTTCAAGCGCTTCACTATCTTGATCGAGCTCTAAAAGCCGGTCGCTACCGCTTCGTTGATATTCCACGACGTCATCCAGGGTGGGGCCATATCGTCGCATGAGAGCCGTAATGGCCGATAAACGCTCGTGAGTTTGCTCAAGGGACATCGCACCATCGGAATCAAGGCCGGCGAGATAACCAGCAATAGCACCCGCCGTTTCCCGAAGTTGATATGAGGCATCAGCAAGTTGTGTGCGCAGCGGCTCAAGGCTTTGATCGAAACTCACCACGCGATCCAGCGCCTTCAGTGCTTGATCCACCAGGGATTGAGCATCCACGGGGTCCAACGACGATTCATCCGCTGCCAAGGCTTGTTTAGCCATCGCGGCGGCCTGGCGCAGATCCTCTTGGTTGGTCAACCGAGTCACGGTATCGCTAAGACTTTTATCCTCACCGCTGAGCGGCGCGATGGCCTCGATTTCTGCCAGGGCACGGCGCACCTCTTCGGCCTCCGTGGCGCGTGCATCACTCTGGGTGCGCAAGCGATCGCGTCGCTCGCTCAGGGAAACGAAGTCTGCAAAAGCTTCCTGATATTGATCGAGCACGCGCGCAAGCTCTGGACCAGCAAAACGATCCAGGGCTTCCCGCTGAGCAGTTTCTGATTTCAAACGGATTTGATCACTTTGTCCGTGAATGACAACCAAGTGCTCAGCCAACTCCGACAAGGCAGACACGGGAGCACTTCGGCCCCCCACGAGTGCGCGCGATCGACCTTCCGAGTGAACCTCCCTGGCTAAGACCAGCTCGCCATCGTCGATCGCAGCACCCAGTTCTGAGGCTCGCTCCATTACGTCTGGTTCATTTCCCACCGAAAAACGCCCCTCGACCCAGGTCGAAGATTTCCCCTGGCGAACCCTGGTGGCATCTGCCCGAGAACCGAGCAATAACCCCAGTGCGGTCACCACCATCGTCTTGCCAGCGCCTGTCTCGCCCGTGACCACCGTGAGGCCTGGGCCCAGGGGTAATCGGGCTTCACTGATCACACCGAGATCAGTAATGGTGATGTCGATAATCACGCGCTACCCCTTCCCCGGCCCCCGCCAGCCCGTTACTGGCAAGGAAAATTTCTGCACTAAACGATCGGTAAACGGACCCGAATGCAACCGTGCCAAACGCACCGGATCTTTGCTTCGTCTGGCTTCGACACGAGCCCCCGGGGCAATATCAATTCCTCGTCGGCCATCGCACCACAATACGGCGGATGCTTGCGAGCGCTCCAACAGTTCCACAGCCATCACCGAATCAGGGCCCACCACGAGTGGCCTGGCGAAGAGGGCGTGAGCAGACAGGGGAACCATCAACAGTGCCTCTACTCCCGGCCACACCACAGGCCCCCCTGCGGAAAAGGAATACGCCGTTGAACCGGTGGGGGTGGCCATCACCACTCCATCGGCGCCAAAAGTAGAGATAGGACGCGAGTCCACTTCTAAGGCCACTTCGATCATGCGTGCCCGCGATGCCTTCTCGATGGTCGCTTCGTTGATCGCAAAGGTGCTAAAAATTTCTTTGCCGCCCTCGAATACGGCGACATCCAACACGAGACGGGATTCCACTTCATACTCACCAGCGAGGGCTTGAGCGATAGTCCACGTGAGGTCATCACGTTCACTTTCGGCCAAAAAGCCCACATGTCCAAGGTTGACGCCCAAGAGTGGGGCAGGTGATCCCCGAGTGAGCTCGGCAGCGCCCAAAATAGTGCCATCTCCACCCAGGACAATGGTGAGCTCAAGATCAGCAAGCGATACCTGGTCGCCCAGGGTGAGAAAATCACCCTCCAGGTGTTGGGCCAGTGACTCTTGTTGGCTGGGGGCTAATACCGGAGTGAGACCAGCCGCGTGAAGTGCGCGGCACACTTCCCCCGCCACCGCCACAGCATCGCTTCGCCCGGTGTGGGCGAGCACGAGCATGTGCCGAGTCTTCATGTCACTACCTTCAAGTTAGGGATGCGTCAGCAAGTGAACCTGCTGTGACCATTGTGGCGGATTCCGCCCGAGTGTGGGGCTCAGCCAACACAGGTACTCCTGATTGCCCCCTTCGCCCGTGATGGGCGAGGCCATCACACCGTGGCACGAGAGCCCCTGGGTTGCCGCGTGTTCGAGAACTGACATCACTGCCGCCTCGTGGTCATCGCGGTCATAAACCAAACCCCCCTGAACTTTGGTGCGCCCCACCTCAAATTGCGGCTTCACCAACACAATCCACCCTGCGTCGCCAATCGCTGCTCGAACGGGGGCAATAATCTGCGTCAGGGACACAAAACTCAGATCCGCAACCACCCACTGCGGAGACACTCCCACTTGTTCCTGCCACCAGGTAGCGTCCATCAAACGAGCGTTGATTCCTTCAAAGGATTCCACTCGCGAATCCGCGGCCAAGCGGGGATGTAGCTGACCATGCCCCACATCCAACGCTATGACCCTGGTCGCACCGTTATCCAGCGCAACTTGGGTGAATCCACCTGTGGAGGCTCCAAGGTCTAACACGCAGCATCCCTCTAACTCAAGGTTCCATTGCTCCAGAGCCGCCTTGAGTTTGTGGGCGCCGCGCCCCACATAATCAGCGCCACCGTCACGAGTGAGAACGTCGTCGTCGCTGACCTTGTGCGACACACTCAGCACTAGCTGGCCATTAACACGAACATCACCGGCGCGAATACGTCGTTGGGCCTTAGTGCGGGTTTCTGCCAAACCCCGGGATACCACGGCGGTATCCAAGCGTTGCTTGGTCACGGGGAATCGGGGGAATCCAACATGTCCTTAACCTTGTCAAATACCGCACCCAATTCATCAGCGCGCTCCGCCAAGGGCAAAGCAGCAATGCGCTCGAGTTCTGCTGAGAAATCTTCCATGGGTGCGTTAGTCATGCCTTCGAATATATCTGGGGATCGACATCTAAACCGAAAATCTTCAAACCCGAATCGTGAATAATGGTCGCACCAGCTCTGACTAAATCAATATCGGCGCCTTTTCTCGCCACCCGAACCACGTTGTCCTTACGGCGCACCACGGCCTTGCCCACTTCCACAGTGATGACACCGTCACTGTCTTCGGTGGTAACACTCACGGGATAGGGCTTGTGGAGGTCACGAAGGTCTTCCAAGACAAAATCTGGTCGCATGCTGGCATCACAGGCGAGCAAAGTCTTAGCGGTGTCGATGCCCGTGAGGACTAATGCAGAAGCCATGCCCGCTCGCCGCGCACCCAGAATGTCCGTATCTAACCGGTCGCCAATCATGAGTGCCCCGCCGTGGTGGGTAAAGCGCTCCTGCGCCACATCAAAGATTTCTTTTTCGGGCTTCCCCGCGAACGTTGCCAGGCGCCCCACCGCTAGGTGCACGGCAGAAACCAACGCACCATTTCCTGGGGCAATGCCCCCTTCCAAGGGAATGGTCCAATCTGTGTTGGTAGCCACCCAGGGAATATCACTGCGCTGCAAAGCAAACGATGCTTGAGCAAGATCGCCCCACGCAACCTCGGGGGAAAAACCCTGGACTACCGCATCGGGCCTGTCATCAGCACTTCGGGTAATCCGAAACCCACAACGTTCCACTTCCTCGCTAAGACCCTTGCCCCCGACCACCAACACCAGTGAACCCGCTGGAATAAGGCGCGCCAGCAGGCGAAGTGCCGCTTGCGGCGAGGTGACCACGTCGTGGGCTTCGGTGGGTAAACCCAGGGAAGTAATGTGAGCGGCAACCTCGCTGGGTGTGCGCGAGGCGTTATTGGTCACATACCCAAGCTGAGCCGACTTCGCTGCCTTAGACAGCGATTCGATGGCATGAGCAATGGGATGGGGACCTTGATACAACACCCCATCAAGGTCAGCCAGTATCAGGTCAATGCCCGAAAGCGGAGTGGCCTTCGCCATTACGGACCATCCACCGGCATTTCGAGGGGTTCTTCCATCACCACAACGGTGTCCTCCTCGGCCTCGTCCCCGCGAGCATCAGCCAGGGCCGCTGCGGCGATATCCGCCCGCTTGCCCCAGATTTCAGCTTCTTCTAAGCGTCCTAGCTCCTCCAACACGATGGCATAGGAATCAAACAGCGCAGGAGAAAAAGAATAGGCAAGATCGGGTTTGAGCTGAGGGATTTCTAACTCTCCCAATGCCAGGTCAGCTCGTCCCATATCCAAGCGTGCACCCGAGCGCGCAATCGCTAGCTCCACTTGAACAGCAACTGGCAGCGTGGAGCGGTCAACATCAGCAGCTAATTCCAAGGCCCGATCCGGACGCCCCAGACCTCTCTCACAATCGACCATGAGGGGCAATTGTTCGTGAGAACCCGAGAGCCTTCGATAGGTGCGAAGCTCTCGCAGAGCAAGAGCAAAATTCCCGGTCAAATAACTGGTAATTCCGACTGTTTCGCGCACGACTGGCACTCGACCAGCGCGTCGAGCTGCTGCCAAGGCATGACGGTGGGCCCGCTCAGGGTCGTCATCCACGACGCGAGAAGCCATGACCAAATGCCCAGCAACCCATTCCGCGTTTTCTTTCGTTAACGCCTTCAGCTCACGCCAAGCGGCTTTGTCTAATTCCGAGGGAGTAACATCCTCATCCACTACGGGATCGTCATGGCGCGGAGCATTCTCGTCATTCTCGCGCCGATCACTGCGTTGCTCACGCGGTGGACGATCTGACCAAGGCCGATCCCCGCCGGACCTCTCGGTACCAGGCCTGTCAGACCTGGGCCTATCAGTCCTGGGTCGATCCGTTCGTGGCCGATCCGTCCTGGGCCGATCCGTCCTGGGTCTCTCAGACCTGGGACGATCGGAACCAGGCTTGTCGAAACTACGACGTTCGCCCTGTGGCCTCTCGGAACCAGGGCGATCAGAGCGTGAGCGATCCGAGCGCGGTCGCTCATCGCGGGAGGGGCGACCCCAGCTTCGCTCTGCCCGAGGCTGGTCGCGCCTATTCTGATCGCTTCCAGAGCCTTCCCTGGAGCTTCGATCGCTGCGAGGCCGGTCATCTCGACGGCGATCACCGCTGACAAAGGACCCCCTGGGCCTCTCTGTCCCACCCTCACGCGGAGGCCTAGCGCCTGAGCGAGGGGCATCGGATCGAGAACTATCGCCGCGAGAAGAATCCCCACGCGAACGACCGCTCCCGCCTCCCTGCGAAGAAGGTTTCCGGGGTCCCCGATTCTTGCCAGGGTCACCTGGGCGCCCGGATCGCTCCGGTTTGCTCGGTCTGTCGTTGTCTGTCATCGATGTCCTTGTTAACGCAAAATGGCCACCCTTGCGGGTGGCCATTTCACAAAGAAGTCCGGCGGTGTCCTACTCTCCCACGAGGTCCCCCTCGCAGTACCATCGGCGCTGAAGGTCTTAGCTTCCGGGTTC
>Ga0209251_1001574_pt1 | contig 17045 bp, 13 predicted proteins | sample SaaInlV_100m_DNA_6_FD_184665 | JGI IMG/M metagenome (GOLD analysis project Ga0209251, IMG submission 184665) | Marine microbial communities from expanding oxygen minimum zones in the Saanich Inlet - Saanich Inlet SI073_LV_10m_DNA (SPAdes) (version 2) | ecosystem: Environmental > Aquatic > Marine... | reverse complement strand
CGATATAATCCCGTTTTATGTTTCAACAAATGATTACCGCAGTGTTTATTTGTATATACCATCCAATATGGCACAACATCTCGGCTATTTGCAATATCGGGTTCAAAATGCTGTGTGAATTTCAATAATTGTTTGAATGTCCGATTGGTAACGAGTTTCTTCTCTTCATATTCAAAATTTTCGTTTACATTAATAATTGCTCTATAAATACTCGTTGTTTCAAGTGAATTATTTTTATCATAAACAAACTCAAAACATACACCCAGGCGATCTTTATCCTTCTGTAGGGAACAAATACTATCACTTAACATTGTAGGCAACATCGGACGTCGTTTATCTGGTAAATAGATAGTTGATACGCGCTCACTGAATGATTTCCACAAATCCAAATAATCAATAATATCAACCACATCACTAATATATACAAACATCGTTGTGTGTGTTTCAGTAACTTCAACGCAAAAAGCATCATCAAAATCCGTGCTATTTGGAGGATCAATCGAAAATACATACTTATTGCGATGGTCTTTAAAGTCGTGTTTATTCTGAATCTGATGGATAATATCATTTTCTTTTTTCAGAGCATTCTTAACATCTTTATTGAATGAACTAATAGACATATGTAAATTATTACAATAGAGTTGGTATTCATAAAAATTTTCCAAAACATCAACATCTCCAATATTCTCAATCAGCACACCATAAGGATGTTTTTCATTCCAATGATTATACTTGAATACCACATATTTATCCTTGTAATCTTTATTGAAATTTGATTTGATTTCATATGGCACAAGAAAGTGGGGAAGGCGACGGTCATCAGGTATACATTTATACAATAGACGTTTTCCCAATCTTCCATATGTTTTGTTTCCATTCAACAAAATAACGCCCGGAATCTGATTTTCACGGTAATATGAACGCTGAATAGACACTTCCCCGTCTACGATGTCAATATAGTCACGTGTAAATAACTTATTATTTACAGGTGAAATCATATCTAGTGTTTCATTTCCATTAATTGTATTTCCTGTGAGTGGGTCTATAAAATGCCAATTGTCATAATTATTATCATCTATTAATATTTTATACGACATATGCTGTGCTAACTATAATATAATATAATCTTTATATTTGTTAATAAAAAGGATTAGAGATATAATAATCTATACTATTACATACATATGAAAACATTAAAAATAACAAGCAAAAACAAGAACGCAATATATCTTATTATTGTGGAATCACCGTCCAAATGTGCGAAGATTGAAGGATTTCTAGGTTCCCAATACATGTGTATTGCTTCTATGGGACATCTGCGTCAAATTAATGGATTAAAAAGTATTGATACGAAAAATGACTACAAGGTGACATATGAAAATGTAGATAGTAAAGAGAATTATATAAAGGATATGAAACGGGTTATTCGGAATTTCAATAAAGAGCGAATATATATAGCAACGGATGATGATCGTGAAGGCGAAGCGATTGGGTGGCATATATGCGATATGTTTGAGCTCGATGTAAAAAGCACGCATCGTATCATTTTCCACGAAATTACAAAAAACGCAATTGTAAAATCAATATCTCAACCAACATTATTGGATATGGCGAAAGTCAATTCCGCGATTTCGCGACAGGTTCTTGATTTAATTGTAGGGTATCGCATTTCACCATTATTATGGAAACACATATATAATGATAAGAATAATGCATTATCAGCGGGACGGTGTCAAACACCTTGTCTTGGGTTAGTATATGATAATAATAAGATTGACCGTAGTTCTCTGCAAACACTTCATAAGATAAAGGGAACGTTTACAAATAAAAATATTGATTTTGTATTAGATAAACATATTGAGGATGTTGATGTTCTCAACACTTTCTTTGAAAACTCCAAAAAACATATCCATAAGATGAAGTTAGGGAAAAAAGGACAAAGAAATCTAAGTGCTCCCAAGCCGTTCAATACGTCAAAACTAATTCAACAATGTAGTAACACTATTGGAATAGGTTCAGGACACGTAATGAAATTATGTCAAGACTTGTATCAAGGTGGATATATTACGTATATGAGAACCGAAAGCAAATCATATTCAAGCGAATTTCTATCGAAAGCAAATGAGTATATTTCGTCAACCTATGGTTCCCAATATTATACACAAAATTCAAAAAATATAGAAAATGTCACGAAAAATGACCCACACGAGGCGGTTCGAGTAACAAATATCAATACATCAAAGTTGGATATACAACATAAGGATAACAAAATACATACTGTATACCACATTATATGGAAAAACACAGTTGAAAGTTGCATGTGTGATTATAGTTATCAGTATCAAGATTACTTGATTAACAGTCCGTTAGATACACATATGTATAAACATACAAACGAGGTTCCGATATTTATGGGTTGGAAAGTATTATCCAATAAAGAGAACCAAGACGACAACACTTTATTTCTAACCACACAAACAAAAAAGAAAAGTGTTCCATATGTCAAAATTGTCAACGAACTTACAACAACACGGTCCACGCCTTATTATAATGAAAGTTCTTTAATTCAGAAACTGGAAGAAATCGGTATTGGACGTCCTTCCACATTTGCATCTCTTGTAACGACATTAATTGATAGAAATTATGTAGAAAAAACCAATATAGGGCCTACGATATGTGAATATACTCAATATATTTTGAAAGATGATAATATCACAACAAATAATACAACAAAGGAATTATGCGGTGAAAAAAACAAATTAAAAATCACAAATCTGGGTATTATATGTTATGAATTTTTGGAAAAGCTATTTACACATCTGTTTTCGTATAACTATACATCCGAGATGGAAGAGAAATTGGATAAAGTGCATAGTGGAGAAATAAAAGAATGGCATACTATTTGTTCGGAATGTTACAAAGAAATTAGCGCCATAGTAAAAAACAACAAGAACATACAAAAGCACGGATTTAAGATAGAAGAAAATGTTTTTTTGTTATTTGAGAAATATGGACCTGTATTACGATACGATAACGATAATACGGAATCTACATATAAGAAGGTGAAGAAGGACATTACTATTGATATAAATAAATTGCGCGAAAACAAATACAATATTTCAGACCTTCTTGACGACAATGATGATACATTATTAGGATACTATAATAAGAATCCTATTTACATGAAACAAGGAAAATTCGGATACTATTTAGAATGTGGTTCGCAAAAAGAAAGTCTGCGGAATTATTGCGAAAACGTAGGGAAACTGACACAAGAAAATGTTATAAGTATATTAGAAGGAAATGCGAAAAATAAAAATATAGTTCGACAGATCACACAAAATCTATCGCTACGAAAAGGGAAATATGGTGTATATGCGTTTCACCAATCCCCAACTATGGTAAAACCAGTATTTTATAATATAAAAAAGCTGAAAGACGGGTTTTCAAATTACACGAATGATATGTTGATTGATTGGATTTGTGAAACATATAATGTCGATAAAAATTCTATATAATATATATATACACTATTTATATTATGGCACAAGACGAAGATGATTCTACAGAAACATCACAAACGATATATAGTGTCTTTATTTATGCACTGATGTATACTATAATATTCGTATATTTACAAGAAGATATTGGATATAATATAGTTTTATTATTATTAGTAATTATACACGTGTTATTTGGTAAGAAAACAAATGAAATAGTAACTAATGTAACATCCAAGAATAAAGATTTCAACTTTTTAACATCAATTATTCCTGTTATAGTAATAGGTTCTTTAATTGTTCGCACAATTTCATTGGCGTATTACACATTTGGATATGCAAACGCATCAATAAAATCATACAATTTAGGTGACAAATATGATCCACCTAAGAAATACAAGGTTCGCGAAGAAAATTATAAATTTTCATATTTTGTATCGACAATTTGTTTATTCATAATCTATTTCATCTATTTATTTTACGGAGACAACTTAGTAATTGAGTTAGAAGATTTTGATACAACAGATGTGTATTCAATTGTTGGCATGGTAGGTATAGGTATCTTAATGTTATACGACGTTGATTTCAACTCTTTATACCAACAATCTATCTATACAGTAATAACTATTATCGGTATTATGGTATTATTTTTAGTCGCGCCTGCTATACATCCTGATATTAATGGATATTTCATTCCTATTATATTTACAATTATAAGTGGTTTAATAGGATACTTTGTTGATTTGAGTAAAAATAGTGATATGGTAAACGAGGGACGCATATATGGTTCTCTTTCTGGTTTCTTATTTTCAATGATTGGTCCATATATTCCTATTGTAAAATATGCTTACTTGTTTGACACAAAGAGTGATGTAAGTATTTCTATGTTGGTAAAAACAATTTTAGGTTTTACAGGTGCTACAATGGTAACTACAACAGTATTCGAAATGATAGATGCGATTGAATATGAAAAATATCACAGCAAAATAAATAAGTACACACAAAAAGAAGAATCTGAAGATGATGTATTGGAGAGAAAACAAAACGAAATAATCAGCACCGTTATAAATATATTAATTTTTATATTATGCGTGATATTAATATTTGCGATATTACTTTATGCGATCGGTATAAGCGGTCAAAATGTAGTTATATCAGGTATATTTTCTCTATTATTAACATCGTATTTTTCATATAATTCGTTTATAAGTAGTATTATAGGGACCCAATAAAAATATTAACAGCAAATACAATATATAGATTAGAGTGTATATATTGTAAAATATGAAATATCATGAAACATATTTCCAGGATTATTTAAAACAAAAAAATAAATACAATATACACGATATAAGTAATGTGAGTTTATGTTCGGGAACCAATCCAGGAAATAATACTTTTATTAAACATACAATTATTTATGGACCGTGTGGTTCTGGAAAATACAGTGAATCATTACAGCTAATACAAAAATACAGTAAAACCCAACTTAAAACGGAAAAGAGGATGGAATATCAAACTGAAAAAGGAACATTTTTTTATAAAATGAGTGACATTCATTTTGAAATTGATATTGATTTATTAGGATGTAATGCGAAGCAAAATTTAACAGATATATTTATTCAAATAACAGAAATTGTAATATCACGCCCAAACAGAAAAGGAATCATATTATGTAAAAATTTCAATAAAATACACATTGAAGTAATAAATTTATTTTATAACTTTCTATACTACGAAAAGACGTGTAATATGCAGGATATAGAATTAAAATTTGTTATATTGACAAATACGGTGAGCTTTATTCCATATAATATATTGAATATTTGTGATATAAAATGTCTATATAAACCGAGTTCTGAAGATTATTCCAAATTATTAGAAGTCAACGCAAGTAATAGAGAACATCCAGATATAAGCGACTATGATTTTACAAATCTGAAAGAATTATATTACTACAACAAAATATCTGATAGTAGTTGCGATAATTTTGATACGATTACACGCAATATCATTGATTTTATCATTAAGTGTGATAGCAAAACAGATTTATGTGATTTTCGCGAAATATTATACGATATATTAACATATAATATAGATATTGAAGAATGTTATTACAGCGTATTATATCATTTTATTGAAAATAAGTTGATAAGTCAAAAAAATATGATAGACATCATCCAAAACATAAATAACAATATTAAGTATTATAATAATAATTACAGACCCATTTACCATATAGAAAGATTGTTTTATAATATATTAGTCAATTATCACAATGGAAATAAAAAGAGCACTCGAAGTGTTAGAACTCCATGAAAATGAATGTAACGAACATAATGTAAAAAAACAATATCGTCTGAAAGCATTAAAATATCATCCAGATAAATCAGGAAGTAATACAACAGAGCAGTTTCAAGAAATCCAAGAAGCATATGAATGTTTATTATCAAACCAAGATCATATTTCAAAGGATTATAACAGTTTATTCACAGACTTTCTACATTCTATAAACGAGAACGGTATTCTAAACAGTATATTCCAAACACTGCAAGATAAGTGCTTTGAAAATGTATATGAATATATATCACATAAATCTTTGGTGGATATCATTCACATCAAAACAATATTAAGTAATTACAAACATATTTTATGTGTACCCGACCACATATTATTTGTATTGGACGACGTGATACACAATAAAAAGAACAGTTTGAATTGCTATATACTTAACCCTTCTTTGGACGACTTGTTACAAGGGAATATATACAAATTAAGATTTGGGGATGAGGAAATATATGTGCCGTTGTGGTATAACATATTAGAGCATCAAGACAGTATCATTACTGTATGTGAGTTGCAAGAAAAAGAATATAATTACAGAATTGATGAATACAAAAATATACACATTGATTGTTTATACAGTATTGATACACTATTGAATAGTGATGAAATAACAAAGAAAATAACTGCAAATTATAGTATTACATTCAAACCGTCAGACTTGATTATTAAAAAAAATCAATTGTTGATTATAGAAAATGTGGGGATTCCGTATCCAGATAAAAATAACATTTATTCAGACAAGAATAGAAGTAATATCATTATTCATTTTTCAATTTATTAGCTACTACAACTTTTTTATTTTTCTTCAAATAAAAAAGTTTCCTTTTTTAGTTTTTCAAATTAGGTTAAATGGTTTATAATCAAGGGGTTTATAATCTACTTATGGTTTATGTGTTTTATAATCGTTTATTTATCTCAAATTAAGTCGCCTTCTTGCGAACAACACGCTTCTTTGGAGCATTTGGTGTCTTTACTGGCGTGGGAGGAGGCGTAGCAGGCCTTTCAGGCTCGGGTTCGTCCTCATCATCGCTGTCTTCAACTTCTGTGGTATTCGTAGCAACAACTTCCTCATCATCACTTGATGATGACTTGGATGTACTTGTATTCTTCTCTTCCTCAGAGAATGTCACGTGGCACTTTCCAAAGACAGTAGCATTCTCGGCAGGCTTGACACCACATTGGTTTACGCGCCATAGAAGACCCCAACCCTTTCCACCAATCCAAATACCGGTGCATTGAATGAGACACTTGACATCACTTCGGCTTGGAACAAAATCCATCGGAGTAGATGTTGAGTCATCGCAAGGGAATAGCTTCAATCCATCGCTGTTATAGACCTCAATACCCCAGTTATCAACAACTTCATCACCTTGCTTCTTCGTATACTTGGTAACCTTACATCTCATATTAGGAGCACGAGACGTATCAACGCGACCAGTTGCCTTGTCCTTGGGATATTTAAGGAAAGGGAAGAAGTTATGCTTAATCACGGCCGGGTCAAGTTGCTCTCCCCACCAAAGAACGGAGTTATCAACAGCATCAGCCAAGACTTGTGTCTCAAAATTCTTGAGCTTTTGTAGAAAGCTATCGGAATCATCAGTTCTGTATCCCTCACTCGGGAAAGACAAAGACATAGTGAACTTGTTATCCGATTCACCCTTCTCATTCACATAGTCAGTAATACCCCAAGTAGTAAGTTGAGGAGTAGATAGGTGAATGGCGCGATTAGTTTGCTTGCTAATCACATTAATTGTCTTGCCACCCTTGTCATTGACCTTGGGTGCCATATAGCGGACCTGGGAAGGATCCCAATCATTTACGTTCATCATCATAGCGGACATAGTAGTAGTAGTAGTGGTAGTGGTAGTAGTAGTAATACAACAATTTACATTAGATAGTAATGTAAATATTTGATTCAATTTTATGTTATCAATATTTAACATATGTAAAAAATGTGTGAAATTACCATTCAAAAATACAAAATATATTGCAAATATATATGAAACTACATAAAATTTACTATATTGGTATAGTAAATGAATAATGCACATGCTAAAAAAAAACTTGTAACATATCAAGTATATAATAATAAAGATGAACCACTACTATCAACTCTTAGATGTATTGACCTACGGCAAATAGCACGAGAAAATCGTATCAAAATTTCAGGTAAAAAGGCAGAATTAATAGAGCGCATATCAAATCATTTCATCAAATCAAAAAAATCTCAGAATATACAAACTATATTTCGTGGTTCAATTGTCAGATATTCTAAACACTTATCAGGGCCAGCATTATACAAGCGAAAAATATGTATAAACGATACAGATTTTATAACAATGGAAAACATTAATGAACTTGAATGGTATGATTTCTTTTCTTATAAGGACAACGACGACACCATTTATGGGTTCTCATTATTATCGTTTGTAAAATATATAAGTAGTTGCAATATAAATGTTTGTAATCCTTATAATCGGAATCCGATTGAGTATAATACCATTAAAAATGCGATTGATTTATTTCAAATAAACAAGGCAATTGTAGGGCGCTCTATATACAATATTACTGATATTCGTGTTCGTCTTCCCAATCCATATATTAATTATCATTTATCTTACATGTATTATCATCCACCATTATATTACAATATTCGTGCTACATCACAGGTTCGCAATCTATACAATAAAATGATTGAGTATCGGCATCTTACATTAAATCAGCGTATACAGAATATATTTATAGAATTTGATAGATTAGGAAACTATACACAGTCTCAATGGTTCACAGGGTTAACATTACACTGTTATCCTAAATTTCTAAGAATACTAAAGGATATTTGGAGATTTCGTGCGGATATTTCTTCGGAAACAAAACAAAAAATATGTAGTATTTACGACCCATTTCAATTAATATTAATATCAACTATTGATTCCATTACACAAAATCAGCAAGATTACTCACGTGGTATATCTCATATTAAATTGGTATGTGTAACATCTATGGAAACCTTGATATATACGGGTATTGATGAAGAACATTGTAAATTAGGGTCACTATATTGTTTAATGGCATTAACGCGAGTATGTCATAGTGCTCGTATTACAATGCCATGGTTATATGATGCTTATTAAAAACCTTCCTAAATATATATAATTATACCTATTATAACGAATAATTATATATTATTCTATAATTATTGCTGGATAAATGCTAATAATATAATATATTATAAAATGAATATAAAAAGAATACCTAATATAGTGTATATAAGATGGTTAGAACTTCCAAATCCGCCGCAACTACCGAAACTAAAGCTTCCCGTTCCAAGAAGGAATCCGCCCCTGCGCCCGCTCCTACACCTGCTGCCGAACCCGTAGTAGAAGCCGCCCCTGTTGCTGAGGCGACTGCTGAATCCTACACAGACAAGATGACAGAATTCAACGCCAAACTTCAACAACTCGGAAGCATCTTCACTTCCCTCAAAGCCGACTTCAAGACACTTCAAAAATCTGTTGAACGTGACATGAAGGCCGCCGTCAAAGCCGCCACCGCTCGCAAGAAGCGTGATATGAGTGATCGTCCCAAATCTGGCTTCGTCAAGCCTACCCGCATCAGTGATGAACTTGCCAAGTTCCTTAACAAGGAAGTCGGCACCGAAATGGCCCGCACAGAAGTAAGCAAAGAAATTAACCAATACGTTGTTGCCAACAACCTCCGCGACAAGAACAACGGTCGCATTATCCTTCCCGATAACAAGCTCGGCAAACTTCTCAAGGTAGGAAAGACTGATGAAGTAACCTACTTCAACCTTCAACGCTACCTCAAGCCCCACTTCATCAAGGCTGAACCCAGTGCGTAAATTTAGAAATTTTTAAACATTATAATAAGATATATTAGAACATATTTTATTATGAACGAACAGATTAGTGAGTATGTTAAACAGAGAGACCCATATGTATGTATATTAATACCTTGTTATAGTGGTAAATGTTGTATTGAATTCATAGAATCATTAACAAAAACGGTTGATTTATGTAAAATGAATAGAATTAGATGTAAATATTTGTTTCTAAAGGATGATAATTTAATTCATCGTGCACGGAATAATTTAGTAGCAAAGGCATTATCAATTGATGGGGTTACACATATAATGTTTATAAATGATAACGTAATATGGAATCCATTTGATATTTTCAAATTGTTACTATCAGATAAGTTTGTTGTTGGTGGTGCTTGTCCGAAAAAAAAAATCAACTGGGAAAATATTGTAACACATCCAAATTGTATTTCTGTGTTTAATGATAAAAATACAACATCCTTTTCGAACGAATTATTTTTACAGCATAAACTTTGCGAATACAATATTATCTTTGATAGCAATTCAAGTCTTAGCATCAATAAAAATTTAACCAAAGTAGATAAAATGTCTCTTGATTTCATTATGATTAAGCGCAACGTTTTTGATAAACTATTCATTGCTTATCCATCTACAAAATACATAGACGAAAACGATGTTTTGAGTGAACGTGAAAACGAGTTCGCTTATGTATTATTTGACACAGGTAAAGAAAAAAATACTATATTAACCGATTATGATGTATTTTGTAAACGATGGAAAAGTATTGGTGGCTCAATATGGTTGGACGTATCCATATTTTTGTCAATCACAGGAGATTATGTATATAATGGATGTTTTTATAATTCACTCATTTAAGAAGATAAATCCATATGGTGCCATCAATTCTTGTAAATCATTATATTTTACATTTCCACATAAATAAGATGATTCATTCAGATTATTTATATTCACATCAATAATATTATCCAATTTATATATTCGTTCGGTTTGATTGATACTATCAATATCATCCAAATGCCCGTTTTCAACTAACCATTTCTTAAAAGGTATATGTGTATGTTGTGATTGTTTATATTTATTATACCATTTCAAAGACTTATTAAAATCATTATCATTATCATTATTATAGTCATTTGTAGATATTATTAGTAACAAAGTGAATATATCCGGAGTTAACTGCAAATCAAATACAATACTTTCATAATTGTATATTGTAACCTCTTCTTTTAATAGATTGAGATTTCGCAAAATATTAGAACATCCATATGTAAACATATCCATGTCATCACTCAAACATCCATACGCAATATTTGATTTACAAAACTTGGCACATATTTCATCTGCTTCTCCAATAGCATCAATATACTTCACACCCAATGAATCCATAAGGTGTTTAGCAAATATAATCTGTTGTTTTTTGATACGAATGCATTGTTTTTTTACAGTATTCATTTGTAACATTATTTTCTTTCGCTCTTCTTCGCTATACTGAGATTCTAACAACTTCTTTGTAAGATCATCATACATCGTCTCAGCTTCATCCTTTTCTTTATTTCTTGTTTCAATAGTATTCCACTTTTCCTGTGGAGGTGTTCCATCAAATACAAACAACGCATTAATATTATATTTTTTAAACGTTGTAATTAATATATACAAATTTTCTGCCAATAATCCATCTCCTATGAATTTATACAGATAAATGCTTGTGTCTATCATTATTGTTTTATTTTTCAGTTTACTTAGATGCAACTGTTTTATTGACGCATTAGAACATTTATCAATTAAATACTTATTCAAATATCTTATTCCCATTGTTTTTTACTCTTATTAATATTATATAGAAACTGATACATATTCAATTTTATATTACATGAATGACAAGATAATACAATGCTTTAAAATACCCAAATTTTCATTTAAACCATTTCATATATCAAAAGAAAACAAATATTTTATTGAAACACTTTACTATTACTACAAAAGCGTAAATATACCCAAGTATGTAGAAAAATACAGGAAAACAGATAGTAGCGAATTTGGTATTTATTATCAGCACATCCCCGTGGATATTTTGAAATATATAAAAAAACAGCAATATGATAAGCATTTGATACAGTTTATTGTCAATAAACGACGTATTTCCATCCATTTCTTTACAAAAAGCAAAATGTCAAAAAGGACGATTGATTCTACAATACAAATCATTAGTTTTATTAGTAACTTTGCAAGTATAGAGTGCTCTAAAATACTAGATATCTATATTTTCAATACGCCTTTCAAAAAAGAAATAGCTACGTTTGATAACAGAATTGAACGTAAAGATATTAATAGTGCATATACGTTTAGTTGTTACGAAAAGAATTCCATTTATATCTTTCGCAAAGAGGAATGGAAAAAGGTTCTTATACACGAATGTATTCACGCATTTGGAATTGATTTTTCAATCATAGAAACAGATCACGCTGACACTGTGAATGCCAAACTTGATAATATTTTTAATTTAGGTATTAACTACAAGTTTAATGAAGCTTATTGCGAAACACTCGCAACCCTGATAACTAGTATTGATTTATTTAAATCTCAAAAAGAAAATACTGAAATTATACCTTTTATTGAAACACATCTCACAAATGAAATCATACATTCGTTGGTCCAATCCAATAAATATTTGAAACATTCATCATTAAGTATGCGTCATTTGATTTTTGGAAAAGACAATTCAACATATACTGAAAATACGCCTGCCTTCTCGTATTATTTCATAAAATCGTTATTTTTATATAATATCAACTCCTTCTTGAAAATAACACAATCAATCAGTAATCATACATTGAAAAACAGTTTCACACCTAAAAATATCGTTAGATATATTGATTTAATTCACAAAACAGCATATTTAAATAATTTTAAGAATGATATGAAATTGGCAGATAAATTGATTTCACAATGTCCTTTGCTTCATAAATCTATGAAGTTCAGTTTCTATGGATAAGAATATAGTATTGAACTTATTTTATTCAATATACTATTTCCATATTGTATTGAATTTATACCACGTCCGTCCATCCAGAGAACGACCAATTATCATTTTCTTCAGTTTCCAAGACAACAGACCCCTTTTTCATATCTAATTTATTCAATTCTACGTCTTTCCGCATTTTCTTCTTGTCTACAGCAATTGTTCGTTCCAATTTTTCTTCTTTATGCGTCCATTTATATACCTTTTGTTTGTTTTCAATGGATAGCTTCTTATTTTGTATATCATAGTAATTTCGCGATTTGGTATCCATTATATCTTCATATTCTGATGTCAATTCCTTCTTAGTAGATATTATTGTATTATATCGTTCAGATATATCTTGATAATCTTTTTTCCACTCATTCATTTTTGTCTTGGAGTCTGAATTTATCCATTGTTTTCTATAGGTCCAGGGACCTAATTTATCCATATTATAATCAATCTCATTCAATAATAGTGAATATTTTTCTCGTAACAACTGAATACGTTCTTTCAAATCATCTAAAGCATAATATTTGGAAATAGATAACACTAATGATATGTAAGTCGCGATTGTAATAGATACAATTGATATTGCTTGTTCCCCAAAATTAAACTGTGTCTTTGTTGCCTGCATAAACCCAGATATTGTTGATGTAAAAATAACCGATGTTTGAATACGATTTATAATATTAACAAGATCATTATATTTCAAATCTAAAAAACGTTTACACTGTTTGGATTCGTCTAATACATGACTATTATTACGTCGTGTTGCTAAAAATTCATACTTGAATATATCAAATTCTTTCGGGAACCCTCCTCGTTCCATTTGTTCGCGAAAATCCTTTTCTTCTTGGCTTCTAAAATACTCTTCGCGTATAGCGATTGCTTTATCAATATTTTTCGTTACAAGTGCTTGTATTATCTTATGATATTCCACTGGAACTGGATCTTTCTTTTCCAAATCTGAATATAAATAACTATGTCCGTCAATAATACTTGTATGTCTAGATGTATATGATGCTGTATCTATTTCTGATGTTTGTTTATCGTTATTAACATTATTTTCTGCATATTGTTCGTTATGACTGTGGATACTGGACATTTCCGATTGTTCCTCTAATTTATTTAATTCTTGTGTATTATTGCTACGAAAACTTATTGTTTCCACAGTGTCATCTTTATGTAAAACTGCCGTGTTATTAGAACGTGTGCTGTGTATTGAACCTATAACTGTATTCTCATCTCTTTCGGACACACTTGTTAAGTCATTTAAACTAGAATCTATACCATCCATAGTTGGCGTCAAATTCAGTTCATTTTCGCCATTTCCTTCGTTTCCACTTATATCACTCATATTTTATAATATAATTATATTATGTTTATTTTTTTATAACGTATTTACCATAAAATAAAAAAGGGTTTTTTATGTTTTTACTCATTACACAATAATTATCTTTTCTATTTTTATTCTACTTTGTATTGTTGTTTCTCTTCATCAGTCAAGTTCTTCCATTTCTCTCCTACGATCTTGGAAATGTCTCCAAAGGAAGCTTCAGGGTTCTCATTCTTTACAGATGTCCGAACTGTCTTCATATAGTTAGCGAATGCGCTCGGCTTTCGCTTAATCCCATTCGCCTTTTTTGCTGCCTTCTTAGCTTCCTTCTCAGCAATCTTCGCCACCTTCTTCGCCTCCTTCTTCGCTTCCTTAGCAGCAATATTTGCCTCCTTCTTCGCTTCCTTGGCAGCGTTATTAATAGCCTTCTTTGCCGCCTTCTTGTGTGTTGAAATAAACTTCAGAATAAGTTTCTTCTGTTCGCTTGTCAAGTTCTGGCGAATGACCTTGGGCGTCTTCTTGTAAACACGGGTAGTAGAGCTCATCGTTGTTGTTTTGATTGTTATTGTTGTATTTTGTATTACATTCAATATGTGTAGCTTTTATTCAATTTTTACATATTTCAGCATGTAGAAATGCATTTAGATATTTTCAAAGCATATATAAAAAGAAAAAGGGTTAAAATTAATTTTATTACCAAAACAACTCTACTATTAGTTAATTTTATTTTTATGTTTTTACTAAGTTACTTAGGATGACTCCATATTATGCTTGGTGATGATGTCGCGATGGACCTTAATTTCACTCACCAAACTTGAACGCTCGTTCTCAATAAATTCTTGGACGAACTTCGTCTTCGTAGCCAGCGCTTCTTCCATATCCTTACAGCGCCGAATCAGTTGCTCCTTTGTAAGATCCTCCATATTGCTGGCAGAACACGGATTATTGTTCTTTCTGAAAGCGAAGAATGGCTGTTTATGAGTATAGCGTCTGTCACTATTCTGGAAATCCAGACCCGTTGTATGTGATGATGTAGCGTTGAAAACACCGTTGGTATCAATCTCTTTACGCGTATCAAGTCCAAAGATAGAATCCCACATCACGAAATGGATAAATGCCGAGCGAGTTGTATGACCGTTACGCATATCCTTCACCACTTCATCCACGCGCTCTACACGTCCAAGTTTCAATACGTCTTCTACAAGCCAGACCAAATCCTCCTTTGTATCGATGCTTCGTCCATCAGCAATGACGTTATCCGGCCACATCTTCAAGTAAAGACTCTTCCAGTCATTTTCTTGAAGCTTGAGATGCTCCATATAGTGGCGAGTTTCGGTTTCGGTATAATGTTGTGCGCTCATTTTGTCTACAATAGATTATATATGTTTTACTCTATGTATTTGTAAATTTGTTTGATTCAATTTTACAAATGATTTGCCATGTAGGATTCTAATTTACAATAATTGAATTGCGAACCTTCATCAATAAATTATCATTTTCCAAAGGCACATTTCGCTGATAGTGTTTGATACAAGCGCTGTGTGTTAGTCCCAAAACTCGTTGTAAATCGTTATTTTGTGAGAATTTTGACATTAATGCTTCTTCTCTTGTTTGACTATCATTATAGTCACTATCTTCGTGTATTTCTTCTTTACGTAATACCTCATTCTTATATTTACCTTGTTTACTTACTGCTGATGTTGCAATATCAACATCTTTGGATATCTTACTATCACTATTCAAAGAAAATGTATGATAAAAATCTGGAAATCCTTTCTTGTATCGGGAACCATAGATATAATGCTTAACAGATAACCACTTTTTACCATCTAAATTGAATTCTTGGTTCCAACTATCATCTAATTTTCGTCTCCATTGTTTTTCGTTGCGTAATAAGTTGAAATTCATATTTTCGCTAATATGGATTGTTTCACCCACTCCTTTTCCTGGACGCGGCACATTATTTGATTTCGAATGGATTACAAATACAACGTTGCTATTACATTCAATTGGTTCACTTTCATCTTCGTCATCATTCTCTATTATATCTAACTTGTCGCGAACCTTCTTGAAATCGTTTATTTCATAAAACGGTCCACTAAGTTTTTCAAGACATTTATCGACTATTCCTCTTCGAATAATATAAGGTAATTCCTTATACGTCAGTAAACTCTTTTGACTATATGTAACCAAGTCATAATGATTTCCCGTATATGACAACATAATATAGAACTCAGGTTCCCGAACGACTTTATTTATATCATTTATTTGTCCGCACAAAATAATATTCTCAATATCCCCATTATCGTAGGCATCCTTTGATAATATGATTGTTTTTACATTCAGGTATTTTTCAATTTCTCCAATCGCCCATGTATCCGCCCAGAAAGCACTTGTTTTCAATACCTCTTTCATTTCGTCTATGTTAGTTACACCTTGCATAAACTTAAATTCATTCAATAGGTTATCATTTCCTTGTGTATTTATCTTATCATCATTATATTTGCTTCGCAATATTTCCCCTTCTTTCATAATTTCAATTGACTCGTGTTTTTCTAATGAATTTTCATAACGCTGTTTTAATATTTTATTCTGTTTTTTCTTTTCATTCATATTGTGCTGTAGACGTTGGTTTTCTGTTGAAATGGCTATATAAATCTCATAGTACTGATTGAATATTTCATCATTCACTTGTGTAGACAAATATGTTCTCAACTGTTCTACATTTATATGTTTTCCAGTTCCGTCATATGCTTTTACAATGGATAAGAAAAAACAGTCACCGTTAGGGGATACATCTTCTTTCCCAAAATTATGATTCTTGAATGCTTTTTCTACCCAATTATTTGCGGCTATAACGTGAAATTGTTTTACAAATTCGTCATGAACCTCTTTCTTTTCGAAGTCAAGTGTTTTATCAAATAACAATACTTCATTTTTATTCTTATTATCTACTTCATCACGTGATTTATCTGAATCATATTTACTACTCTCTGTTAT